>OGIN01000396.1_pt1 | contig 45303 bp, 35 predicted proteins | sample 1571851 | NCBI WGS metagenome assembly OGIN01 (sample SAMEA2582123, study PRJEB24529) | metagenome | biome: Human gut stool | place: China | collected 2011 | reverse complement strand
AAAACGCTTTTAGCAGATTCCCGGCAGCCTAGAAGCCAGCCCCCGACGAAGCCCCGGCGACAGGCAGCACACGCCTCACGGGCGTACTTCTCACGCTCCCCACCTTCCCCACAAAAAAAGAACAGCGACGGACCTCAAATCCACCACTGTTCTCCAAACATCATCCAATTTCTATTTCCCCATCAGCGCAACAATCTTCTCTTTCAATTCCCGTGCATTCTTCTGCGGATCCTCCGCCTTCATGATCGCAGACACCACAGCCATACCACTCATGCCTGCGCCCTCCAGCACATCCATATTTCCAGCATTCAATCCCCCGATCGCAACCGCCGGGATCGGAACCGCCTCACAAATATCCTTCAAAGTAGAAACCTTAGTAAGAATCGTCACAACCTTCGTAGTAGTAGGATAAATCGCCCCCACACCAAGATAATCCGCGCCATCCTCATAAGCCTTCATGGCAGCCTCCACCGTCTTGGCAGTAGCCCCCACGATCTTATCCGGCCCCATCAGCTTCCTGGCCACAGCAACCGGAATATCCGAAGATCCCACATGCACACCAGCCGCATCACAGGCCAGCGCCACATCCACACGATCATCAATGATCAGTGGCACATTGTAACGATCTGTGATCTCCTTCACCTTAAACGCCTTATCCAGATACTCCCGGCCACCCTTGTTCTTCTCACGAAGCTGAACCAGAGTCACACCACCCTTACAGGCCTCTTCCACCGTATGAAGCAGAGACTCCTCTGTATGATACGTACTGTCCGTCACCAGATACAGCGTTACATCCAAATCTTTTCTATCCATCTCAAAATCCTCTTCTTTAATACATTTCAATCTTCAGCGTTTCCAGCAGCTGCCTGTCAGAAATCCCATAAATCTCATCCAGCAGATTCGCCTGAAAACTTCCCGGCCCGCGGGAAATTTTTTCAGCCTGCTCACCGGCAATACCCATCAGTGCGGTGCCAAGAACTGCAGCGTCCAGATAATTCCCGGATCTCACATTTAATCCCATCTCACTGCCAGACCAGACACCTGCCTCTGTACGATCCGTCATCTCTTTCGCAATATGATCTTCACACCCCGGCAAAAACGCCGCAGTCAGCGCCCCAACCATACAGCCGGTCCCGGTAATCCCGGACAACGCTGCCGTACCATTTTCAATCAGAACAACCTGTTCACCATCCGTAACAAAATCCTGCTTCCCGGTAGCCAGTACCACCGCCTGATTATTTCTGGAAAAAGCTTTCAGCACATCACTGACCGCATCAATATTTTCTGAAGTCAGCGCATCCTGTGCTCCCGCATCAATTCCGATGGCATGGGACGGAAGCCCGGAAACAGCCAGAAGCTCCGACATATTTCCCTTCAGAACCGCCGGATGGCCAATACTTAAAAGCTCCCTCGCCAGTTCCAGCCGCAGGTCACTGCATGCAACCCCCACAAGATCCAGCAGAACCGGAATCTTATTTTCCACAGCTCTTCTCATGGAACACTTCATAGATTTGATCCTGGCATCGGTAATGTTTCCAAGATTCAGCATCAAAGCACCGGAAGAAGCTGTAATCTCCTCAACTTCCGCCGGATGCTCCGCCATGATCGGCCTTGCACCCACTGCAAGGATCACATTTGCACAGTCGTGGATTGAAATCGGATTGGTGATGCAGTGGATCAGCGGCTTCTCCTCTTTAATTTGCTTTCGCAGTTGTAAAAGTCTTTGTCTCATATGTTTTTGAACCCAAAGCTGCCTGGAATTTCACCAGAAGGCCTGCTTTGCTCAGTGCCTTCAGGAAAATATAGGCAACACATCCTCCCATCGTGGTTGCTGCAAGGAACATCGGCGTATAATAAAACGCTGTCAGTCCGCCTCTTCCCATCAGGAATGCCATCACCGGATAAGAAACCATAGAGCCGATGATACCTGTTCCAAAGATCTCACCGATCACCGCACAGATGATCTTACCTTTGGAAAGTCTGTAGAACACACCTGAAAGGAATGCGCCAAACACTGCACCGGTCAGTGCAAGTGGCGGGATTCCCATGAACATCATACGGATCACGCCGATCATTGTTGCACAGAGAAGGGAATACCACGGTCCCATCAGAACCGAACATACGATATTCACCAGATGCGCCGTCGGGCACATTCCCTCAATCCTCAGGATCGGTGAAATTACGACACCGATCGCAACCATCATTGCCAGCATTACCATACGAAGCGTGTGCATCCTCTGTTTTTCCATTGTGTTTTCCTCCCTGAAATACAAAGCAGATCACAAGCAGCGGATCCCGGGCAAAAAATTTCCCGGCTGCTGCAGTCTGCCTTTAGATTTTGGCGGTCGAAGTTCCCTTACTTCCTCTCACTCCGAAAACACGGATTCCCATCGCTTACATGATCCTTCCGGAAAAATCTCCGGAACATCACCCTCCTGCCAGACATTAAGGCGCTCCCCTTCCTGCCCGCTCTTTCGCAGAAGCTCACAAAAAGAGCGCATCCCCCGGCAAACGCCACGGAGACACGCTCTCATATCACAATCCCTCCGTTGGCATTACCCAAATCAGGTACGGTCGAAGATCTATCTTCCTCTCAGCCTGTCACACAAGCTCCCGCTGGCTCTTTTCTTTTCTGTTCCTCAATATAGCACACCCTTATTCCATTGTCAACGAATCATGAAACATCAACTATGTACCGGATGTTTTTGTCAAACCAATATTCAGGAATCTTACTTTGAGATCTCATCGATCAGACGCAGCTCTTCCTCTGTAAACGGTGCACAGTGGATCGCTTTCACATTATCCAGAATCTGCTGTGGCTTGGAAGCGCCGATGAGCACACCGGTGACTTCCTCATGATTGAGCAGCCAGCCAAGTGCCATATCTGCAAGTTTCTCACCTCGCTGTACTGCCAGATCGTTCAGTCTTCGGATCTGGTCCAGACGCTCCGGTGTCAGTGCGCTTTCTTTCAGGAATCTTCCGTCTTTGCGGATACGGCTGTCCTCCGGGATTCCGTTCAGGTAGCGGTCTGTCAGCTGTCCCTGTGCAAGAGGACTGAAGGTGATGAGGCCTTTTTTCAGGATGCCGGTGGTTCTCTTCAGGCCGTTCTCTTCCACAGTTCTGTCAAAAATGGAATACCGGTTCTGATTGATCACAAACGGGCATTTCAGATCTTTCAGGATCGCTGCTGCCTGGCTTAAAGTTTTTCCATCGTAATTGGAAAGTCCTACATAGAGGGCCTTACCCTGCTGAACCGCTGTTGCAAGCGCGCCCATAGTCTCCTCCAGAGGAGTCTCAGGGTCCATTCTGTGATGGTAAAAAATATCCACATATTCCAGTCCCATGCGTTTCAGGCTCTGGTCAAGGCTCGCCAGAAGATATTTACGGCTGCCCCAGTTTCCGTAAGGGCCCTCCCACATATCATAGCCGGCCTTGGTTGTGATGATCAGTTCATCACGATACGGCATCAGTTCTTCTTTCAGGATCTTGCCGAAATTCCTCTCTGCACTTCCGTAGGCAGGTCCGTAATTATTGGCAAGGTCAAACTGTGTGATGCCATTGTCAAAAGCTGTAAAACACAGCTGTTTCATATTTTCATAATCAGAAGTATCTCCGAAATTATGCCATAATCCAAGAGATACCTTCGGAAGCATCAGGCCGCTTTCTCCGCAGCGGTTATACTCCATGGTCTCATAACGTTCTTTTGCAGGTGTGTACATAAAAAGCCCTCCCATAATGCCACATAATTTACATTTTCTGTAACCAATTCCTTCACTTACACCTATTTCGCAAGACGGATCATATTCCAGCTGTGTTTTGCAAACACTGCCTCCAGCTTTCCGCCTTCCAGTTTCGAGCACTCTGCGCCGGCTTTTACAGGAACTACATTCTCCGGCTGTGCCTCTGTATTCACCGCCTGAAGGTCATCATTGTTCAGCACGATATGCTCTACGATCTTATATCCCTCAAACTGCCTTAAATCACAGGAAACTTCCATGTCCTCATCCAGGCTCTTGTTCACTGCAAAAATAGTCAGAGCATCTTTTTCCTCATCCCAGACACACACAGAATCCAGATACGGCGCCTCGCCATAGGTTTTGCTCTCGTACACCGGTGTGAGGACCTGTGTATTGAGGACAGTTCCTCTTCCGTACACACTTGTCAGCATATATGGATAAAAGATAGTCTGGCGCCATGCACCGGTGTCGGATGTCATGATCGGCGCGATAACATTGACCAGCTGTGCCATGCAGGCGATCTTTACACGGTCTGCGTGACGGAGAAGTGTGATCAGCATACTTCCCACAAGAAGTGCATCCTCAAAGTTGTAAACATCCTCCAGCTGATGAGGTGCCTGCACCCATTTCTCCAGTTTTTTGTCCTGCTCGTTGCTGTGGTACCATACGTTCCACTCGTCAAAGGAAAGGTTGATCTGTTTTTTGCCATGTTTCTTTGCTTTTACAGCATCACAGATGGAAACCACACCGGAGATAAAATCATCCATGCCTTTGGAGCATGCAAGGAAATCCGCAGTGTCACCCGCCTGATTTCCATAGTACTGATGCAGAGAAAGATAATCCACCTGATCGTAAGCCTCGTCAAGAACCGTATACTCCCAGGAACCAAAAGTCGGCATCTCCAGATTGGAGCTTCCGCAGGCAACTGTCTCAACCTCCGGGTCCATAAATTTCATCAGGCGGGCTGTCTCTGCCGCAACTCTTCCGTATTCTGCCGCAGTTTTATGTCCCATCTGCCACGGGCCGTCCATCTCGTTTCCGAGACACCATAATTTGATATCGTGAGGCTGTTCATAACCATGAGATTTACGGAGATCACTGTAATAAGTGCCACCCTTGAAGTTACAGTATTCCAGAAGATTCTTCGCATCCTCCGGACCTCTTGTTCCCAGGTTCACTGCCATCATCACATCACTGCCTGCTTTTCTGGACCAGTCCACAAATTCATTCAGACCAAACTGGTTTGTCTCGATCACGCCCCAGGCAAGCTCCGGTCTGGACGGACGCTGATCTTTTGGTCCAACGCTGTCCTCCCAGCGGAATCCCGATACAAAATTTCCGCCCGGATAACGGACGATGGGAACCTGAAGCTCTCTTACCAGTTCCAGAGTATCCTTACGGAATCCCTGCTCGTCAGAAATAGGACTGCCTTCCTGATAAATGCCCTCATAAACCGCACGTCCAAGATGTTCAATAAAGGAGCCGAAGATCCTTTTGTCTGTTTTTCCGGTGAGGAAATATTTGTCCACGATGATCTGTGCTTTTTTCATTGTAAAAACCCTCCTGTGATGGAATTTTGTTATAGTCATTCACTCTTCCGGCATTTTTCACCTGACAGTATCCACCCCAAAGATACCTATCCACAGCAGAACAGACCTTCTCATTCTTCTGTACATTCAGAAAACTGCCGCTCTGTCTATCATTTTATCATTCCTTCCGGCTTATGTCATTGCCTTTCTCAGGAAACGCCCGGATTTTTCAAAAAATTTTCTATTTTCTCTCTACAATGCCGCATTACATTTTTCATAAGCAAACAGTGCCGCTCCCAGCGCACCGCAAAGCTGTGCCTCGTCGCAGATATAAAGCTTCGCTCCCAGCTTCTCTTCCAGTGCCTGGATAATGCCTTTATTCTTGGCAACACCACCGGTCATCATATATTCTCCCGGATTCTTTTTGCCAAGGCGGGCCGCAAGTGCGCCTACTTTGGAGGCAACAGACACGTTCAGACCGTGGATAATATCTGCCACATCCTTATTCTGGGCAACCAGGGAAACCACCTCGGACTCTGCAAACACGGTACACATGCTTGAGATCACCACGTTCTCTTTCCATTCCAGTCCGCGGGTGCTCATCTCCTCCAGGGAAAGCCCAAGGGTACGGGCCATCATTTCCAGGAAACGTCCGGTTCCTGCCGCACATTTATCATTCATCAGGAAATTTTTTACTGCACCGTTCTCATCAATGCTGATTGCCTTGATATCCTGGCCGCCGATATCAATGACAGTACGCACGTTTGGATTCAGATAATGGGCGCCTTTCGCGTGGCAGGTGATCTCTGTGATGCTGTCATCGCCGCTGTCAATGTATGCACGTCCGTATCCGGTGGTAACGATACGCACGATATCCTCTTTTTTAATGCCCGCTTTTTCCACTGCCATCTCCAGGCTCTTCTCCGCACTCATCATAGCACCGCCGCCTGTGGGGATGATCATGGTAGATTTGATCTTTCCGTCTTTATCCAGGATCACAACGTCCGTACTTGTGGAACCGCTGTCGATCCCTGCCACATAATAAACTCCTGATTCCATTTTTTTCCTTATCTCCTCGCTGATTCCTTTTGATGGGTCCATATCCTCCGAGCCCTCCAGCGTTTCCGCAAAAGCCTGCACTCTGGTGAGAAGCTGACCTGCACTCTGGCTGGTAAAGTCCGTCTCGATCTTCAGAAGGGGAACCTTGATATCCCGCTTGATACTTGCATACTCAAATCCGTAATAGTCGCAGAACTTGATCGTATGATAGATGATTCCCTTCAGATTCGGGTCCAGATACAGCCGGTTCCTTCTGGTACTGTTGTTCATACGGAAACACGGCATCTGGGAAAGAAGCGCGTCTGCATAAGCCAAAAACATGGCATCATCATCCATTTTTTCCAGTTCCTCACGGATCACAGCCAGACGTCTTCCACCTGTACAGGTCAAGTTTTCCACATCCATGCGGATGTTATCCCGGATCATTTTTTCCAGGACACCACTGACGCGGACGCCCAGCACACCGATGTATGGCTGGTTATCCACATCCTCATGGGAAAAAGCGTTCAGAAATCCACTTCTGTCGAAAGTTTTCCCCGAAAATTTCTCGTAAGCTTTCTTAAGGCGGTGAATTCCTTTGGCCAGCTTCACTTTCTCGCAGTCGTTATCCTCATGAGGCATATCCAGCATGTACAGAAATTTACATTTGCCAGTACTTTCCACAATATCGTACACACGGCGCATGGAATCACAGCAGTTTACAAGAACCAGCTGCTCCACTTTTCCCTCCAGCACCGCCTGGATCACGGATTTTCCAAAACCGCAGAGATTGGCATGGGCGATCTGGTCGGAAAGTTCAAAGTTCTCCGGCATTTCCTCCAGAACCGCACATTCCTCGCCAAAACCTTTAAACAGTTCCAGCGGTGTATATTTACAGACGTAATGTATCATGATCGTTTTTCCTCCCTGCTTTTTTCCAGCATTTCAAGGTATGCCTGAAGTCGTGTGGACACCTGGCCGTCACTGGAATTGGCCGGATTGCAGCCGTCGCCGTCCAGGACCATGGTTGGAAGCCCTGCGTTTTCCAGAGAATTTTTGATCAGGCTGGAAGCTCCGATGGTTCCCTTGCATCCCCAGTGTGCAAAAAGGATCCCTCCGTCTGCCTCTGTAAGACTGGCCAGCTCCTGGGCACGCTGGATTCTCTGTTTTACACTTCCATTGTAAATGCAGTTGACCATTTTTTCCGCAAGGGCCTCATAAGGATCTGCAGGCTGCATCCGCTGAAAGCCATCCGCAACAAAATCACAGGCGCTGATGTGCACGTTCTGGCTGTAATTAAACACATCCTTTACCGGCTCCTGCAAAAACGGCATCATATGCATCCAGAGAATATGAAGGCCCTCCCCTTTTGGCGCCTTTTTCACATCTTCGAGAAGCATCTTTGTGTATTTCAGGGATTCCTGGGAACCTGCAAGAAGATGGCACATAAAGATGGCATACAGCTCATTTGTCAGGGAAGTTACCGGATCGTGGTCTTTCCTGAGAGCAAGCTGGCGGCTGTAATAAGATGCCGCTTCGTTGCTGTTGGCCACTGCCCGCTGTACAGACTGTTCTGAGATTTTTTTGCCAGTAACATCTTCCAGGAATTTCTTCATCTCACGAAGCTGATCTGCTACGTAGCTAATGGAATCCTGATTTTTTTCATAAGGTACATCAATATAAAATCCCGGGATCTGATATTTCTGTTTCAGATAAGGAAAGGTCATCATGTTTCCGTCACAGGCAAGATTTGTATAAATGGTGCATTTCGGCTTCGGCACCAGCCCTGTCATGGACGCTCCCAGAAAAATCCGGTGATAGGAGCACATGGTTTCCGGAAATCCCTCTGATTCCGTCTGTGCCAGAAATGCCTGCTCGCATCTGGTTCCGGCGATGAAGCAGGACATTGCCTCCACGGAATACGGAGTGATCCCTGCTGCTGTCAGAAGCTCTCCCGGTACAAAAATGCTCACAAGAGCGGTATCGTCCGGTTTTGCAAGGGCTTTGATAATATTCTGCATGACTACACGGGCTACATACTGTCCCGAAGCCGGAAGCTTCCTGTCAGGAAAAAGCTGCAGACGTTTTTCCTGAAGCCGGTAGCCAGTGAGAAGAAGTTTTCGTGCTTTTTCCGGGTCCCTGATGGAGCTCTCTCCCACCATATCCCCGAATTTCTTTATGATATCCAATCTGTCACATCCTCCGTCAAGTCAATAAATCTATTATAAGTCTGTCAGGCGCTTACCCGAAACTTTGTCCTCAGACAAAATCCTGTAGCATTATCATCGTCTGGATGGTATAAAGGTTCCACCTGTCAGACCAATATTTTTATTATAAAGATATTTTTTTCAAATGTAAACACACCAATTTTTACAAATCCGGGCGGCATCTTCCTCTGTATTATGCAATTATGCATACAGTTCTGTTACAGACTGCAGATTTTTTTCACATATTTCAACACAAAAATGCAGATTTTCCACAGAAAACTTCTTATAGCGTTTCCGGAAAATCTGCATTTCTCACTTATCTGTAAAATTCTTCAGGCAGGTGCCAGTTTCCATCTGGCAGTTCTGCATGAAATATGTTATCTTACTTCATTTTTTCTGTTGCCCTGCGTACGCACATCAGACATGTTGGCAGAATATAGCAGCTTGCGGAGATCCACGCTGCCTGGTCTGCACAGCAGATCGCTGTAAATCCATAAGTTCCAACGAACCCAACACTTACGATCACACGCGCGATCATCTCAGTTACACCGGAAAATACTGCTCTTCCGGAATAGCCAAGTCCCTGTGTCACCATACGATTTACATTGAGAATACCAAGACTCCAGAAGAAGAATCCCAGGTATCTCAGATATTTTGCAGAGGCATCCAACACATCCACCGCGCTTTTGTTTACAAAGATCCGTGTCAGTGTCCGACCGCCAAAGATCAGTACCAGTCCTATCAAAGCACCGTACGCCACTCCAATAGTAACTGCCTGGCGAAGTCCTTTTCGGATCCTGTCCGGCTGTTTTGCACCAAGATTCTGACTGCAGAACACAGATGCTGCCGTTGAGACCGCATCAAACGGGCACATGGCAAACTGCTTGATCCTCATAGCTGCTGTAAACGCAGATACATACACACTTCCCAGTCCGTTGTTTGCAGACTGCATTACCATACTTCCGATAGCAGTAATAGAATACTGCAATCCTGTGGGAATTCCCATAAGAAGAAGTTCCTGTGCTGCTTCTTTTCTCATGTGGCAGTCGTCTTTTCCAAGCCACATCAGTTCCATTTTCCGTGAGATCACAATCAGACAGCAGATACCACTGATGGCCTGTGCCGTGATGGTCGCAATGGCAGCACCCGCGCATCCCCATTTCAGCACAACAATGCAGAACAGATCCAAAAAAATATTCAGCACTGCTGCAAACGCCAGAAAAATAAACGGTGTCCTGCTGTCGCCCACAGATCTCAGAATACTGGACAGATAATTATACAGCAGTGAAAACGGGATTCCCAGAAAGATAATCAGGATATACCGATACGCATTGACATAAATATCTTCCGGCACAGAAAGAATATGCAGGATCTGATTGCAAAGGATCACGCACGCAGATGTAAGCACAACTGCTGCTCCTGCTGTAAGCACTGCGCCGTTAAATATGTAATTCCGCATGGTATCCTTCTTCTCTGCGCCGAAATATTTTGCCACGGGTACTCCGAAACCGGCACAGATTCCTATGCAGAAACCCAGAACCAGAAACTGCACGCTGCTGGTGGCACCAACACTTGCCAGTGCCTTGGCTCCCAGGATCTGTCCCACGATAGCTGCATCAATAATATTATAAGTCTGCTGCAAAAGGTTTCCCAGAAGAAGCGGCAGCGCAAACTGCACCATCAGCTTCAGCGGATTTCCCTTTACCATAGATGTTGACATTTTGTACTCCTCCAGATATAAGCTTCCTTAATTATTTTTTAAACTTTCAGATATATAAGTCCGATCAGCGGGCTGATGTGCATCAGTTTCGCAAGGCCTCTCTCACAAAGACAAGTGTTATGTACAGACGCACATTGCAAAAATATCCCGCCAAATACCTGTCGCTGTCACATCTGATGGCGTACTACTTTATACTCATCCCCGGAACGGTAATACGGACATTCCTTATAGTCGCTGCTCACAAAACGATAGTACTCGTCTTCATCCAGATTAATATCGCAGTAATATTCGTCGCATTCTTCATCGTAAGTATAATTTGCGCAGAATTCACAGCTGGTTCCCTTCATGTTTATTTCTCCTCTCTTTGCAGGAAAGTATTTCTCCCTGCTGCTCTCCTGATTATATAACAAAAAAAGGAAGAATTCCATCACTGAAATCCTCCCTCTTTTTTATATATCAGAGCAGCAACTCAGAACATTCCGTTCGCAGTCTTATATTTGTAAAGCATCTCCGCATGGTTCTGCTCTTCCACCTGGATATCAGCCAGAAGCTTCCGCACACCACTGTCTTCAAAAGCAAAAACCTCCGAGTTGTATTCTCCGGAAATCAGCTTTTCTGTTCCGATACAGTCTGTTGCAAGAAAAGCATCGTGTTCCTTATCCTCTGAGGACATCACCGATGTGTAAGCAGCCTTTGGCTGGTAATCACGGCCGTCACTGTCGTTGCAGTTTACCTGTGGAACTGTACCGGAAAGCACCTGGCTCAGGGAATCGTAATGCTCCTGCTCTTTTTTCTGAAGAGTCTGAAATAAGCTTTTAAGCTCCGGATCCCTGGCCTGCTGTGCGTATTTTCCGTATTTTTCAATGCAGCTTTTTTCCTGTGTCTGAAGATCCTGGATCACTGTGCGTTCTTTTTCCTTTAATATCATTATGATCATCCTTTCTTTTGATAATAATGATAGTATGGTTTGGAAACGCGATTTTATTCATATTTTACGCAGTCAGGATCTCCATCAGTGCTCCGTAAAGATCCTTGTCCAGTTCCATAGACTGAAGCTCCGACAGAAGAACCGGCAGCTTCTTTCCTGCTGTGATCAGCTGATATAATCTGTCCTTCAGCACAAAACCGATCTCTGCCTGGTTCAGGAAATCGAAGACACGCTCTTTTGTCCGATTATCTGCCACTTCGCCAGCGAGAATGATCTGCACCTCTGCCGCTGTGTCTGCTTCCACTTCCACACAGATCTTCTGAAGCTTCTCTTCATATTTTACAGCAGCCTCAGTCTCTGCTCCGTTAACCAGAACCTTCACAGTATCTGTGCCTGTTTTCGCAAAATTACAGAACTCCACGGTATAAGCTCTCTTTGCCGGGATCAGCTCTGTTTTTCCCTGTGCAGGATGAATGGTAAACACTGCCTGATCCTTTTCCTTATAATCCATTTCCGTAAATACACAGGCACCATTTTCGTAAGCACAGGTTTCGTTGTCATCCTCATACAGTCTGAAGTTTCCGTCAGCTCCCGGGAATACCTTGATCTTCAGGCTTTCCGGATTCTTTTCCGCCTCTGTTCCACGGATCTCATCGGTCATCACAAGAATGCCGCCTGCTTTTGCAAGAACCGGAATACTGTCCAGAGTACGGTACATATCCACCATTCTTCCGCCCTCATAGCGCAGACCTGTATAAAGATCATACCACACCCCATCCGGCAGCCATACTGCTGTCTTCGCTACGTTGAGATCTTTTACCCGTGGTGTTGTCACTGCTGCCACCATCAGCTGGTCACCGAAGAAGTACTGATTTTTTACCTCATATGCCTCCGGTGCTTCCGGATATTCATAGTACATCGGCTCCACCAGTGGAAGGTCTTCCTGATAGCTTCTGTAGTTCATGGTGTAAAGATACGGCATCATTCTGTGACGCTCACGGAGAGCCTCCTCCATGACAACCTCTGTTTCCTTTTTGAAACGCCACGGCTCTTTTCCGTTGAAGTCACTGCATGAGCTGTGGAGACGCATGATCGGGGAAAAGATCCCGTACTGTGTCCAGCGTGCAGTCATCTCGTCGTTTTTATAGCCAAGCATATGTCCGCCGATATCATGGCTCCACCAGCCGTAACCGATGTTGGAAGCGGTAGATGTAAAGTAGGGCTGGAAGTCAAGGGAATCCCAGGTGATATGGGTATCTCCGGAAAAACCTACCGGATATCTGTGGCTTCCGGGACCTGCATATCTGGAAAAAGTCATAGGACGTTTTCCGTTTCTGGCGCTGTCCAGGAAATGGAAGTGGTTGAAGATCCACAGAGGATCAAGCCCTTCGATCTTGCAGTTGCTTCCCTGCTGCCAGTCGATCCACCAGAAATCCACACCTTCTTCCTCTCTCGGATGATGAAGATATTTGAAATAGGCTTCCATAAATTTCGGACTTGCCGGATCGCATACTACCGGGTCCTCATTTTCATAATCCACACCCATGGCCTTTGCCATGTCTTCATACATTTCTTCCCAGCCCTGTACGCCGTCTGCAGGATGTACATTTAATGTGGTACGCATTCCTCTTTTATGTAAACCATCCAGGAAACGCTTCGGGTCCGGGAAGAGCTCTTTATTCCAGGTATATCCGGTCCATCCGCTTCCATATTTCGGGTCAACATCGGTCACATGCCAGTCCATATCAATAACGGCAACCGTGAACGGGATATTTTTTTCCTGAAATTTATCCATCAGCTCATTGTAGCTTTCCTCAGAATATTTATAATATCTGCTCCACCAGTTTCCGAGAGCAAACCTTGGAAGCATCGGTGTCTTTCCGCAAAGTCTGTAAAAATCATGAAGCGCTTCTTTGTAGTCATGTCCGTATCCGAAGAAGTACAGATCCTTGATACCCTTTCTTCTTGGCTCGATCCAGCCATCCGGCAAAAGCACCTGTGACCTGCTGTCGTCCACCAGAGAATATCCGAACCTGGAAAGAATACCGTGCTCCAGTTCTGTAGCTCCGTCCACCATATCCAATGTTCTGGCAGTTCCCTTCAGATCATGGATCTCTTCTCCGTAGTGCCAGATGCTGTGGTAAGCGCTTAAGTTTCCTTTTACCTGAATGCTTAAGCCCCAGCTGGTAAATTCCTTCTCATTATAAATAAGGTGGATTCTTTTCGTATGTACCTCGATCCCATCCTCTGTACGCACTACACGATAGTCCGCTTTCGGAAAATCCCTGAAAAACACCATCTGTGTGGGGCGGTCCTCAAATACGCCCTCCTCATCATACTCCAGACGGATCAGTCCCTCTGTAAGAAACGTAATCCTGTATTTATCCCCTGTGATCATATTTTCGCTTAATGCCAGAGGATGTGTTTCTACTTTATATATATCCTGCATTTATGTCCCTCCGTTTATTATCTGTATGCCATCAGCCCTTTACAGCAGATGCTGCGATTCCGGCGATAAACTGTTTCTGGAAAAACAGATAGATCAGAAGTACCGGGATGATGGAAATGGCAGTTGCTGCAAACAGTGCACCATAATCTGTGGAATACTGTCCGTTAAACATCTTAAGACCAACGGCAAGAAGCTGTTTGTCTTTGTTTGTAATTACCAGGTATGGCCACAGGAAATCCTCCCATGCCCAAAGGAACTGGAAGATCGCAATACTGAAAATTCCGTTTTTTGACTACGTTTTCCGTTCCTTTTAGTTTAGCGATAAATCTATTGTTAATTTATCACGTGCATAGAGATTCGTCAATATATTTTTATTATTTCGTCGATTTTTCTAGTATTTATATGGGATTTTTGTGCATTTTTCATATTCCAAGGCTGCATTTTTTTATTTTCCCGCAATCGTACATTGATTTTTTCACTATGTTGGACTATAATATATATAGTTTATAAACCGTTTTTTCGAACATTTATATTTCGTGTTTAAACCTTGTAAACCTGTAATAAGAGGATACATAAATTCTGGATTTTTCATTGTATTTTTACCTGAGAAATGTGTCAGAATTTTTTATATGTATGTATGACAGCAGTTTCCTTCCCGAAAACTGCTATGGAAGAACAGAGGTGTGTAGTATGACATTAAAAGATATCGCAGACCTGGCCGGCGTCAGTATGATGACCGTCTCCAATGTGATCAACGGCAAAACCAGCCGCGTTTCCCAGAAAACCAGAGACAAGGTCAATGCGATCATAGAAGAATACGGATATGTTCCCAACCTGAATGCCCGGAGCTTATCCAATAAAAAATCCCATATCATCGGCATCATCATTTCCCTCGATGAAAAAGATGTGCTCCTGGGAACCAACTATTTTGAGAACCCTTATGTCAGCACCATGATCGGTGCTATCGAAAAAGAACTGCAGAAGAACGGATATTTTACCATGATCCGCTCTGTATCCAAAAACGCGGATATCATCTCCCTTTTAAAAAACTGGAATGTGGACGGGATCATCATTCTTTATCCGGCAGCCAGCGAATACATGGCCCGTCTTCTGAATTCTGCCACCTGTCCTGTGGCCACCTTTGACTGTGAACTGGAGCATCCAAACCTGATCAACATTACTTCCAATGACGAGAAAGGTCTTTATCTTTCCACCAAGTATATGATCAATCATGGACATACCGCCATTGCTTTTGTGGCCGATTACAAAATCAGCCACGTTCTTGCCAACCGTTTCAATGGCTATAAACGGGCGCTGGAGGAGAACCATATTCCTTTTAACCCGGATTACGTTTATAAGTACTCTCCTTCCTACGAGGGCGGTATCCAGGCCGGCCGTGAGATCGCATCCAACAACTCTCCAGTTACCGCTGCGGTAACTACGGCAGATATCTGTGCTATCGGAATTATGGAAGGTGCCCGCCTGGGCGGCTACCGCATCCCTGTGGATCTCTCTGTGATCGGATATGATAACCTGACACTGTGCCAGTACACTCTGCCCAAGCTGACCTCCGTCTCCCAGAACATCCCCCAGAAAGCACTCCTTGCCACCAGTCTTCTCCTGGAAAAGATCCGCACCGGCTCTGTCAGCTCCTCCTGCCAGCCTGCCCTGGATGTTGAGATCGTGGACCGGCAGTCTGTGATCTCGTTATATTAAGAGTCAAAAATCCCCCTGGAAATGTCTTTTAGCGGGCATTTTCCGGGGGAATTTTATTATGACCAATTTCCAGGGGGCGCGTTCGCATTACGCTTCGCTTTTATTTCTTTTCGAACCCCTTGGCAACCTCTTTCAGAAGTTCGCGGATCTTCAGATGCTGCGGACATGCCTTCTCGCATTTTCCACACTCCACACAGTCGGATGCTTTTCCGTGGTCTACGGTATGCACGTTGTTGTAGTAATAATCTGCATTCCAGTCATGATAGATCTGTTTGGTGTTCATGCAGGCAAAGAGATCCGGGATGGAGATGTGTTTCGGGCAGCCGTCGATGCAGTATCTGCAGGCTGTACATGGAATCAGGTTTTTGCTGTGGATGATATCGCAGACTTTCTTTACTGCTGCATGCTCTTCCTCTGTCAGCGGTTTGAAGTCTTTCATGAAGCTTAAGTTATCCTTCATCTGCTCCAGGGTACTCATACCGGAAAGAACCATCTCAATTCCCTCGAATCCGGCCGCAAAACGGATGGCATAGCTTGCAGGACTTCCGCCGTGAAGATCCTCAAGAACTTTTTTTGCCTCCTCAGGAAGGTTTACAAGGCTTCAGCCTTTTACAGGCTCCATAACAAGCACCGGCTTGTTGTGCTTACGACAGACTTCGTAGCATTTTTTACTCTGTACTGCCGGGTCCTCATAATCCAGATAGTTAAACTGGATCTGAACCACTTCGATCTGCGGATACTCGGTAAGGATCGCATCCAGAACTTCTGCTCTGTCGTGGAAGGAAATTCCCACATGTTTTATTTTTCCTTCTTCTTTCAGTGCAAAAGCAGTCTCGTATGCATGGCGCTCTTTAAAGTATTTAAAGATCTCCGCACTCTGTGCATGCATCAGATAATAATCAAAATACTCTACTCCACAGGCTTCCAGCTGCTGCTCAAAAAGCGGACGGATATCTTCCTCTTTCTTGAAATAGAAATTTGTCAGTTTATTGGTAAGAATAAACTCATCTCTTTTATGTCTGTCAGCGAGGCATGTCTTAATAGCTTTCTCACTTTTTCCCTCAAGATAACCATGAGCAGTATCAAAGTAGTTAAACCCATTCTCCAGAAAATAATCTACCATCTGTTTGGTCTGCTCGATATCCACTTCATCACCGTTCATTGGAAGTCTCATGTAACCAAAAACAAAATGTTTTTTTGCTCCATCCAGCATTGTTGTATCCTCCTTTTTTGATCTTACATTTTCCGGATAAAAAATTTCTCCGTCGCCCGGTATTTTACACGTTATAACATAATATCAGCGGCAGAAAATCTCCAGCCGCCGATATCCGTATCTATAGTATAAAGTATGAAGTTGACTTTAGGTCAAGTATTTTCAGAAAATCTCGCGTGTATTTCCAATTCCAATAAAAAGTCCCGGAACTGCTGCTGTTTCTGATCTGTTGTTTATATCAGAAATGCTGTTGCAGTTTCGGGATTTTCGGTTTGTTATGTCTTTAAACGCAAATAATATCCGGCTTTTTTAACCGTTATATCTTGTAAAACCAAGGCTTTTCAGAGTAAGATTTACGTTTGACTGTAAAATTTTATTTACTGCATCAAATGTAATACTTGTGAATGTATTCGCCATACTCTGTCTGTCATCGCTTCCTGGTTTATTGGTTCTGGTATTATAAAATTTCAGATTAGAACCATTCCAGGTTGTTGCATCTAATGTTGAAACATATTTATTATTAAATTCCTCACAATAAACCTTTATCTGATCGATTTTTGTTCCTGTTATGTAAATATTTACTTTAGCAATATTATTTATATGACTGATATGAAGTTTAGAATCTGAGCTGGAATAAGTAATCGTTGTGGTAAATTTTGAACTGCTGGTACCAGAAACATAAGTAAGCTTACCACCATTACTCTTAACCGCATTGATCAGCTTCGCATAATTATTCTTAACTGTGGCACTTGCCTCATAAACCGGTTTCTCTTTTACCTTAACTGTGCAGGTGAAGGTACGTCCGCCAAGTTTGGCTGTGATCTTAGCTGTTCCCACTTTCTTTCCGCTAACTTTACCTGTGCTGCTGACTGTAGCAACCTTGGTATTGCTGGAACTCCACTTAGGAGAAATCTTAGCTCCTGTAACCTTCAGTGTGTAAGAAGAACCTGCAAAAACAGATAATGTGCTCTTGCTCAGCTTCAGTGTGCTGATTCCGGCAACAGCGGAAAGACCTGTTTTGTTGTAGCTGCTCATGGTCTTCTTGTTCTTTGTGTAAGCTCTTACTGTGTAAGTATATTTATTTCCTACGCTGACCTTCGTATCGGAATAGGAAACCTTGCTGGCTCCTGCAATATCTTTCAGGTTTACCCATCTACCGCTGTTTGTCTTTCTCATAACACGGTAACCTGCCGCGCCTTTTACAGCACTCCATTTCACAGCTACGGTGCTCTTTCCTACAGCTTTAACGGATACCATCTTCGGTGTTCCGATGGTTGCCGCCTGTACCTCTGTTACAAATCCTGTTCCCGGGATTGCTGCCGGTGCTGCGGTAATGATCATCATTCCTGTCATAATACCGCATAATGCTTTTTTTAAATTTCGCATACGTTGTTCCTCCCATTTCTTTTCCGTACTTCTGTCAGATACAGCGAAAAATATGACAATTATCTCCCTGTTATGATTCGGAAAACATCTGCCTGACTGTGTCCTGACTGTTACAGTAACTTTATCATATTTATCCATATTTATCAACAATAACAGCCAGTAAAAATCCCTTCAACTCTGTCTTACAGCCCATCCCTGTACACACTGTTGATCGTAGCCTGGGCATGTTCCAGCTCTTTCTTCTGGATGATTGCCTCCCGGTCGCTTAAGATCGCCAGCATTTCATCGATCACATCATCCACTCTTGGACTTGTCACCCGGTATAAATATCCCAGCATCCGGGTGGCTGTGTAATCAGTATTCATATGTTTATAGGCGATCTCCCGGCATAACTCATCGGGATAGCCTTTATCCTGAAGCGCTCTGTAAAGCTCATCTGTTCTTGTATCTGCCATATATGCCTGTCATTCCTCTCTTATTTTTTATCATTCCTTTTTGATCATCCACTCACTGATCCTTACCGGCTTTTTTCATTGCCCGGATTCCCCAGATCACGATTCCAAAGCATCCGCCGATGAGAATCCATACCGGCCACATGGGGGCCGGGCTTAAATTCCCGCTTATTCCGGCATACAGACAGACCGCAACCCCTGTAAGCTTCAACATGGACATCATTTTTATTCCGATCTCGTACAGCTGTTCTTTATTTTCCTCTGTTACTTCCACCGGAAAATTGCACCAGTCCTGTGGAATGTTTTCACAGAACATCATAAGTCCCAGGATCAGAAGTGCCAGGATCGGTTCAAAAAATAAAAAGCCCCTCTTTCCATACCGGTTCGGTACCCCATGGAGGTCAAAATGGATCGGTACTCTCTCCGGAAGGCTGCTCCAGACAGCCTGCAGATATATGACATATGCAAAGATCATCAGGAAACAGATCACACTGGTAATGGTCCTCAGCTTTTTTGCAGACATTCGACACACTCCTTTCATCGCAGGATAAATCCATCATTCTCTTTCCTGTATTTTACACACAAATCACCAGTTTGTAAAAGTATTTTGCCAAAAATCCCCTCACAGAGCGCTATCTGTGAGCACTAACAATTGCACACAAAATTTATATATGATAAAATGGACATGTTGTCTAAAACATATTTTAAGAAAGGGAAAGGAATATGTTAGAAAAACTTTTCAAGCTGTCCGCAAACAAAACGGACGCCAAAACTGAGGTTCTGGCAGGTATCACCACCTTCATGACAATGGCGTATATCCTGGCAGTTAACCCGAACATCCTGTCTGCGACCGGCATGGATTCCGGAGCTGTATTCACAGCTACCGCACTGGCAGCCTTCCTTGGAACGCTGCTGATGGCGATCTTCGCCAACTACCCGTTCGCACTGGCACCAGGAATGGGACTGAACGCATACTTTGCCTACACTGTTGTTATCGGCATGGGATACAGCTGGCAGTATGCACTGACTGCAGTTTTTGCAGAAGGTATCGTATTTATCATTCTCTCACTTACCAATGTACGTGAAGCGATCTTCAATGCGATCCCTCTGAATCTGAAATCCGCAGTCAGCGTTGGTATCGGTCTTTTCATCGCATTTGTCGGATTACAGAACGCCAACATCGTAATCGGCGGTTCCACACTGCTGCAGCTTTTTTCCGTTGACGGATATAACGCAGCCAAGGGCGTGGAGGCTTCCTTCAACAACGTTGGAATCACAGTTATCCTGGCTCTGATCGGTATCATCGTAACAGGAATCCTTGTTGTTAAGAATGTAAAGGGAAATATCCTCTGGGGTATCCTGATCACATGGGGACTTGGAATTATCTGTCAGTTCGCCGGACTTTATGTTCCGAATCCGGAGATTGGTTTCTACAACCTGCTTCCGGATTTCAGCAACGGACTTTCCATCCCGAGTCTTTCTCCGATCTTTGCAAAACTGCAGTTTGACGGAGTTTTCTCACTGGATTTCCTTGTTATCCTGTTTGCGTTTTTATTTGTAGATCTTTTTGATACTCTTGGAACTCTTGTTGGTGTATCTTCCAAAGCCGGCATGCTGGACGAAGAAGGCAAGCTCCCGAATATCAAGGGCGCTCTTCTTGCAGATGCAGTTGCCACAACTGCCGGTGCTGTTCTTGGTACATCCACAACTACAACTTTCGTAGAAAGTGCTTCCGGTGTATCTGAAGGCGGAAGAACCGGACTTACCGCAGTGACAACAGCCATCTTATTTGGTCTGTCCCTGTTCCTGTCACCGATCTTCCTGGCAATCCCGTCCTTTGCCACAGCTCCGGCACTGATCATCGTTGGTCTGTACATGCTCAGCAACGTCATCAGCATTGACTTCAGCGACATGTCCGAAGCGATCCCATGTTATGTATGTATCATCGCAATGCCGTTCTTCTACAGCATTTCCGAAGGTATCTCCATGGGAGTTATCACATACGTAGCAATCAACCTGATCACAGGTAAGGCAAAAGAAAAGAAGATCAGCGCTCTGATGTATGTACTGGCAGTGCTGTTTATCCTGAAATATATTTTCCTGTAAAATATGGCAAAAAAATTCCCGGGAGTTTTGTCCCGGGAGTTTTTTTATTTCAGAAGTGCAAATAATTGTATTTTATTCCGTTTTATAGGTACAAAAAAATTTTATCTTTTATTGCTAATTAGTGCAAATAATATTATAATATGCATATCATATGCTTGGAGGTTTATCTATGGAACGAATTGCATTACAAAAATTAACAGATTGGAATAGCAGTAAACGTAAAAAACCTTTAATCGTTTGGGGTGCAAGACAGGTTGGTAAAACTTATCTTGTTCTGGAACTTTTCGCCAAAACTTATTACAAAAACAACTATATTTATGTTGATTGCAAAAAAGAAGATGAAATCCGTGAATTCTGTTCTAAAACTGCCAACGCTGAAAAAATCATTGAATATATTTCATTACGCAAAGGAAAACAAATATCCGAAAAAACATTACTGATTTTTGATGAAATTCAGGAATGCCCCAACATAATTTCTTCTCTTAAATATTTTTGTCAGGATTTCAGAGAAATTCCCGTTATTGCAACCGGATCAATGGTCCGTATCAAACTTCAAAGGGAAACACATAAAAGAGGATCAAAAGAAAATGATAAATTTCTTTTCCCGGTAGGAAAAATAAACCAAATAACAGTTTATCCAATGACTTTTGATGAATTTTTAATGAACAGCAATAAGATACTCTACAATACAATAAAAAAAGCTTATGAAAACAAACAGCCACTGGACTCTCAGATTCACGACCTGGCAATGGATCAGGTGTATAAGTATCTTCTTGTAGGCGGTATGCCCGAAGCAGTCGAAGCATATATAGAGGATAACTCTCTTCTTGAAGCAAGAGAAATCCTTAAAGTTTTATATGATAACTATTTATCCGATATGGAGCTTTATCAGGCAAGTCAGGAAGCGGTATTACGTTCCCGTGTTCTGTTCCAGAATATTTACAAAGAACTAAACAAAGAATCCAAAAATTTTTCGCCCGGATTTATTGAAGAAAAAAGTAAGACAAGAGATTTTGCAACTTCTATCCAATGGCTCACATTGGCTCACATTGTTAATCAGTCTTTCCAGTTAAAAGAGCATATTACGCTGCCACTTATGCCTGACAATGAAACTAACTTCCGTTTATTTCTTGGAGACATTGGTATGTTCTCATATCAGAGCGGCATCAATGCTGCTTCATTTATATCAAGTGAAAGAGAAAACACTTTATCAGGAATATTTTTTGAAAACTTTGTGGCTAATGAATTGATTGCAAAAGAACATAAACTGTTTTACTGGCGTGGCCGGACATCTTCTGAACTTGAATTTATTATTGAGTCAGACAACAGGCTGTATCCAATTGACGTAAAAAAGGGACGGGGAACACTTAACTCTCTTGAAAAATTCTCAAATCATAATAAATTTGAATATGCTATCAAGATTTCCAAAAACAACTATGGTTATAACCCAGAGAAAAAGTTACTCACCCTGCCATTTTACTTTATCCCCTTTGCAGCAAAAGACCTTGCAGATGGAAACATGAAAATATAAAGCCGAAACAAAAGATCAGAGTCGAGATAAGGAGATTTGAAAATGAACAAATCAAGTGAAGAAACAACCAAAGGACTGACTTCCGATATCTTAAAAGATATTATAGACTATCCTTCAAATCAGAACACTAAAATAGATGGAATCACCTGGTTCAAAGAAGATAGTTATAAAGGAACAGATTATGACTGGCTCTCCACTGTTTTTGAAAAAGCAAGTAAAACCCAGAATATGGAAAATAAAGGCCGACCTGATTTTATAATCGTTAAAGACAGTTCCAACATTATTATTGTTATTGAATGTAAGGCAGATATTACTGACCATAGCAAATACGCAAACCCGGAAGAATACAAAATCAACGGATTTGGTTCATCAGATGATACCACCAGGTATGCCATAGACGGCGCTTTATGGTACGCTTCATTTTTATACGACAGATACGATGTAATCGCTATCGGCATTTCAGGCCAAAATTTAACCGAAAGTAAATTAACGTCTTTTGTCTGGCCTCAAAATGGTAGTATACATGATATAGAGCTTCTGGCAGATGGTTCATTAGAAGATTCTATGCAGTCTATAAACCAATATGAAAAAGACATTGACGTTGTTTTGAAACGATTTGCAGCAACAGAAGCAAAAGTAAAAAGAGAGCTCAGAAGATATACTTTATCCTGTGCAAATTTTTTAAGAGCAAATGGTATTGAAGATAATTCAAAGGCAGGCTTTGTTTCTGCAATAATTCTTGGCTTAACCAATCATGAGTCAAAATTATATAATGACACCAAAAGAGCTATCGAAGCTAAACGCACAACAAAATCAAAAAAAATGGTTTCCGATCCTATTGGTAAGCATTCTGTAAAAATGTTACAAGCTTCATTGTATGGTGATGGAAAAGATGAATTTGATGATGATTATATCAGAGGCATCTGGGATATTGATAATATTCCAAAAGGTAAACGAACAGCATTAAAAAAATTTTATAATGCTCTCCTTGCCAAAGACGAATTATTAAGAGCACCCAAAGGCGAAAATAAAGATTTCATGGACGGAGATACTGTTTTATCACGTTGTATATATTCATTATACGAAAATGTTATCGAAATATTAGAGCACTATACCGGTGTTGACGTAATGGGAGAATTCTACACAACCTTTCTCCGCTTTACTAAAGGTAACGCAAAAGAAAAGGGTATTGTATTAACTCCGAAACATATTACCGAATTATTCTGCGATATAGCAGAATATTATTCTGATACAAAAATGACCGAAGATACAAAGATTTTGGATATTTGTTGTGGTACCGGTGCTTTTCTGATTTCCGCATTACAAAGAATTAAAAACAATATTTCTGTACAAAAAATAAATGAAACTGAAAAAACACAAAAATACGTTAAGGCACAGAGTAACAGTTTGATTGGAGTCGAACGCGATCCATCCATGTATGCTTTGGCTTATGCCAATATGAGATTCCATGGTGATGGAAAATCAAATTTATTTAACTGTTCTTCCCTGTTAATTGATTCGTACGCGCCAGTCGATGACAGCGGCAAAACATATCTGAATGATAATGTAAAAATTCCACTGCATGAGGCACTGGCAAGTTTTGGAGATATAGATATTGCAATGATTAACCCTCCATATTCTCTTAATAAAAAAGATACTTCCACATCACAGAATTATGAAATTATAATCAAACGAGAAGAATGTAAAGGAAAAATCAATGTATTAAAGAAAAAACTTTCTCAAGCCAAAAAGACAACAGGCGGTGTACCCAAAGATACTATAGATAAAATTCAGCTTGATATAAAAGAACAGCAATATTTGATTGAAGAAATTAATAAAGAGCTAAAAAATACCCGAATGGATGAAGTTGTATTTTCAAAGGGGCAGGACGAATTGGACTTTGTAGCAGCTATGCTTCATTATTTAAAAACAGGTGGCATAGGTATTGCTATTATTCCTATGTCATGTGCAAGTAACAGTGGAAAAAAATTACGGGCAGAATTATTAAAGCACCATACTTTATTAGCTTGTATGACAATGCCAGCACAGTTATTTTCTGACAGCAACGTAGGAATCCCAACCTGCATTATGGTATTTAAAGCGCATATTCCACATAATAATAACAAAGCAGTATTTTTCGCAAGATGGAAAAATGACGGTTTTAAAGTAATTCCACACAACGGCAGAAAAGATTTCGGTGAATGGGTTTCCATCAGAACAGAATGGATCGAACAAATAGATGGTACTGCTACGCCAAATCCTTATGTCTGGTTGAAGAAAAAAATATCACCGGAAGATGAAGCATTGGCAGAAGCGTATATTCAAACAAACTATACACAGTTAACTGATGACGATTTTGAAAGAACTCTTAAAAAATATGCCCTGTTCAAATATATGGAAGATAACGGACTTTTGGAGGAATAAAAATGCTAAAAGATGTTAAGTGGTGTGAATATCACTTATATGATTTGTTTTATATTTATTCCGGGAATAAATTTGATAAAAGCAAAATGACAGCCTTTGATCCTGCCGTTAATTTTGTAGGAAGATCAAGCAAAAACAATGGTGTTACTGCATATGTTGATTATGTCAAAGGTGTAAAACCTTATCCGGCGGGCTGTATGACAATCGCATTAGGCGGTGAATACTTGGGTTCCTGTTTTATTCAGCAACATCCATTCTATACGAGCCAGAATGTTTTTGTTCTGTCCGACAAAGAACATATGGATGAAAATGTAAAACTGTTTATTGCCCATTTAATAAGATTTGAAAGCAAAAATAATTATATGGCCTTTGCCAGAGAATTAAATTCGCATATAAAAACAGACTTTAAAATCAAACTGCCAAGTATAAAAGAAGGTGTTTTAGATCACGATTTTATAAATCGATATATGAACGGCCTTAACGTTGATATAACATCTATTCCGGATATCTTTTTAAATGAAGGATATGACAGAGCCTGCTGGTATATAGACAATATTGATAAAGACTTATTTAATAATGAATATTCCAAATGCAGAGAAAAAAAGGCTATATCATTACAAAATAAAGAATGGGCTTACTTTTCTCTGGAACAGGATCTGAATATGGAAATTTATAACGGAAAATCCTACAATGCATCTGATTTAATTAAAGCTGTTGATGAGAATTATGTTTTGTATATCACCAGAAAAGATGAACGAAATGGAATTTCCATGTATGTTCAGCCCTTAGAATACGATGGTTTAGAAAAGGCAAATGCAATTACGATCGGGGATACTACAGCGACTATTTTCTATCAGAATCGCAAATTTATTACAGGTCCTCACATAATTATTTTAAGAGCAGATTGGTTAAATATATATACCGCTGAATTTATTATTACTTTGTTAAATAAAGAAAAATACAGATATCCTGTTTTTGGCAGAGCTTTTACAAAAGATTTGATAAAACAGACAAAATTATATCTACCAGTTAACGAGAATAATAAACCCGATTTTAATTTTATGGAAGAATATATTAAATCTCTTCCATTTAGTATTCGCATATAAGTTATAACGATACAATAAAATCGCTAGTCTGGAGTGGTAGAACCACTATACAGACTAGCGAAATAAAAATTATTACAGAAGTTTATTTCTTCGGCTGATACCGCATATTCGACACATTATAAACCGTGATAAACGCTTTCGGGTCTTCCTGGTTTATGAATTTCATCAGCTTCTGATATTCACCTTTATCTACGATGGTGATGATCTCACGGCGTTTTTCCATGTTATAGGCTCCGATGGCCTCATAGATCGTGGCTCCGCTGTGCAGGTCATGAATGATAAACTGCCTCAGCTCCTCTTCCTTTTTCGTGATGATGCAGACACGCCGCTTGATATTATTGTCAAAAATAAAATGATCCAGAACGAGTCCGTTAAAATACGTTCCCAGAATACTTAAGACCACCGTCTTTTTATCATACACAAGCGCCGCGGAAAGTGCCACACACATGCCGGAAAGAGACATGGCTTTTCCCAGCTCCATGTGAAGATATTTGTTCATGATCTTCGCCACGATATCCAGTCCGCCAGAAGAAGCATTCCTGTTAAAAAGAATGCTTAAACCCACGCTGACCACCAGGATATAGCACAGAACATCCAGTTCCTGACTGTCTGTCATGGACCCGAAATTTGGAAAAATGATCTCAAAAAGTCCCAGAAACAGCGGAAGCATCACACTGGTATAAACCGTCTTAACTCCAAACTCTCTTCCACAGGTAAAAAATCCAATAATCAACAACACCACATTCAGAATCATGGTAATCGCCGACAGCTGCAGCGGCACAAAGTTGGAAAGCACGATTCCAAGACCGGAAATACTGCTGACTGATGTATGGCTTGGTACCAGGAAAAAATATACCGCCGCTGCGATGATCGCCACTGCCACGGTCAGGATCACCGTTTCTTTGATGATATCTATATAATTCAGTTTCTTTTTCATGGCATCAGATACTCTTCCCACTCTTTTTCTTTGGCACCGACCAGAATTTTATCCTCTGCTACAAGAATCGGACGTTTCACAAGCATTCCGTCTGTTGCAAGAAGTGCAAGCTGTTCCTCTTCGCTCATCTCCGGAAGTTTATCTTTCAGTTTCATCTCTTTATAAATATTTCCGCTGGTATTAAAAAAACGCTTCAGCGGAAGGCCGCTTTTTTCCCACCAGGTTTTCAGTTCCTCCGCTGTTGGATTGTCCGTTTTAATATCACGCAGCGTATATTCTGCGCCACTCTCGTCCAGCCATTTCTGAGCTTTTTTGCAGGTACTGCATTTTGGATAGCATACAAATAACATGTTGTGTCCCCCTGTTCTTCGGCAGTAAATATGGAAATCACTACTGTCTGTTTTTTACTTACAGCATGGAATATGGAATTTTTATGGAACTTTTTCCCAGTGCTGTCTGAGGTTTATTTTAACATAGATGTTGATGTTTTTCTATCCTGTTATTCCGCCCAGATCAGCTTCGATTCCTGCTTCATCTCATCCACAATTTTCTCCGCTGCATCCAGATCCCCTTTTGCTTCCAGCTCCGTTAATTCCAGGCTCTTCTTTTGGGCTTCCTCGCTCATATAATAAACTTCTTTTACCGTCTCCGGGGTGCTGTCATCCTCCGGTGATAGCTCCTCTGTCTTTTTGGAAAAATCCTGAAGCAGCATATCATTACCTTTCAGTTCCAGAGTTCCTGCATAGGGTGCGTCAATGGCGTAGACAAACTCTGTTTTTCCATCTTCTGTGTATTGTACTTTCATTCGGTTGATGAGATTATTGGAAGAATACAGGCAGTTGTCTTTTACGTACATTCCGCTGTCTTCCAGAGTCATGTATTTTTCATTGAAATACCAGTGGTTATAACCTGCTGCCGCAACGATGAGTGTCAGGATAACTGCCACGGTTGCTGTCAGAACTCTGCGTACTATCAGCTTTTTCCGGATTTTTTTCAGTGTGGCTGCAGATGATCTCATTTGGTTCTGCTCTTTTCCCTGCTCCTCTTTCATGATCTCCAACATTTTTCTGCATTCCTGACAGGTACCCATATGTTCTTCCACCAGCACCTTGCTGTCTTCGCTTAAGATCCCATCTATATAAGACGGCATCAGATCCTGTATTACATCACATGTGATCTTCATGTTCCAGCTCCTCTCTGATCTTTACTCTTGCACGATAATAAGTCACCCGCGCCCAGTTTTCACTTTTTCCAAAAAGCATTCCGATCTCACGGAAGTTCAGCTCTCCGAATGTCCGCAGGGAAAAAACTTCTTTATACGGTTCCGAAAGGCCATGCAACACTTTGTGGATCTCCATAGCCTGACTCCGCTGTGCCAGCTTTTCCTCAAAAATTTCTCCGCCATGGCTTTCTGCTGTTTCCGGCTGCTCCTCTCCGGGAAGCTGCTTTTTCTGCTTTTTCAGATGATCGTACAACGTATTCTTTGCAATCTGGCAAAGCCACACCCGCACATCACAGTCACCACGGAACTGATCTGCTTTTTTCAGTGCCTTAAAAAATGTCTCCTGGGTCACTTCCTCAGCCAGTGATCCATCCTGTGAGACAGAACGGATATACCGATATACAATGTCAAAATATGTCCGGTAAAGTTCCTCAATATTCATCGGTTCTTTCTTTTCCTCCCTTCTCACTTATAAGACGCACTGATCTCAAAAACGTTACAGAAAATCTTTCAAAATTTCGTCCGATATTTTTATTCCGGCGTTTCTTTTAGCACAAACGAAATGCCCGGTATAAAAATACCGGGCACAGCATTATCAGAATTTTCTTCTGACCTCCTCTTACACTCTGCTGCATACCTTCACATCGTTCCATGCTTTTCATAATATTTCTTTTTTTCCGCATACATAAGATCATCTGCTCTTCTCAGCATTGTCTCAAGCTCCGAAGAGCTTTCCTCCCAGACAACGCCAACAGAAACACTGATCCTTTTGGCAGCAATGCTGTCACAGATATCCCGGATCTTACTCCGAAAAATCTTCTCATCCATGTCAAAACAGATAAGTACAAATTCATCGCCACCTACCCGGTAAGCATTTTCCGGCAGAATCGCAAGCATAGAACGCGCTGTATTTATGATCAGCCTGTCTCCGGCCTCATGTCCGTAAAGATCATTCACCCGTTTCAGACCATTGATATCAATATATGCTACTCCTGTTTTTATCACTGTTTTTGCCTGCATGCCTTCCAAAACCTGAATATACCTGTTCCTGTTATACAAGGTCGTCAGCATATCACGGTAGCTCATGTACTGCAGACACGCCTTACGCTCCTTGGCTTTCAGGCTGTCCGTTAAAAAGTACTGTATGGATGACAGCAGCGTATGATCCTCATAATGCAGTCTCGGATTATCTACCCCGAGAAATCCTATGATCTTTCCGTCACTGTTTAAAGGAACGGCCAGCAGCCTGGTAATATCCTGCATCTTCAGAGTCTCATAATACGGCTGCCCCTGCTCCTCTTCAATATCCGGAATATAATACAGGCCATTTTTCCGAAAGCTGTCCATCCAGATATCCAGCATTTCCATGGGAACCTCCTGAAGATTATCCTTCTCAGCAGTCACTCCGTTCATGGCATACTCATAGGTATTTGTACAGACATTCCTCTTTTCATCGATCTGAACAATATAACTGCGATCTCCGTCAAAATACCCGCTGATAATACGCAGCAGATTGGAAATCGCCGCATCTTCATCTTCTCCTGATATCAGCTCCGCAATACATTTATTCAGTATCGTTGCGATCTCAAGTCTTTCCTTTATCTTGCCCTCTCTGCTTATCAGCTGATACATTTCCTGATTCAGCTCCGTCATCGTCACGATAAACATAATGATCATGGAAATACCAACAGAAAACTCAATCAGCGACATTCCATACCAGAATGCCTGCACAGCTGCCGACACTGCCAGAAGTACAATGCATGACAGCATAGAGAACAGGAGCTTCCGGCTGACTTTCTTTCTGTATTGGAGCAGAAGTGTAAGGTCAATGAACATACCTGCTGCCGGAAGAAGGATTGACATAATATATAACGGTGCCCGATGGTAATAATTATCCCCATCTATGTAATAATACCAGTGAGTAAACTGTGAGAGCACCACAAAAGCAGCCTCCACGGCAGCAATAACATATCCGGCTTTTACTCTTTTTAATGTTCTCCGCTCTTTTTTCGAAAACAGATAAACACACACATAAATATGAAAACACACCAGGACTACGTCACTTAAAAGAAATACGAGAAAACTCGAAATACGGACCATCACACTGCCCGGAACTCCGGGATATCCGCTGAAAATATGCCCCAGGGCATCCATCAGCAATAACAGGGAAGCAAAACTCTCCATCAGGACAAGATACCGCCGCTTTTCCCTGTTATAATTACTGCTCAGAAATATACATAATGCTGCTATGGCGCAAAATGCACATCCCCATATAAGTATTGCCACCTGCAGTACTTTTTCATCCGGCATAAAAAACACTCCTCACATTCGTCACTTACAATAAGTATTACACTTTACCGTGTAAAAGTCAACCTTCCCAAAAAAATCCCGGAGTACATTGTCATACTCCAGGATTTTGTCGTCAACCGGATAAAAGCAACCGCATTCGCTACATAATTCTACACCAGATAACTGCTTCGCAGTTGATTCAGTTAAAGCTCTTCCCCGCAGGATTCAATCACTTTTTTGTACCAGTAAAAAGAATCTTTGCGGATTCTGGAAAAGTCTCCGGTCCCGTCATCATTTTTATTTACATAGATAAGCCCATAACGCTTCTTGAATTCTCCAGTGGAGGCACTGACAAGATCTGTACAGCCCCAGCAGGTGTAGCCGATCAGATCTACTCCGTCATGGATTGCTTCCTTCATCTGCTCTATATGGCGGCGCATATATTCAATACGGTAATCATCGTGAATCTTTCCATCCTCTGTCAGCTGATCCACCGCCCCAAGACCATTTTCCACGATCATGATCGGAATCTGATAGCGGTCATAGATCTGGTTCAGAACATAGCGAAGACCAGTTGCATCGATCTGCCAGCCCCAGTCGGAAGCTTTCAGATATGGATTTTTCAGATTGTCACTTCCATTTCCGGCCGTTTTCTCTCCGTCCTTTGTCACGCTGACACAGCTACTGGAATAATAGCTGATAGTGAAAAAGTCCACCGTACCCTTATTGAGGATCTCTTTATCCTCCTGAAGAACCTCCAGCTGGATTCCGTGCTCCTCAAAGTATCTCGCTGCAAATCCCGGATAATATCCTCTTACATGAACATCACCGGCAATGGAATTGTGGATCTGCCCAAACTGCTGTGCATATAAGATATCATCCGGATGGCAGGTATATGGATAACCATTGTGATAAGCAAGCATACAGCCAAGCATAAACTCCGGATCGATCTCATGAGCCATGGAAACTGCAAGTGCACTTGCTACCAGCTGGTGATGCATTGCCTGATAACGGCTCTGCTCACATACATCCTTCGGGTCCAGCATTCCTGCACAGAATACCGCACCAAAGTCCTGCGTCAGCATATTGATCTCATTAAAAGTCAGCCAGTATTTTACCTTACCTTTATATCTCTCAAATAAAACCTTTGCAAATCGAAGATAGAAATCGATCATCTTACGATTTTTCCATCCGCCATACTCCAGAGAAAGATGAAGGGGATTCTCATAATGAGAGATCGTTATCAGCGGCTCAATGTTATATTTTCTCAGTTCGTCGATCACATTGTCGTAGAACTTAAGGCCTTCCTCATTTGGAGTTTCCTCATCCCCATTTGGGAACACTCTGGACCAAGAAATAGAAAAACGATATACCTTAAATCCCATCTCTGCAAAAAGAGCAATATCCTCTTTCCAGTGATGATAAAAATCAGTCGCCTGGTGATTGGGATAAAATTCTTTCGGTAACGGTGCCGGCGGTGTAAGACGACGTTCCTTATCCACACTTCCTCCTGTCAGGATATCTGCAATGGACGGGCCTCTGCCATCCTCATCCCAACCGCCTTCATACTGGTTTGCAGCGGTTGCTCCGCCCCAGAGAAAGTTTTCCGGCATACGGTTATAATTTTTCATATTTTAGTTTTCTCCTTTTTACAAACATCAGGCGGATCTGTTATCTCCGCCTGATGTTTCGTTGTTATTCTTATACAATAGTCAGGAATTTATCTCCTGCATTTACAGCTGCATCTTCTTTTTCCATGCATACTGCTTTGATATAATCAGAAATATTGGTCACAACAACCGGTGTGATCAGATCATATCCTTCTTTCTTAATGGCATCCATATCGAATTCCACAAGAAGCTTTCCTTTTTTTACCTTATCTCCATCAGAAACATGGGATTTAAAATATTTACCATTTAAATTTACAGTATCAAGTCCGATGTGGATCAGAATTTCTGCTCCACTTTCTGTCACAAACATGATTCCATGTTTGCTGTCCATGATATTTGCCACCGTGCCATCTGCCGGTGCATAAACCTTTCCTTCTGATGGAACGATTGCTGCTCCGTCACCTAAAACCTTATCAGCAAAAGTTTTATCCGGAACATCGGAAAGTGCTTTTACAGTTCCTGCTACCGGTGCACAAAGCTCGATCTTCTCTACAAGCGGAGCGTTCTGCTGTGCCGGCTGTTTTTCTGTATCTGTGTTCTGTACTTCATCCTCTGTCTCAGCCTTTACATCCTCAAATCCGAAGATAAGCGTAAGAACAAAAGCAGCTACAAAAGATACCACGATCATAATGATTCCATAAAGCAGATTGCTTAATCCCTTCTCACCGATAAACGCCGGGATCGCCATGATACAATTCTGTGCAATGTAAAGAGAAACCTGAAGAAGTCCTCCTACGATACCACCGATTCCGGCTGCTATGGAAGCTGCTACAACCGGTCTTTTCAGTTTCAGTGTAACACCATACAGAGCAGGCTCTGTGATACCCATAAGAGCGGAGACACCGGCTGCACTTGCCAGCTGTTTCATGTTGCTGTCCTTGGATCTTACAGCTACTGCAAGAGAAGCTCCGGACTGTGCAAGGTTAGAGCATACCTGAGATACAAAGATCAGTGTATCGGTACCACCGGTTGCAATGGCATTCAGTCCGATCGGTGTCAGCGCATGGTGCATACCGGTCATAACGATGAACGGGAAGGTTGCTGCAAGGATACCTACAATAATGAAACCAAGTTTTACGGACAGGAAGTTGATGGCTACCGCAAGTCCGTTACCAATAATTGTTCCGAGCGGTCCAACTACGATCAGGGCGATCGGTGCACTGATCAGAATTACCAGTGTCGGGTTCAGGATCAGTTTTACCATTTTCGGTGTGATCTTATCAACCAGAATCTCAATATAATGTGTGATCCATACCATCAGGATAACCGGAATAACGGAATAAGAATAAGTTGCTTTTGTGATCGGCAGACCAAACAGTGTGATGGCCGCATCACCAGCTACCATAGTTACAAAGGTAGGGCTTAAGTAAACACCGGCAATAAACAGCGCCAGTGACTGGTTCACGCGGAAAACCTTGGCAGCATTTGCTGCGATCAGGAACGGCATGAAGTAGAAAGTAACATCTCCGATAAAACTGATCACCTGGTAGGTACTGCTTGTTTCTGATACCAGATGAAAAGTTGTCAGCAGAGTAAGTACAACTTTGATCATACCGGCTGCAGTCAGGGCAGGGATCATCGGGGTCATACATCCGGTGATGGCATCGATAACTTTTGAAACAACACTCTTTGAGCTGTCAGAGTTCGCTGCCGGTGCATCATCGGTAGGAACACCTTTGTCCTCCAATGCCTTGTAAACAGCGTTCACTTCATTTCCTGCGATAACCTGGAACTGATCTTCATGCCAGTTAACGCCGGAGATCTCAGAAAGCTTTAAGATCTCTTTCTCGTTGATCTTCGATCTGTCTTTCACATAGAAACGAAGCCTTGTCATGCAGTGGAACAGACGGGTGATATTCTCTTTTCCGCCCAGTGCTGCAATCAGTGTGTCTGCAGTTTTTGCATAGTCCTTTTTCATTTGGGGACCTCCTTTAATAATAAATATTGAAATTTATATTAAAGGTCTTGCCTGAAAAGATACGCACATGGCACGTATTTCAGTAACAATCCATTAACACCTAACTTTATAAAACAATCTCTTTTCACAGATTTTTCAGACGTTTATGGTCTTCTGTGATCTTCTGGATATGAATCGTCAGATACAGCATTTCGTCCTCAGTCATAGCGTATTTATATTCCTCTTCCATCATAAGATAGATCATTTTTACACAGCCGTAAGCTTCTCTGTACTGCTCCTTGATGATCTTGAAAAGCTCCTGATTCTCATCATAGTGAAGCTCTTTATGAAGGAATCTCTGGGCAAAATATTTCAGATGCGTGAGAAACCGCTGATAATACAGATTATCCTCCTGAAATTCCATATTGTCATAATACTTCTCCACGATGTCCAGGATCTGATGTACGATAATGGAAATCTGATAGCTGTCCGTCTTGCCGCCATCTTCCGCATTCACAAAATGCAATGCAAAAAATCCTGCTTCATCTGCAGAAAGATCTACCTCGAACATCTCATTTACCTTTTTCAGTAATTCCAAGCCGATCTCATATTCCTTATGATAAAGCTGCTTGATATCCAGAAGCAGCATATTCTGAAGGCGGATCCCGTTTTCAAGTCTAGAGATCGCACCCATGATATGGTCGCTAAGGGAAAAATAAATACTGTCATTTAATTTCATCCCCTCTTTTTCCTTCACTTCATTTACAAAAGCTTCCACAAAATCCAAATATTTTTCCGGAATAGCAGTCAGATAACCCTGTATCTCCTTGCTGATCTGGGCATTTTCCGCAGTAAAGATCTTCTCGATCCTGGACTCCTCCACTTGCTGTCCTTTCTTTTTCTGAAAGGCAATTCCGCAGCCCTTTACAATAACTTCATGTCCCTGTCCATCCCTGGACAGTATCAGATTATTATTCAAAATCTTATGGATAACCATATTCCTGTTCCCCCGCTGCCAGACAAACAAAAAAAAGACCATTACAGTATATAGAAACCCCATTCCTATACTACTATAAGGTCTTGCCTGACGATAAATAAATATTTCAGTAACAATCCTTCTGATTCGTAACTATTTAACAACTGTATGTAATAGTATCAGAAAAAATATATGTTGTCTATCTGGAATATTTAATAAAATATTTATAATATTTTTGTGAACTTTGACAAAATCCCCTGATGATCCTGCCATACGGATCAACGGGGGATTTTCTGTTCAGCTTTTTATTCTTCAGATCTCTTTTCCTTTTGTAGCAATGGCATGTACTACAAACGGTACAAACAATGTGATAAATGCCGCATATCCAAGGTATGCGTAACCTTTTTTGACAACTGTCATCAGACCAAACTGTGCGATGGCAAATGCCAGAAATGTGAAGATTGCTGTGAAAATAGCATTTCTTCCAAGATGTCCCTGAGATTTTTTCTCCGGGCTGTCCATACGGCGTTCTACTGCGTTTACGCAACGTGTTACGATACCGGAGATCATATTTACTGCTGTGGAAATAGCTCCAAGGATGATCAGCAGAGAAATGATCGGTGTCAGAATTCCGGAACCAACTCCGTTCTGAACCAGTACAAGCATCGGTACAGATGCAGATGCAAGCTCACCAACATAGGCAATTGCAAGAAGTCCCAGAATGGAAAGTTCCATTGCACAGAAGTTGCATACAAACATCCAGATCGCTGCTTTGTTGATCTGTTTTTCATCAGTTACATCTTCCATGTGCTGGTACATAACGGATACAGAAGCCAGCTGGAAGAAAAAGTAAAGGACTGCTGAATAAAGAGCCGGTCCCACCTGGGCAGTATCACCGTCCGTAGTCTGTCTTCCACAGATGATCAGATCTGCTCCGCCGATCACCTGGATTCCCTGCGCCAGTGCATAGGAAGTTGCCAGTACATCCGCTCCTGCAAATTTCCGGTCTGAAAGGATCACTCCTTCGTCTGCACCCATAGTGTAGGCATCACGGATCATCTCTTCCGCCTGTGGCGGTCCCATAGTCAGAACGGTTACCGTTCCACCTGTTTTTTCCCGGATTGCAAGGGCTGTTTCCAGCGCAAACAGGTCATATGGATTTGTTCTTGTCTCACCGGACATACGTTTCATAGCACCGGTTTCCGGATCAATATCAACCTTGGAAGTTGCCGGTACCTGTTTCATACATACAACGATTTTCATTTTCTATCTTCTTTCTTATATTTTTACTCTTATTTTTCACTTTAAAGCTTTAAACAACTGTATAAGTATAGCATTAACGTAGCGTAAAGTCGAGTGTTTTTTGGTGATTTTCACAAAAAAATATATAATTTAAGCAATTTTGTGGGCGGATATAGCCAAAACCCGCTGAAAACAATAAAAAAATCTGAAATTCAATCCTCCATTTTATTTTATGGAGGTTAAATTTCAGATTTTTTCTGTTCTGTGTTTTCATTTTTTCAGCTGGAATTCCATATACACCGGATCGTGGTCTGAATAAGAATATCCGGTATTTACATTTTCGTACCCGGTGCATTCCACATTATCCGAAATGATAAATCCGTCCAGCGTTACGGTATAGGTCTCGCCGGGTACATATTCCATATCTGCGTTGCGGGCACTGTTCCAGAGATTGTTTTTCTCATCTTCCGACAGCTGATCCAGGCAGAATGAAAAATGCTCCGGAAGTTCTGAGCGCGGGAATGGGTAGGCCCAAGATTCAGGTTCTGCGGAATCATCCTGTGTATCCGCAGCCTTCAGGTCATGGTTAAAATCTCCCCCGCAGATCACATAATTTCCAGCTTCATATTCCTTCTGCATATCCTCACTGAGCATCCGGATCTGTCCTTCCCGGATGGCGTCGCTGTTTCCGTAAGCAGACATATGCAGTTCAAAGATCACCAGCTCTTTTCCGTTATCCACCGGCACTCTGGAAATGCTGTAGCATCTGTCCAGGTCAAAAAATTTCGTAAACGATGTTGAGATAGGAAAGCTTCTTCTCATTGATCCTGTGATCGGATATTTGGAAAACAGGGCCAGTCCCGCCTTGCTTTTTCCATGAGGCTGGGTAAATGGATAAAACAGAAACGCGGAATCATAATTCTGCGCAAATACACAGTTATAAGCCGGGATAATTTCCTTCAATATGGAATACTCATTCACATGATAGCTTCTGGTGGCATCCAGATCGATCTCCTGCACCAGCGCAAAATCCGGATCTTTGGATGCAACCAGCTCACCGGCACCTTTGATCGTTTCTTTTACGCTATCCTTGCTCTTTGCCCAGGAAGATTTTCCCCCGTCCATAAAGAAACTGAAATCCGGGGTATAAGCACCGAAGCCGATGTTATATGTAAGTGCGGAGTATTTTTCCCCGGCTGTGAGGGGATCACCCGCGGATGTGTTATCTGAAATTGTTTCAACCTGCAGTTCTTTATTGTCTTCGATCCTGTGGTAGCTGGCGTAAAGATAGATAATGTACGCCGCCAGGGTCAGCACGATCACAAGAATGATAATGCCGATCACTTTCAGGATTTTCTTTGCTTTTGTGTTCATGGTTCACCTGCTTTCTTTATATCTGACAGTAATTCTTTTAATATATTTTCCTGGTAGCCGGATAATTGTTTCTGTTTTACATATTCTGCTGTTTTTTCCAGTAATGGATGATGAATGTGAAAAAGCTTCGCCAGGCCATTTTCCCCAATGTGTTCCCTTGAAATACTTTTTTCATAATCCTCCGGGCTCATTCTCCACATATGGATCCTGTCTCCGAATTTCATCCACAGTCTGTCCGCAATTCCCATCCCGTCCGGATCAATATCTCCACTGTAATAAACATCCGTTCCATTTTCCAGGATCAGGCTCAGCAGTTTCTGCGACACGAAACGAAGCTGACCGGAAGTACACAAAAGTGTGCAGTTTTTATCCGGGAGATTATCAATAAGATAGCTGAACACCATTTCGTTTTCTACGATAAACACATTTTTTCCCAGAGGCTGTACTTCTGTGATCCCTTTCAGATTTTCCATTGTGATCACGCAGGGTTCTCCCTCTTCACAAAACGCCTCATACGCCGGATGCCAGGCAGTTCCTTTTTTTAACCGCAATCCATACACATGCAGCATGGAAGAAACATTATCCGGAATGATTCCCTCCGTTTCCATCAGCTCTCTCCACTGGTAAGCATTCTCCGGAACTTCCGTCTTTCGGATACAGCAGATTCCCCGGACCAGAAGCAGCCCCGCCGTTGTTCCACGGTCAAAATAATGAGGGTTCCCGGATATCTCTGCCGCAAATACCGCCAGTGGCTGTTCCTCTGTATTCGAAATCTTATGAAGCTTTTCCAGTGCATTTCCCACATTCTCTGCCAGTACACCTGCCTGGTCCGGATCTTTTTCAAACTCCCGTATCAGAATCTGATATCCATATTTTTTCGTAGACAGCATTTGCTCTGTCCATTCATATGCAACAGATTTCGTCCCACTCTTCCCACGAAAACCTTTGCTGATATCTTTCAGAAAATCTTCTTTCTGTTTCTGTGTTTTTTTCTTCTGATCCTGTTTTGTAACAAGCTCTTCTCCAAAATATCCTTCCAGAACTTTTTTCATATCAACGGGTGCAAAACGTGTCTTCTGAAGTCCCTGCTCAAATTCCGCAAAAGTAAACCGGATATCTTCTTCATAAAACACTTTCCCCGTGATTCCGCCTATTCCACGACGTTCTTCACCGGAAGTATGCTTCAGCGTAATCCTTCCCGTCGGTTTCCCGTAGGAACGCCATTTTTTCCATAACTCCTGAAAACATCGCTGATAGATCTTCTGGTTTTTAAAATACTCCGCACATGCCTGATCATTATTTCTGTTACTGCTCATCTAAGATTCTTTCACTTCCATTCCAGGTATAAAAGATCACAGAAACCACCTGAGAATCCTGCGGTCTCTGAAGCTCCGCGATCCGCAGTCCCCGGACGGTTTCAAAGCATCCCCATAGAGACTGGGAATTCATGATATAGTCAAAATCAAGTTTCTGCACCAGTTCGAACATACTGCTGATATTCTTGTCATCTACGCCTGCAAAAGCCTCATCCAGTGCGACCATTCGAGGATGATCCTTATTTTCTGCCTTCTGATACTGGGCATTCACAGCCGCAAAAAGAGGCACATACATAGCCATGGCTTTTTCTCCGCCGCTGAATCGGTTAAATGCGGCATTGGTAAGCGGTTTCTTTGAACCTTCCCCACGTTTGTAGAACATACGGAACTCAAACCATTTCCGGTAATCCAGTGCATCCCGCACCAGATCTATATAAGTTACTGTGCCATTGTTTTCTTCCAGTTTTGCTTTTTCTGCCTGAATCCTGCTTCGGAAATGAGCCGCAACTTTTTCAATGTCTTCCATCGTCAGAAGTGCATGATCCCGAAGAAGGATCTTTTCAAGCTCTCCAACTTCCAGCTCCGTATCATTTTCCGGTTTGCAGGGCTTCCATTCCAGGGAAAAACTTAATCCCATAGAAGTATCCATCTCATTCATAAGAGAAGACATATCCGCAACCCACTTCCGGCTTTCCTCAATCTTATCAGTAAGCTGCTGGCTGATGGTCTGGGAAAGGATATCCTCAAACAGTTCCCTGTCTTTTTCCTTAATAAGAAGTTCTGTCTCCTCAATAGCTGTTTTCAGGATATTATAAAACTCTTCCAGATAAACCTGTTTTCCCTGCCAGGTAGATACGATACGCACACGGCTTCGCAAAGCTGTTCCATTTTCTTCCAGTGTATTCTGATCCGACCCAAAACAGTTTTCTATGGAAGTTCCATATGGTATCAGACTTCCGTTATGCTGCTGATAAACACGGAATAATGCCTGGAACACTTCACTCTGTTCTCTGTTTCTGTCATTTTCACGGAGAAATCCTGCTGCTGCCTTTGCACAGTCATACAACGTTCTGCCTTCTCTCTCCAGTACCAGTTTAAGGGCAAGCTCTTCTTCAAAATAATTTCTCAAAGTCTGCTCCGCCGCAATTTCCTTCTGAAGTTCCTGCTTTTTCTCCGGTTCTTCTTCCTGCATCCGCTCCATTCTGTCCGCCCAGATTGCCACCTTTTTTTCAAGGGAACTAATATTATCTCTGATTTCCCGGATCTCTTCTCTCAGCTGTTTCAGGCGGTTTGCTTTTTCTGCTATGTCAGGACGGTTCAGATACTCTTCCAGCTGCCGAATCTGCAGTTCTGATTCTTTTCGCTTTGTACTGTAATGTTCCAGCTCACGGAATGCATCATCCATCTGCTGCTCGTCCCGTTCCATGGCGTCCTGCCTGTCAATGCAGTTGCTTTTTAATGTAATGATCTGTAAAATATCCTGTCTGATCTCCTGCCAGATATGCCGGTATTCTTCAATAGCATCGCCGACTTCTTCGTAGGCTGCTTCGGTTCTTCCATATGGAAACAGTTTGCATTTCTGCAGCATCTGCTGATATTTCTGATTTTTCTCCTGGAGTTTCTCCTGCTCCTGTTTCTCTTTCTGCATATACTCTGCACTTTTTATCTGCAAAAGCATTTCACATTCTTTTTCCAGTGCCAGTGCAGCATTGATCTCCCCGAATCCCGGCAACTGTCTGTATTCGTTCAGAAGTGTTTCCAGGAAGCTTCTGATTTCCCGAATCCCACTTTCCACACCTGTCAACGTTTCATTCAGTTCCCGGATCTCTGATTCCAGTTCCTGGATTCTCTGCTCCCTGCGGCGCTTTCTTGCCAGAATTCCTATAAATTCCGCATCGCCGGATTTATCCGCACGTCCGGTAAGGATTCCCTGCCGGAACCATCCATCTGTGCCGATACAGATTCCAGAACCATTTTCTTTTTTGTAAATATTCGACAATATACGAGAAGTTTCTTCCTTCAGTTCCAGTGACAGTTCTTCATTTACTTTCAGCCCGGAAAATCCGGAATTTCCGGTTTCCTCCATATGAATAACCGTATCCAGAAATTCCGGAAACTTTTCCCGGATATCTGAAAAATCATGGTCCGCGATCACCAGCGCATCCAGAAGTCCGGCTCTCTGAAGCTGTGCTTCCAGCTGTGCACAGGCAGATCGATCCAGATCATCTGAGAATTCTACGGTCTTATAAAAAGGAACTGCTGTAATCCCTTTTTCAGCCAATGCAGCCCTTGACCGCTCCGTTTCTTCAGACCGTTCCGGCTCCAGTTCTTTCTGCTCCAGAACAGTGGTTAATTCTTCCTGTACTTTTTCCAGCTGCTCTTTTATGGCTTTCTGTACGTTCTCTTTCTCCGTTTTCTGATCAAGAAGTATCTGCCTCTGCTGTTCGTAATCAGCCCTTAACAGTTCCTGTAAAGCTCCCGCATCCTCTACAGACTGGTATCCCCTTACTTTTTCCTCAATCCTGTGGATTATCTCTTCATCCGGCTTCCACTGACCGGAGTTCTTTTTTATCTCAAAAACATCGGTGATCCACTGATCAATGCTGTCCTGTACCTGAGTCTGCGCCTGTTTCATCGCCTGTTCTTTTTCTGTTTTCTCCTGTTTCAGAACTTCCAGCTGACCGGCAATTTCATCGTACTGTCCGGAAAGCATCTCATACTGTCGTATGATCTGATGGCATTCTTCTACAAGCTTTTTCAGGATATCCAGATCTCTGATAATTTCTTCCGCTTTCTCAAAATTTTCATTTTCTATAATACCGCAGGCTTTTTCGTGATGCTCCCAGCGGAGGATTTCCTGCTGTTCATCCAGCTCATCTTTCTGCTGTTCCAGCTCCCGCTGCTTCTCCTCCAGACGCTCCTGAAGTCTCTTCAACTCCTGTTTCTGTTCCCAGATCCTTGTCTTATAATCCTGGATCTTATCTTCCCAGCGTGTCTCATTGTGCTCTGCTTCTTCCTTCTGTTTCCTTGCATAATCCAGTTTATTGTCGATTTCTTCCAGATCCATATCCAGAAGACCGTTTCGTTCTGTCTCTGCCAGTCTTTCCTTTTCCTGAAGTTCTTTTAAAAGTTCTGTTCCCTGTTGTCTTTTTTCCTTTGTCTCCAGGATTTTCTGTTTGCGTTCCTCAAACTCCCGCTGAAGGTTTTCCACTTTTTCTTTTTCGGTCAGGTAAGCCTGCGCTTTCTTTGCAAGCATATACTGATTATAACGGGTATATTCATTCCGGATGATCTTTACATCTGCAAATGCACGGTTCAAAGTTTCCAGACTGTCCTGGATATCGTCCATCTTTTCCATGGCATCTACCATTGCGCGAAGATCCTCATCTGACAAAGTCTGCAGGGAATCATTCAGGATATCATAGACTTTCGTAGGCTTAAATTCTTTCGAAAGTTTCGGCGCACGTACCTTTACCAGCAGACGGATAAACTGTTCATACTGTTCCTCTTTCCGAAAGCCGAAAATATACTGATTTACATGTTTTTTATAATCACTCTGGCTGTCCGTGAAGAAATTTTCCTCTCCCAAAACAGCACGTATTTCCCTCTTGTCATAAGGAATCTTACTGCTTCCGACTTCTTTATAGAGCCACAGATCATAACCGATCCTTCTGCCATCCAGGATCACAAAACCCCAGAAATCCATGGGTTTTCCCCTTCTTGCTCTCTGGCCGATTCCAATGGTGCGGTACTCACCGGCTGATTCTTTTTTGAATTCCAGAAACAGATAGCCGGTTGCTTCATCCCTTCCTTCTTCGCCTAAAAAATAATATTCCATTTTTCGGTCACTGGAACCAAAAGGGTCCAGACGGCTGGGTGTCCGGTCTCCATCCAGTACAAAGGGAATAAAGCTCTGTGTTGTAATGGATTTTCCCGAGCCATTCTGTCCACGGAGAAGAAGCCTGCCATCTGCAAATTCAAAATCTTCCTCATCATACAGCCAGAAATTTACGAATCCGATCCTGTTCATTTTCCAACGGTCATTCAATTTTCAGTACCTCCCATAAAGTCCTTCGGATAAAAACCTGCCAGCCTTCCCACGGCCGGTAATATGACAACCTGATTCTCTTCCCATCGGATCATCATCCAGTTTTCCATATATGTTCTGACTGTTTCTATCAGTTTTGTTTCTTCCATTTCACGAAATTCCTTACTCCAGCCTTTTTTCCATTCCTTCCGGCATCCCAGCACCAGATTCTGAAATTTCTCCGGGGTAATATAAATACATTCATCTTCCGCTTTTTTTATTTTTCCATGGGTAAGCTCATCCTGTATTCTGGCGCAGATCAGAAGTACTGCTTCCGGAAGCATCGCATCACGTGGATGTACGGTTCCATAACAGTCTCCTTCCTCCAGTGTCAGGCTTGCCATATTTCGATAAATGTCCAGATTTCCGCCCAGATTTTTCTTCATATATCTGGATACCCACTGGCGCTGATTTTTCAGATAAAGTCCGTCCGGGTCCTCATTTCCATCCCAGTACATTACCGGGCAGACGGCAAGCTGACGGTAAACACGATTGATCTTCGCCACGCCTTTATTCTGCTCGATTTCCTCGAAATCTGTTTTTTCAAAATCCTTCCAGGACTGATATCCGGAAATATCCCCTGGAAAACTTGTGGCAAAATATTTCGAATATCCGGTGTTTTCATATAATACTTCCTGTCCGGCTTCGGCACCAAAACCCTCACTCCGTCCATCGCGCACCCGGATCATCTGAAGCTTCTCCATATACTGAAGAACTCTTACCAGGGATTTTCTCTGGGTAAAAGATGTCCAGTCAATAGTCATGTAAGCTTTTAACTGCGTTTCAACATAACTGATCAGCTCTGACAGCAAAAACGGGGCCTGTTCTTCCTTATCTTCCAGGTACATCAGAATCACACAGAGGATACAGTAATCACGGATCTCTGTAAATTCTTCGATTCCCATAAATGGTTCCGCATGTGCGGGTCTCTTTTCCAGTTTCAGAAGATTCTCTGTATGGATCAGCTTCCAGCCCAATTGTTCCCGGATGAATTTCTGAAAATTTGGAATATCTCTTTTTATTCTGTAATAGGTTTCTTTATCTGTATCTTTGCAGATCCAGAAATTTTCCAGCAAAGTTCTGACTTCATTCATTTTTTATTTAAACTCCAGTATATAGGACGGCATAACAAGCTTCCCATCTTCACATTTCAGTACACATTTTTCCGGTTTCCGGATCAGGCGGTACTCCTGTCCATATTCCGTTCTTCCGGTTTTCTGCGAATTCATATTTGCCTGTGTGATCCACTGTAAAAATACGGTTCTGGTGTCTTCCGTAACAGTTTCTTCAATTTCAGAAAAGGTAATTTTATTATCTTTGATATAGTGCATAACGATCTCTTTTTGCTGTCGGGCCTGTCTGAGATACGCTTCCCTCTGGATCATTTTCTGGAAAGATTTGTCTTCAAAACCTCTCTTGTCTTTTTTCTCTCTGTAGTTTCGGGTATGAGGCTTCAGAAGAAATTCAGAAGGTGTTTCCTCATATACACTGTTGTTAATAGAATCTTCTTCCCGGGATTCCAGGGTCTTGAAATGCTGGATCTTCTGTACTCCAAAAGCATGTGCGGAAAGCCTTCGGGCCTCATTCAGATCTTCACATTGCAAAAAAAGTTCCAGAAATTTTTTGTAATCGTCTTTTCTGCTGATTCCCCAGTTCTGGATCTGTACGATCAGAGCCGCATTCTGGATAATACTTCGAATTACATCATTGGTGATCCTGAGAACTTTTTTACATTCACATTCTCTCTGATCGGAATCCACAAACCAGTTTTTGAGAGAATTCCATTTTCCAGCCACGTTTTCCCTGATACTGGGTTCTGCATCTCCTCTCATATCCAGTGTGGCATGAGGGATTTCCAACTCACTCTGTACAACTTTTTCCAGAAGGATATCTTCCATGAGAGCCGTATTTTTCTCCAGGATACGCTGGATCTTTCTGGAATGACGCTGCATTTCCTGTATAAATTCCGTCAGGTATTTAATGAATTTATCCTTATGAACAATGAATTCCACTGACTTCATCAGCTGCTCAGATTTTCCGGAATAAAAATCTCTCAGGTAATCCTGATAATTCTGGTTCAGCCGCTTAAAATCTTCCTGAAGAAGATTCCACCATTCATTGATGTCCTTCAGGGACGCATTCTGCATATCTTCCGCTTCATCCAGGCTTCTCTCAATACGCACAAAAAAATTCGTGGACAGATTCCCGGATTCCACAAACAGATTTTCAAGACGTACCGTCATACGTTCAATTTCCACTGCGTACTCAGACATCGTATACTGATACTGTTTATTCTTATATTCTGCAATCGTATACACTCTGCCCGGGTCCTGGATCGGTGTAAGATTCTTCCACTTGACCAGCGCATCCAGGTCCATAACCAACTGTTCCAGCGTATAATCCTGAAACATATCATCCTGCTTTAACAGCCGAAAAATGTCTTCTTTGTACATTTTGAAATTCATTTTTTCATATTCTCTGTAAAAGCAGCGCATGATCTTGCGATACACAGGAGCGTTGGGGACAGACAAATATGATGTCTCGTTGATTGCTTCCAGATTAGACATTTTTTTGTTTCCTTTTCTTTTTGTTTTATAGCATTTTTGAGTTATTTACAGCAGTTCCGAGAATTAATACATCAACAATACGTTGCCCGGGCACAAAGTGCTGCACAACAGAAAATTTAACCAAATCAGGTAAGTCCCCTGCGGGGTTGCGAAAAGCAATAAGCAGTGGGTGGGGACTTGCTTG
>OGIN01000389.1_pt1 | contig 46236 bp, 39 predicted proteins | sample 1571851 | NCBI WGS metagenome assembly OGIN01 (sample SAMEA2582123, study PRJEB24529) | metagenome | biome: Human gut stool | place: China | collected 2011 | reverse complement strand
TAAGTGCTGTAAACATTGAGTTTATCTTGATAAAAAAATTGACAAATAAGGAGTTTATTTAGTATAGCTACCTTTAAAACTCCTTATAATCTTATACAATTTTTATCATTTGTAAAAACTTCTCTTCATTTCCTGTACTATTCTTTAATAATTCTTCTTCTCTATCCAATATTTCTATAAATTTCTAATCAATAATATTTTTATTTTAAATCTTGACAAGATTTTAAACCATAGGCAGATTGAGTTTGTGTAACAGCTCTGTGTATAGCTTTTTCCATAACATAAGCAGATAAAGTTCCAAGAGTATCAATATTTACCTCTACTTCTCCAGTCCCTAGTGTAAAGATAGTATCTCCATCTAATGATGTATGTACTGGAGATATAGCTCTAGCATATCCATTATGTGTCATAGAAGCAATTTTTGTAACTTGAGCTTTAGTAAGTTTAGCATTAGTTATGATACAACCTATTGTAGTATTAGTATTTTTTAATACACTGTAATTTATATCTAAATCTTTCCACATCTCTTCTCTAGTACTTATAATCTCTGTTTTTTCTTCATTTAAAAGTCCAGCTAAAAATTTATTTGTCTCACTATCTATAACATTTCCTATGGCATTGACTCCAACTATTGCTCCCACTTTTAGATTTTCTAATTCTACACAATAGATTCCTAGCCCAGATTTCATAGCTCTATCCATTCCTCTATACTTCCCTACACTAGCTCCTGTACCAGCTCCACAGTTTCCCTCTTGAATACAATTTTTCTCTGAATTACAACAAGCTTGATACCCCATAGCCTTATCTGGTCTAACTTTTGAACTTCCTACTGTTAAATCGAAGAGAGAAGCTCCACAAACTATTGGGACTACTCCTATCCCTACATCAAATCCAATTCCTCTCTCTTCTAAATATTGCATAACTCCACTAGTAGCTTCTAATCCAAAGGCACTTCCACCAGAAAGAACTATTCCATGTACTCTATCCACTGTATTAATTGGATTTAAAAGTTCTGTTTCATGAGAGGCAGGTCCTCCTCCTCTTACATCTACACCAGCACAACCACCTTTTTCACAAATAATAACTGTACAACCTGTCCCAGCCTCTGTGTCTTGAGCGTTTCCTACTCTTATCCCCTCTATATCTGTTATTTTTATCTCTTTCATTTTTTATCCCCCCAATATTTCTATAAAAATTAGTTAAATACTATTTAATTGTTTAATAATAACTATTTTTAATTTTTCACTATTATTCCAATATTTATTTTAAACTAACTAATCACTTCAATCTTTATATCTACTAATATTTTTTTATATAATTTATAACTTTATTCTATTTCTTCCTTACAATTTCTTAGCTTTTATTTTTATCAAAAGGCTACCTCAATTTGAAATAGCCCTACTTTTATTATATACTGTCTTTTACACCAAATTTCTTTTTGAAATCTTGGTAATTTTTAATCCAATCAAATCTTACTAATTCTGATACTGCTTTAAAGTGAAGTTTTCCACAATTTATCTTATCTTGTTCCTCTCCACTTAAATCATTCCACTCTTTATCAATTTTACTTTCAGCTATAAAATATACTCCAATCTTCTTATTACTATCTTCATCAGGATTTCTATATACAATAGCCCAGTCTGGAGAATAATTTCCATATGGAGTATCTATTACAAATCCACCCTTTTTTAATTTAGTAAAAAGTAAAATATTTTCATTTTGTTCTAGCTGTTTTGCAAACTCTTTTTCCCCTTTACTATCTAATTTATAATATTTATTCATAGAATTTGTTTTTCCAGCTCTAGCTTCAAAAACTTTCCATTCTTTATCAAAATCCTCTTCAGATATATTGTCCATAGCAAAGATTCTATCTCTATCTATCTCATAATCATCTACAACCTCATAAGATATAATATTTTTAGCTTTAGTTTCATTCAGTTTAGTTAGAAGAAGTTGAGATACAGTTTCTAATACATCTTGACTATTTAGTGCAAATCTTTTTTCTATTCCAGAAAGGATTCTAAAAATAGCTAAACGAGGTAACATTGTATGATACATAATATATTGTACTATCTCAAAATCACTTTTTTCTACTACTGTTTCAGTTATTTCTATATCCTTATCAGAATCTACTTCTTTCTTTAAAACGAACTCTTCTGTATCTTCATATCCACCACTAGCTTCTGTCATTCTAACAGTAGTTGCCTTAGTATAATTTTTTAATTCCTCATTTATTAGAGCTATACTTTCTTCAATATATTTTTCATCATCTATTTGGCACTTATAGAATGTTTTCTTAGTTAATTTATTTGCAAGTCCTTCAAATATTTCTTCAAAAACTTCTTCACTTACTAAAGAAGTATAATCATTTACATAATCTGGATTATCTCCATTTTTTATCTCTACACGACTTGTTCCCCTATCACTCATTACCTTGATAAACTCTTCTTTTATCTCTTCTACATACTCTTGAAGAACTTCATCAGTAAATTCTATATTTTCTAAAGCTTCTCTCATTTCATCAATATTCTTATTTAAAATATTTTTTGAATCTATTATCTTATTTGAGATAAGCTCCTCTTTTAATTTATCTACTAACTTTGGTGTTATTTGTGATTTAGAAATACCAGCTTTTCTTAAAGTTTTTATTAAAACATCTGCTGTAACTTCATTTACATCTCTATCCTTATTAAAATCTTTTTGTAAAGCACTTGAGAAATTTTCATAACTATCATTAGCTATAACTGTTAGCTCATTTACCTCTGTATCCAAACAACGATTTCCATTTGTATCAACTGGTAATCTAAGTCCTCTTCCAATCTCTTGTTTCTTAGCTATATCACTACTTCCTTGCTTTAAAGTACATAGTGTAAATACATTAGGATTATCCCAACCTTCACGAAGAGCTGAATGTGAGAAAATAAAAGATAATGGCTCTCTAAAAGAGATTAGTTCGTCTTTCTTTTCTAAAATTAAACTAATTCCTCTGTCTATATCTTCTTGTGATTTTGCCTTAACTTCAACTTCATCTTTTGAAGAATCCCAATCTTCTATCTCAACTATATTGTTTTTCTTATCTCTAGCAAAATACCCCTCACGAACTTGTAATACCTCTTCATAATTAGGGAAAAATTCCTTATATCTTTCAATATCTTTTCTATACTTCCATAAAATATTAGTATATTCTTCATCAAATATTTTAAGATATTCTCCACGTCCATCTTCTGCTTTCTCATCTCTAACTTTAGCAACTTCATCTATAAAGAATAGAGTTAATATTTTTATTAGTTTATTTTTCTTTAAAATACTTAATTGCTTTTCAAAATGATTTTGAATAGCTAGACGTATCTGTATTCTAATAGCTTCTTTATTATCTACTTTATTATTACTCTCTCCAAGTTTTAAATATAACTCTCCAGTTGAAGTAGTTATTTTTAGTGGTTTTTCCTTGTGTGGATTTTCTGCAATATACATTCCTGAATATTGTTTTAGTCCTCCTGATAATTCTTCTAAAGAAGTATTTCCTAATACATCAAAACTCTTGAATTTTATAATTCCACCTTGCTCTTGATAAAATATCTCTACTCTAGCCTTTAAATCAGAAGTAAATTTAGTATATCTAACATATGGATAATCTTTTGGCACATTACTATTTATAGTTTTTACCTTTATTTTCTTTACTAAATTTTGCTGATATGCTTGGTATGAATCTAACTTATATATTTGATTATATAGATTTTTATGTGTTGCTGAATATCTTAAAGTAAATAGTGGTTCTAACTCATCTAAAGCTTGTAATGATTTTGATTTTTTACCTTTTTGCCCCTCTATTTTTTGAGGTTCATCTATTATTATGATAGGTCTTAAAAACTTTATATCATTCCATAAAATTTTTCCATACTCATCATCTTTACGAATCTTTTTATTATCACTATTAAATGCTTGAATATTCATTACACAAATACTCAAATCATTACTTTCTACAAAGTTTGTACTTACTTTTCCAAAATTATCACTATCATAGATAAAGCTATGCTTTCCTATATCTATTCCCTCTAATCTTTTAAAGTGTTCTCTTAATTGTTCAATAGATTTTTCTACTCCCTTACGAATAGCAACTGTTGGAACAACTATTATAAATTTTTTAAATCCATACTCTTTAAATAATCTTATAGCTGTTCTTAAATAAACATAAGTTTTCCCTGTTCCTGTTTCCATCTCTATTGTAAAGTTATTATTTTCTACTTTGTTATCAGAGAAAAGCTCATTTTCTAATTGGACTTTTCTTAAATTCTCTAATAATCTATTTCCAGTAATGATACTTTTATTTCTTACTGGGTCTTTCTCATCTAGTCTAGTCTTTTTTATAGTTCCTGAATATATCTCACTTCCCTCTTTAGGTAATCCTCTAAAAAGCTCTACTACTGAATTAATAGCCTTTTCTTGATAGGATAACTCTTCAAATTGGAATACAATTTTATTTCCCATCTTCTAACTCCTTTTCTTGCTTCAAAATATCATACTCTTTTTTTACTTCTGAAAGTAATTCCTCTTCTGTTGGTAAATATACCATATATTTTGACGCAAAAATCTGTTTTTCTCCCTTTGGTAAAGTATATTTTACAACTGATTCACTTTTATCTGCACAAAGAACTATACCAATAGGTGGATTATCTCCCTCTGTCATCATTTCATCTTCAAAATAATGAACATACATCTGCATTTGTCCTAAATCTTGGTGTGTCAAATCCCCAACTTTTAAATCTATTAGAACAAAACATTTTAATATATAGTTGTAAAAAACTAAATCAATATAAAAGTGTCTACCATCAAAAGTAATTCTTTTTTGTCTTGCAACAAATGAAAATCCTCTACCTAATTCTAATAAAAATTTTTGCATGTGGTCTATTAGAGCCTGTTCTAAATTTTTCTCTAAGAAATCCATATTCTCTGGTAAACCTAAAAACTCCAAAACATAGGGGTCTTTTATTACGTCCTCTGGTTGCTTTCTCTGTGGCTCTAATTTATATATCTCTTGAGCCACCTTATTTTTATTTTTACTAGATAAGATTCTTTCATAAAAAAGAGTTGTTATCTGTCTTTCTAATTGTCTTGTACTCCAATTTTCTTTTATACTCTCTTCTAAATAAAAGTTTCTAGCATTTTCATTTTCTACTCTCATAAGTAGTCTATAATGTGTCCAACTTAATTGGTCACTCAATGCGTGACTTTTTGGAAAGGTTAAATAAAATTGCCTCATATACTTTAAATTTGTAAGAGTAAATCCCTTTCCAAACTCTTTAGTCATCTCTTTTGAAAGGTTTTTCAATAAGGCTGTACCATATTCAGCCTTATCTTTTCCACCTTGTTTTTCTACTATTACTCTCCCAATAGTCCAATAAGCTTCTACCATAGCATTATTAGCTACTTTATACACTTTATTTTTAGCTTCTTGTAATATCTCTTTTATCTCTTGAAAAATTATTTTTTCTTGAACCTCTAACATAAAAGCATACCTCCTATATAAATTCTACTGTATATGCCTTTTTAGTAAGTCCTGAATTTTTCTCTACTAATGTTTTTAATTTTCTGAAAGTTTCCTCCTTTAATCCTATCTTACTTCCAAAAGCTGAATCTCTAAATATAAATTTTATAGGTAATGGATTTAGCTCTGCTAATTTTTCTATTAACTCTTCTGTAACATTTGTTTCCAAACAAACTAAATAAGAATCTGCATATAAATAAGTTCTACTTCCTATATCTGTAAGTGTTACTAATTTTTCTGATAGTGGTAAATCTCTTTGACGTAAAAGAACTTCATAAACAACATCTTTATCATTAAATCCAAGAGTAAAGTCTAACATATCAGGGTCATCAAATTTCATAACATTATCTTTTGATACTTCTTTTATTTTTTTCCAATTTATATTTGTATCTGCTGTTCTAAATACTTTAAATCCAATATCTGGAACTTTCTTAGGCTCTTCTCCTAATTGTAATTGCTTGTTACTTTCTTCAATCTCTTTTTTAATTAATTCTCCAGCTCTTCTTATTCTTTCTTTTCCTATTTCACAAATATTAGTAGGTTTATTATTTTCTTTTAAAAATTTATATGCTTCAGATTTCTCATCTACTTCTTCAGGAAGTTGTACCATTATATATTTTCTGTTTCCACCATCTTCTGCATTAAGTTGCATAACTGCATGAGCTGTTGTTGCTGAACCAGAAAAAAAATCCAATACATATCCATTTCTTTCCTTCAAAGAATTTAATAATATACGAATTAATGAAATAGGTTTAGGATAAGAAAAAAAATTTTTGCCTTCAAAAATTTTTTCTACTTCAATTCCACCATCACTTTTTAAACTTATTATAGAACGTAAAAGCATTTTATTCACATCTTTTAAATATTTTATAGAACTTGGTTGTATTTTTTCATCTTTTGAGAACCAAATTCCTCCACAAATAAAACTGCCATCATCTCTTTTAAAAATATTTTCATAGTCAACTATTTTCATAAAAGTATCATAATTCCATCTCCATCCACGGTCAGGTATTTTAACCTGTTTCTTAGTTAAAGGATGAAGTACTTCATATCTTGGTCCAAATGTTTCAGCATTAGGCCAACTCATATTTATTTTTCCCCAAGGCTCATAATTATTATCTAAATTATTATATAAAGTAATTCCACGGTCATAACCTTTTTTATTATAAAATTTTTTTAATTCTTTCTCTGCTTCTAAAATTGGAACTTTTTTCTTTTTTAAATTTTCCAATAATTCATATATATCTTCTAACCCTTCTTTTTGCATAGTAAATTCTCTGGTAAAATTAGAATTTTTTACATAAATAACTATATATTCATGAATATTTCCTATTCCTTTATTATCATTTTTAGGAACACGTTTATTCCAAGTAATACAATCTATAAAATTTTCTTCTCCAAATATTTCATCACATATTTTTTTTAAATTTTCTTGTTCATTATCATCTATTGATATAAAAATAACACCATCATCTGTTAATAAATCTCTAGCTACTTTTAATCTAGGATACATCATATTTAGCCAATTAGCATGATATCTATTTGATGATTTGTTATTAATTTCTAATCTATTCCCTTCTTCATCTCTGCTTCCCTCTTGAATATCACTATCTATTCCAGTTTGACTAAAATTATCTTTATATACAAAATCTTTTCCTGTATTGTAAGGAGGGTCTATATAAATCATTTTTATACTTCCATAATAATTTTGACGTAACAATTTTAATACCTCAAGATTATCTCCCTCTATATAAAGATTTTCTGTTGTATCTGGATTTTTACTATCTTCTTCTATATATTTTAAAGTTCTTGCTCCTACATCTTCTTGAACTTTCTTTTTAGCATTTTGTTTCCCAGCCCAAGTAAATTCATATCTTTCCTCTTTTACTTCTTCAAATTCTCCTAATTCTTCTTTTAAAGCTTTAAAATCTACTTGTCCATCTTTTATAATTGATGGAAATAATTGTGCTAATTTTTCAAAGTTTTCTTTTTTTATATCATTTATTTGCTCTGGTACTTTATTTTCTAATTCCATTATTTATTCTCCTTGTTTAAAATTTATTTCTTCCTTATAATTTTTATCAATAAACCATTTGTCTTCCAATAATCTTATATTAAAATTATTATTTTCTATATCTTCTTTTGTAATATAGTAGATAGGTCTATCTAATTCTGAATAATAATTCAATTCATACTTACACCAAACAGAATTTTTAGAATTTTCAGATTCTACAAATATTAAATTTTTTGATTGTTGTAGCCTTAATTCAATTACATTTAAAGTTGCTTTACATAATAGATTTCTTTTTAAATAATCAGAATCATTTATCCAATCACAAAAAATATTTTTTCCATTCTCATTTTGATAAGTTATTAATTTCTGAACTGCTTTTCCATCTTTACTACTATGAGATATAAAGAAATCAAACTCTTTTAATTGTTGCTCTCTTCCATTTTTTATTCTATATTCTAATTCATCTGGATTTAAAGGAATATTGAATTTTTCTTTAGCATACACTTCTTTTAAGTACTTTTTTCTTTTTTTATTTTTAGTATGCACTTGCATATACTTTTGTCTTCTTGCCCTTGGATTAAAATTAAAGCTTTGCAAATGATAAAAAGCTTCCCAACGTAATTGATAATTTATTTCTGTATCATTTACTTTTAAAAAGAAATTTATTATCTTTTCACTATAATACTTTTTTAATTCAAGTAAAATATAAACTTTATCCTTTTGTGTAGTTCTTTTTCTTTCATATAATCCTATTAACTTATCTAGATATATTGGAGTTACTCTTTGCGTTTTAGAGAGTGCTTTTTCTATTTTTTCATCAACTCTCTTAATTTTAGATTGTCTATTTTTTAACATTTCTTCTCTTTTATATCTTAATTTTTCTTCATCAAAAGTTTTAGAATATTTTTCTTTATATTCCTTAGTCAACATTTTTTTAAATAAAGGTAGAGTTTTTATTAATCTATCTGGTTCTAACATCTTATAACGTGATTTTTTCCCAGCATTTAATAAGTATTTATCTTTAATTTTATAATAATTATACTTAAAATCCACTGACTTCCATTCATATGGATAAAACTCTTTTAATAATTTTATAATATCATTTTCGTTATAAACCTTCGGAAGTATTTCTTGAACTTTCTTCAACTCACTTATCCACATACTCTTTATATCTCTTATCTCATGTTCATAAATACGTTTAGTAACTCCCACTATTTTATTCTCTCCCTCTTATATCTCTTTTACTATTTCATAATCTTCTATATTTTCTTGCCTTTCACAAGCTAATTCAATATAATAATTATAATTATTAATAAAATCTTCCCATTTTACAGCTTTAATATAACTACAATCTCCATACCAAATAGTAGAATTACTTGAACATTTTTCGTTATTTGCTCCCTTTAAATTAAATTTATTTTTTTTAATTATTGTAAATAATTTATTTGTATAGTGAGTAGTACAAGTTGATGAACAACAATATTTATTTTCTAAGTAATAAGAATAATCCCCATTACTATTTGGTAATACAACTGCTACCATAGCATTACTTCTACTTGTAACAGCTTCTCCTTTTTTATTCCTTCTAGAAATCTCTTTTAAAGAATACGATATTTCCCAAGGAATCCATTGATTTCTTTCTCTCTTATTTTCCTCTTTCATATTAGGGGAAATAAAAATAACTGTAACAGAGCTATCATAAATTCTATCTTTAAGTCTTTTCCAAATAGTGTCATCACTATATTCACTTAAATCTTCATCATCATGCTCTCCTTTATAAATATTATCAGAATTTTCTAATTTTTCTTCAAATTTTGTAACATAATCTCTTACAGTAGAATTTATGATAGCTCTGTTACAGTTATTTTTATTTCCCCTAATATTGCAAAAGAAAAAGGAAAAATAATTATTCCTCTTTAAGTTTTCTACATCATCATCTGCATATTTATATGAAACAAAAATTTTTCTTCCCATAAAATTTCCTCCTAAATACTATTTTGCTCATCTAGAATTTTTAAAACAATTTTAATAATTTCTTCCTTTTTAGTTTTAGTTTCTAAATCATTAATATAATTTTTTAAATAACTATATTTTTCCATATCATTTTTTATTTCATCTAAAATTTGTTTAGCTGCATAACCCGTACTTCCAATAGGAATAATTATTTTTCCTTTTTCTTTTGCAATTTTAAATTCTTCCAAACAACCATTTGCAATTTTTATTTCTCCGTTTTCTTCTTTATTTCCAAACAAAAATATAGTAATTCCAACATCTCCTATAATATCTTCTCTATATTTCGCAAATAATTCTTTTCTTTTTTCAGGATCTTTTATATTTTGTGGAAAAGGTCTTAAACATAAATAATCATTAATATTCTTATATTTACTTTTATAAATTTCATCAAGTGCACCATTTATTACAGATGAACCTATCCCATTTCCAAATCCTGAATAAATAATATAATCTCTTCTTATTAAAGTTTGAGCTAAGGAGTAGACTAAATCCTCTGCTTCTTCTTTATTCCATGGTTTTGTAAATTTAGAAGCACTTCCTGATATAAATATTTTTCTTTTATTTATATTCTCTTCAATTTTCTTTAAAATTTCCGTGATTTTATCATAATTTTCAATTAAAATAGCTTGTATTCCATAACGTTTTAAATCTTCAATTTTCAATTCCTGTTTTATTTTTCTATATGAAAATTCTGTGTCACTTTCATCATCTTCTTTTTCTACTTCTTTAATAATACAATAATGTTGTCTTTTATTTTCTCCAACTAAGGAATGTATTTGACTTAATATATAATTTACATTTGGGTCTTCAAAACTAAATCCTATAAATAAAAAAGTTTTAGCAATTAAATCTCCTTTTAGTGCACTTCTAAACAAAGGTCTTTTTTCAGCATAAGTCTCATAATCATCTTTTGTTAAAACTGCTTTATTTGGATATTCAACATCTCCATGCATTTTATACAATATAGCATCTCTTTTAGGTACAGTTCTTGCTAATTGCTCTTGTTCTACTTTAACATCTATTTTTCTATTATTTTGTTTAAAACCTTTTTCTAATAATTTATCATAATTAGTAGTCCAATATGTATCAATTGGTAATCTTGTTAATATCTCAATATTTTCTGTTAATACTGTATCTTTAGAAAAATTATCAATAATCTCTTGATTTATTCCTCCTCTACCCCACATTTTATTTTTATAAAACTGAGCAACTTCTAATAAATCATGTTCTTTATCTATATTCAATTTTATTTCTTTAGCTAAAGGTTTTAATAATCCTTTCCAATTTACAAATCCAGCTCCTTGTGATATTCCTGCCCCTATAAATAATCCTGCATTTCCTTCTTGAATAGCTTTTGTAAATTTAATTATAAAACTTTCAATGTCCATTATTATATTTCCTCCCCTTATATCTTCTCTAATTTCTCCATTATTTCTTTTAACTCTTGATTATGCTTAACCTTTTCAGAAGCTAGTGTTAGCTTATCTATTTTTTCTCTTAACTTAACCATATCTCTAAAAAGCTCATAAGTTTCTCTCATATTCTTTTCATCATACCACACAGGTTTTTCTAATAACTCTTTAGATTTCATATATAACTTTTGATTTTTCAGTATAAAAGCTTTTGCATATATCTCCAAATAGAAATTTACCTTATTAGTCTTGTTAATTACATTCTCAAAAGATATTACTTTTTCCAAACTTTTTTTCTCCAAGCTTGGTAATACCTTACTACAACTATCACTTATAAAACTTTCCTCTAACACAATCTCATTTCTATCATTTTGATTTAATCTTTTCAATCCAAAAGAATAAATCTCTTTACTCTTATCAAAAATTCTAATTATACATGGAGATTTTATTAGTCCTTGATAAATTTTTGATATATAACCAGCCTTCTTAATATCATTTACTTCAAAATCATAAAACTGTATTAATCTACACTCATACATTTCATTTCTTACACTTGGAATCTCTTCTCCACTTATTTGATAAGTTAGAACTACCTTACTCACTATCTCTTTAACTTTTTTTCTTGTATCTAAACTTAAAGTTGAAGGAATAAAATCTTTTATTGATATTTTTTTCCCTACTTCATATTTTTTAGGTATCTCTATCATACTACTCCACCACCAAGAAAGACACTAATTCAAAATCATCTGCTGTTTCATCAGCAAAGCTATTATCGAATCCTCCAAAATCAAATACAGACTGCATAGCATTTTCTTCTTCTTGTCCTTTTATTGATGTAATAGCCTTACTTAATAATTCTGAATAGAAGCTCATATCTTTAGCATTTTTTGTCTTTTCAAAAAAGTCTTTTAATAAATTAGAAAGTGGTTCTTTCTTTCCATAGCATAGCTTTCTAAAAAGTTTTACAACCTCTCTAGCTTGGTTATTTCCATAAAGAATATCCCCATTATTATCTACATAAATTAAATAGTATGGATATAGAGAACTATCTGACTTAGGTTTATCCTCTAAATTTCTATGCTTAAAGCAGAATAAAACTCCTTTTTTATCTCCATCAGTTAATGAATAAATACCCCTTGGCATTTTCTTTACAACATCATTCATTTTAACGTATTGAGATAATTCATACAAATACTCATTCATATTCAAATCAGTAAGAGATATATTTTCATTTGTATCTTCAATATCTATTACCTCATCTTTTAATCTCTCCAACTGTCTTTTTCTAAAATTGAAGTCATTTAACTCTGGACTAAGAACATCTTCATCTCCAGTTGATACTAAGTTTAGAGTTGTCATCTTTCCTTTTACTCTCTGTTCTAATCCTAGATATTCATTTAATTCTATATTAGGGAAAAAGTTTATCATTTGAATATTACTATTTTCACTTCCTATACGGTCTATACGTCCAAATCTCTGAATTAAAGATACTGGATTCCATTGAATATCAAAGTTAATTACTGTATCACAGTCTTGTAAGTTTTGCCCTTCCGATATACAATCAGTTCCTATCAATATATCTATCTCTTGACTTGCTGGAATTACTTTCTTCATCTTAGATTTAGGAGAAAAAGCACATAGAACAGAGTTAAAATCTTTATCTATATTTTTATTCGTTGTATTTATTCCTTTTCCTGTTACACAAGCTGTAAAAATATCTTTATCTAATAATTTTTCTGAAAGTTTAGAATAAATATATTCTGCTGTATCTGCAAAAGCTGTAAATATAATTACCTTTTTATTTCCTTGATTATATGGTGTATTCTCTATTTTATTAAATACTAATTTTTCTAATTCTTTTATTTTTTTATCTCTATCTTCACTTAAAATCTTTTTAGCACTATTATAAATCTCTTCAAGAATAATTTTATCACTCATCAAATCTTCTATATATGCTCCAACTCTCAAATGTTGAACTTCTATTTGGTATTTTCCTTCTATATATGAAGCTTCTAAACTTTCCTCTTCATCAAAAACTTCTAGTTCTTCATCTATTTGTCCACCCTTTTGAAGTAAATCAATAGTTCTATCTATACGTTCTAACATTCTTTTTAAAGTTTCAGCAAAAGAATATACAGAACTTTCTAATCTTTTAAATAAATTAAATCTATGTAATACTATCATTCCTTTAGATTGAGTTTGGAAGTCAAGTTTTCCTCCACGTTTCCCTATAAGATTATATTTTTCTGCATAATATGTTAAATATTCACTTTTTATATATCTAGTAGGAGTATATACAGATAAATTTAATTCTTCTAACCATTCATTTGCGTCTTTAAACTTTAAAAGTTCCTCTTTAGTATCTATCTCTGGATAGTAAGTTTCAGGCTTATTTTTATCTGGGAATTTTCCAACATTACTATTACCATAATATCCAGTTATATGTTTTCTACTTCTTGAAATTGTCATCATTTCTAGTAGTTTATAGAAATCAGAAGGTAAGCTATCTAACAACTCATTTTTATCATGTTTTCCTATTTTTTCCCAATCATTAATCACTCTTGAAGCTTGTCTTAATACATTTTCTATACTTGATATTCCATACTCTCCAAAAGCATAATCTTTATCTGCTGTTATTATACTCAACTGATTTTTTAAGTCTACTAGGCTGTTATTTACAGGAGTAGCTGATAATAAAAGAACTTTAGTATTATTTTTACCATTCTTTATAACATCATGTAAAAGTCTAGCATATCTAGTCATAATAAGTCTATCATCTTCATCATATCTATCTTTTCTGTTTCTAAAATTATGTGATTCATCTATTACAACTAAATCATAGTTACCCCAGTCAAATCTTTTTAAATCTTGTCCAGATTTTGACATTCCCTTATACCTTGATAAATCTGTATGAAACATTATTTTATAGTTAAATACCTCTTTTAAAAAACTATCCTTATAATTTCCTCTAAAAGAGTTCCAGTTATCATAAAGTTTTGCTGGAGTTAAAACCAAAACATTGTCCATCTTAATTTCAAAATATTTTATAATTGCTAGAGCTTCAAAAGTTTTTCCAAGTCCAACTGAATCTGCTATTATACAACCATTATATTTTTGTAGTTTTTGGATAGCTGACACAACACAATCTTTTTGGAAGTCAAATAAAGAGTTCCATATCTCTGTCCTTTTAAATTTATCACTATCTCTTTCAAATCTTTCTACTCCACTATCTAATTGATAACCAAATAGTTCATTTAAAGTGAAATAGTAAATAAACTCTGGAGAATGTTCTTTATAAACAAACTCCAAACTTTCAAGTAACTGATTTTTATAATCTTCTGTAACTTCATTGTTAAACCACATTTTTTTAAATGTTTCATTATATTTAGCTATTTGTTTCTTATCACTAGAGTAAATATCAAAATTTATGTTATATTTAGAATCTCTTTTATTATCTGGAACTTCTAAAGATGATGAACCTTGTATCATAAAGTCATCATCTATAATTAATATATTTCCTCCAACTTTTATCTTTGGTTTAATCTTTCTAATATTTACATGTTTTTTTATAAAGTCATGCATAGCTTTAGCTTTAGCAAAATGTTTTAATTTATTTTTTTCTGTTATATCATAAGAGTTATATAAAATATCATTAGGAGTAATCTCAAATTCATGTGATATTTCATTACTTGCAGGAACAAATTTTGTATCTCTTATGATAAAATTAATCTCTTTTACATTTCTTAAATTCCTCTCTAATAAAGTAAAAACTGATATTGTCAACTTGTCATTTACAATATTAATTACTGCATTTTTCTTATTTTTAAGAACTTCATTCATTTGTTCTATTATGTTATTACTAAAAGCTTGTAACATTGTAATTCCCCTTTATATCTTTATTATTCTAGTTTATATTTTATCATAAAATTATTCTAAATAAAACTCTTATAATAGAAAAAGCAATTTTAAAACAATACCCTATTTTATTTACTAAAAATAAAAAGCTCTGTATATCCCCAGAGCTTTTTATTATAACTAATTTCCCAACAATCTTTGGAAAAGTGAGTCATTATTATTTGAGTTATTATTTTGGTGTTGAGAGTTATTTTCAATAGGAGTAATCTCTTTAAAAATTGATTCCTCTTTTTTCTCTTGAGCTTTTGTTTTATATCCTGCTCTCTCAAAAATTCCCTCTATTCCTTTAGAATATTTATCATCTCTTTCTAATTCTAACTTTCCTCTTCTTATAACAAAATCTCTTCCCTTATCCATTTTAAGTCCAGTGTTAAGAGCCAGAGTTTGCATAACTAAATCTCCATTTTTCAAGTGATTATCTAAGAAAGAAAACTTAGCCTTAGTATCATATAGATTACTATCTACAAGTTTTTGATAGTATTGAGCCCAGAGTGGAGCAACTCCATTTCCTCCACTTACATCACCAGTGATAGGTTTATTATTATCATACCCTATATATATAGTAGTTACATAATTAGGAGTTATTCCAGCAAACCAAAGAGTTCTATTTTCATTTGTTGTTCCTGTTTTACCACCTTGCTCTATTCTTCTCTTATTAGAGTCATATACAGCTGCTCTTCCAGAACTTCCAAACATTACAGAACTTTTTAACATATATGTTATCAAGCTAGTATCTAAACTATCATATATTTTTTCTTTCTTTGGTAACTCTTCATAAAGTGTATTTCCATATTTATCTATTACAGAGGTTACAATAATCGGAGCTACTTTATATCCCCCATTAGCAAAAACACTATAGTTTAAAGCATGTTGTAATGGAGTATTTTCAAAAGATCCTAAGGAAGCTGTTAAATCATCAGGTATTTTTAAATCAGCATCAAGTTTTGCTACATTTCTTTTTACTGTACTTATTTCTACTTTATCTAATAGCTGAATAGATACAGTATTTACAGACCTATCTAGTGCTGTAAGTAAAGTTAGATTTTTATTGTATCTATTTCCATAGTTTTTTGGAATCCATTTTCCATATTGTAAATATCTATCTTCTATTACAGAGTTTAATTCATATCCATTTTGTAGAGCCGTAAAATATAGGAAAGGTTTAAATGATGAACCAAGTTGTCTTTTAGCCATAGTAGCTCTATTAAATCCACCAGCTTTAAAATCTTTTCCAGCTACAATAGAGATTACATGCCCATTATTAGGATCAACAGTTACCATTCCACCTTGTAATCCCTCTCTTCCCTCTTTTTTAAAGAAAGAATAATTTTCAAAAGTTTCTTTAGCAATTTTTTGCATATCTAAATCCAAAGTAGTATAAACTTTTAATCCACCTGTATATATTAAATCCTCATCAAAATTTTCTAATAAGATATTTTCAACTAATCCTGAAAAATCTGGTACATTGTACTCTACTTCACTTCTCTTATTATACACAATAGTAGTATCTTCATCTAAAACAAAGTCCTTTGGTAGATTATCTTCATTGTAGAATTTATGAGCTATTGCTTTATCATACTCATCTTTTGTTATCATTCCATCTTTATACATCTCTGAAAGAATTAATCTCATTCTTTTTAAAGAGTTATTTAGTTTTTTACTAGGATTATATGTTTCTGGTCTATTTGGAATACCTGCAAGTAGAGCTGCTTCTGCTAAGTTAATTTGTGATATATCTTTTTTATAGAATTGCTCTGCTGCTGTTTTTACTCCATAAGCTCCAGCTCCAAAATATATCTCATTTAGATATTTTTCAAAAATCTCATCTTTAGTATATTTTCTCTCTATTTCAAAAGTGATAAGAGCCTCTTTTATCTTTCTAGCTATACTTTTTTCATGAGATAAAAAAGCATTTCTAGCTAGCTGTTGAGTAAAAGAGCTTGCTCCTTGTACAGCTGCTCCACTTTTTACATTGGCTACAACTGCTCCAAGTAATCTTTTATAGTGTATTCCATGATGTGAATAAAATTGCTTATCTTCAATAGCTAAAAAAGCATTTTTTAAATTTTGAGGTATCTCTCTGAATTTTGCTGTTTCTCTTTTTTCACGAGAGATAACATCTATTACTCTCCCTTTTCTATCATATACAGTAGTAGGAATAGATGGAGAATAATCCTCTATCAAGGTAGAGATATCTGGCAACTCTTTGTAGTATTTATATACTAAACTAAAAACAGCTCCTGATGTAATCACTCCACCTAAAAATATCACCACTAAAAATATTTTTAAGTATGTAAGTTTTTTCATCTCTTCCTCCTATTTAGTAGGTTTTTTATTTTTTTGTCTTAACTGACCACAAGCTCCATCTATATCTGTTCCTTTTTCTCTTCTAATAGTTACATTTACCTTTCTCACATTTTGTAAGAAATTAACAAATCTCTCTATCTTCTTGTCTGATGGTCTTGTCATCTCTGTTCCCTCTACTGGGTTGCAAGGAATAAGATTTACTACATGGTCAAAGTCATGTACGAAATCAGCTAGAGCATTAGCATCTCCCTCTGATACGTTAAAGTTATTAATTAAGATATATTCAAAAGTAATTCTTCTCTTAGTTTGTCTTTGATACTCTTGTAATACAGCATGTAAATCCTCTAATGGATATCTTCTATTGATAGGAATTATCTCATCTCTCTTTTCATTGATAGCTGAGTGTAGAGATATAGCTAGTTCTACTGGTACTTTCTCAAGAAGTATCTTCTCAATATTTGGAACTATTCCAGAAGTTGAGATAGTTATTTTTCTCTTAGATATGTTTATTCCATTTTCATTAGATAGTATCTCAAGAGCTTTTAAAACATTTGTAAGATTTAAAAGTGGCTCTCCCATTCCCATAAATACAATATTATTTAAATTTGTACCCTGTTTTACAAGTCTTCTCTCAATTGTATAAACTTGGTTAATAATCTCACTTACATTTAAATCTCTTACAAATCCACCCTGTCCTGTAGCACAGAAAGCACATTTTACAGCACAACCTACCTGTGAAGAGATACATAGAGTATTTCTCTTATCTTTATGTCTTAATAAAACTGTTTCTATTGTATTTCCATCTTCCAATTGAAATAGAAATTTTTCTGTTTTATCTATCTTAGATACTTGATGTTTTAATAGATTTAAAAATGGAATATATGCTTTTTCTGTAAGTAATTCTCTATCTTTTAAAGAAAGGTTTGTAACTTCATTTAAATCTCTCACTATTTTTTTATGTAGCCAGTTAAAAAGTTGTTTTCCATAGAATTTTTTCATTCCAAGAGATACTACAAACTCTTCCAGCTCCTGTTGATTAAGATTTAATAAATTTATTTTTTCTGACATTATTTCCTCCATAAAGCTTTTATTTAACAATGTATTATATCATAATTTCAGCTTAAAAACAACATTAAAGAAAATCTATTGCTGTATTTTCTTAATTCCTATTTTATTTTCAATTTATCTTTCTATATACTCCACTAAAAGTTTTTTTAACTCCTTTTCCTCTATATCTCCTTTAAAATTTCCTTTTATTTGATTTCCTCCACCTTTAAGTGTAGACTTTTCCTTTATAAGATATTGTATAAAATCTTTACAATTAAAATTTTGAGCTATTATAGAGAAATTATTATTGAAACCTGTAATAAGAATATTTTTCTCTCCCATAAATTTTCCTAAAAATTGAGCTACTGTACTATCTCCAAAATAGAAAATTGGTTGATACTCCCCTACTATCTCACTCTCTTTTAAAAGTTTATTTGCAAGAAATTCCACATATTGAGAGGCTAAATTTTTATATTCACTCTCTATTTTTTTCTTCTCATCAAGAGTTTTATCTAACATCTCCATTATCTCATAATCTTTACAACTAAAAACATGGCATAAATCCTTTGATAACTTATGCTTAAATGAGTAATCTTTCAAAGCTCTCTCTCCAGCTAAAAAATAGAATCTTATATAATTTCCTTTTATCTTTTCATGATTTATAATTTTAAAAAGCTGAATATCTTTTGTATTTTCCACATGAAAACCTGCACATGCTCCTAAATCTACTCCAGGTATCTCTACAAATCTTACATCTCCTACTACTTTCTCTTTGATAGCTTTACGAAGTCCCTCTATCTTTCTAGCCTCTTCATTATTCATTATAAAAATCTTTAATTGTATAGCCTTTTTTATAACTTCATTTGCTTTTCTTTCTAGCTCTTCTATTACTTCTTCAGTGATTTCATTTGAATCTAAATCAACAGTAGTGTATTCTTCAGCCATTCTAAATCCAACTGTATTAAGTTTATAATCATTATATGCAATAGCAGAAAACATATGTTGAGCTGTATGTTGGCAAGCTATATCCTTCTGCCTTATATAATCTATTTTTATCTCATACTCTCCATACTCTAACTCTCTATCAACTACAACTCCACTCTCCTTTACTTCTAAAATTTGAGCTTCTTCTATCTTACCTCTATCTCCTAATTGTCCACCTTTTCCATCAATATATAATATGTCCTTTGGTTCAACTTCTACAAGATATCCATTTTTTATTTTCTCACAATTTTTTACTGATACTTTCATATCTCTAACCTCTCTTGCTCTATTTTCCGCTTTCTAATTTTATAGCTATATTTTACTATATTCTTCCTTTTTAATCTACTTATATTTTACTACCTTTTAAAATCCTTTTATACAGCTGTAATTTTATTTTTCCGACTAAATATATGACTAAAAATACAAATGTCATTACCTCGTAAAATCAATTTTAAGAGGTGGCTTTTTAAACTCTAATTTTACGCTATCTCTAGAAGGCAAAAAAAGTGAATTATTTCATTATTTTAAACAAAACAACAAAATAATTCACTATATTAAATTTTTAACTGTTTTTTATATACAGATTAATACTCTTTTTTAGCTTCTTCATATATAGCTTTTATTCTCTTAGCAAGCCCTTTTATTTTTTTCTTAGTTACACTACACACTGCTATTCTTATTCCTTCATTTAGTATAACAGTATATATATGATTTTTTTCCAACAACTCTTCTACCTTTGGAGTATATTTACCAGTTGGGATAGTTAAGAAAAATCCACTTACATATGGTAATACATCTAGTCCACACTCTTTAGCTTCATTTATAAATATATCTGCTCTCTCTTTAATAAGATTTCTATAAAACTCTCTCTCTTTTTCTAGTCTAAAACTTTTTTCCTCGTCTAAAATAATCTCACTAAACATTTTCATTCCACCTCTTGAGATATTAGACCAAGTAGAACGGCATGAAAAAGAGTTAGCATCATAAAACTCTTTTATTACACTTTCTGATGTTGATAGAGCAATTTGGGCTCCCACTCTCATTCCATAACTTGTTAGAGCTTTTGATAAACTAAATGTAAATATTGTAAGTACTTTTTCTGGAAGATTTTTAAAAGTTTCTAGATATTCTCTTCTCTCCTCAAAACTTCTATCATCAAAATCAATATAAGCCACATCAAGAATAAGTATAATATTAGCCTCTTCAGAAGCAGAGATTAAAATTTTCCTAATCTCTTTCCACTCTTCTATTGTCAATCTATATCCAGTAGGATTTTGACAAGGGTCATTGATAACTATTACCACGTTATCCTGTTTCTTAGCTAATTTTTCTACTCTTTCTTTAAAATCAACTAAATCAAATCTATTTTCTTCATTAAATAGAGTATAGAAATCACAATCTCCATTTTTCTCCTTAGCCATTAAAATATATGGACTCCATAACCATTTAGGAAGTAATAGCGTATCTCCATAACCTAAATAATTTTTTATACTATTACTGATAGCTCCAGTTCCTCCAGGAGTAGCCAATACCTCTACATAGTGTCCTTTTAAAAATTCTTTATAATCTCTACCAAATAGAGAGATTTTTACACTCTCCTTATACTCAGGTGTTCCTGTAAAAGCAGAAGCATATCCAGCTATCTCTTCAGGTGGTAACTCTTTATACACCTTCATAGCTGTATCTAATACTGCTAATTTACCAGTCTCATCATAGAGCGAACCAATAGTAGCGTTAACTACTTTCTCCTCTCCTAGTTCTGCCATAGCATCTTTAGCTTTTTTAGCAACACTAAATACCTTATCTACTAATTTTCTCTCTCCCAAGTCTTTTGCTATCATTTTTCTTCCTCCTTACCAATCTATTATTCTATTAGAATCTAATTTTCTTAATACACTATCTAATTCCTCATTTCCTAATGAAAGTACTTTTTCTTTTAGTTCTTCTCTACTCATTACAGGTTTTTCAAACTCACTTACAGGAAATCTAAATGGTCTACCATATGCAAAAGGATGTAATGGATAGTATTCTACCCATACAGCACTATCTTCATAGAAAATCTTTTTACTATCTGATGAGATAGGAGTTCCATTTTTTTCTGCTAGATTATATTCCAATTGATACTCCATAGAAGTAGTTTTTATATGTTTAAAATATCTATAAAATACTTCTACCTCCACTTCTCTTTCTACTGGTACCCATCTCTCTACTTCCACTGCTTTTCCATTTACTATTTTAGTTTCTACTACTCTCTCCATTACCGTTTTTCTTACTCTTTCTATATAACTATCTATTCCACTATGAGTTACTACCTTAGGTGGAAAATACTTTATATTAGAAATATTTATATCAAATTTTAAATTATAATTTTTATTATTCCCTAGGGAGAAAAGAGGATATTTTACTAAATTAGAATTTAAACTCTCTTTTAATCTAGTTTTAAAATTATTATTCTCCCCTTTAAAATTTATTAAAAACTTTCCTAAAGCAAGTTTTCTACTGCTTACATACTTATCATCTATATCTTTTTTCTGTTGTAAATCATATATTTTAGCTTGTGAAAAAAATCCATGAGCCCTTAACTTTTCCTCATAAGTTTCTGTTCTCACGCCATTACCTATTGTGAAAAAACTTTGTGCTAACTCTTTTTTTATATCTAATCTCTCCTCTTGAGGTGGTATGATAATTGCAATAGAGTTTTTACTTGTTGTTGGTAATTTATAATAGATATCCTGTACTCTCAGTAGATTTAGAAGTGCTTTTGTATAACCAATGATATCTCTTCCACGAGATATATCCAACTCATCATAATATTTTTTCTCTGCATTTGGATATATTATTTCAAAGGCATCCAAAGCTCTTCTATCCTCATTATTTTCTTTTAAAATACTCAATAGTTCATTCAATGAAGATACATAATTTCCACTATCAGCTTCTTTTATAGCATTCCTCACTTGAAAATAAGAGCAACTACATAAAAATAGTGATAATATTATTAGAATAATTTTTCTTTTCATATATTCCTCCAATATTTTTCATAAAAACATTATACCATTTTTTTCTAAAAATAAAACTATTTTTTTATCTTTTTTTCTTGAATTTTTTTTATTGACTTTAATTTTACTTCTAACGGAATAAATTTATCAATAAAATATAAAATTTTATTAATTTTTCCTGGAATTATAATCTTCTTTTTTCTTTCTATTCCCTTCCATAATTCTATAGCTACCTCTTCTGGAGTAGTTACGTAGATTTTTTCAAATTTAGATAGTTTCCTATCCATTCCTTTAAATTTTGTTTTAGTTGGACCAGGAGTTAAGAGATATACCTCTACACCTTTTTCTCTTCCCTCTTCATAAAGAGAAAGAGTAAGAGAGTTTACATAAGCCTTTGTTCCGTAATATACACTCATAAGAGGACCCCCCTCTTGAAAACCAGCAGTAGATGAAATATTTATTATTTTTCCATTGCCCCTCTCTATCATTTTTTTATAGAAATGATGAGTGATCTTAGTTAGAGCAATACTATTTATCTCTATAAGCTTTTTTATTTTTTCGTACTCCATATTTTCAAAATAGTCTATCTCCCCTATTCCAGCTCCATTTATAACTACATCTATTTCCTCATCTTCTATATCTTCTAAAAATTTTTCTATCTTTACTTCATCTTCTATATTTATAGAATAAGATTTAACTTGATAATTTTCTTCCAATCTTTTTAATCTCTTTTTATCCCTACCTAAAGCAATAACTTCATAACTATTTTTTCTAAAGATTTTTATAATCTCCTCTCCCATTCCTCCAGTAGCACCTGTAATTAAAAGTTTCACTTCTTCCTCCTTAGTTTAGTAAATAAAAAATTCAAGAATAACTTTTGCCTTTTCACTCTTCGTTATTCTTGAATTTTTTACTAAATTCCCTTGATATATTTTTTATACTCTGAAGAGGTAAATCTAGGACTTCCATGCTTATATTTAAAAGTATTTTTATCACTTACTTTTTCTACCTTTACATCAATAAGCCCATGACCAGTAGAAGCTATCTTATTAAAAGCAGCTCTACTCAAATCTATCTTTCTCCCATATTTTTCAAATCCACCTCTATCTGTAACTACAACAAGTACAGATTTTCCATTTTCTTTATTAGTTACTTTTAATACAGTTCCAAAAGGATAATCATTAGAAGCACAAGTCAACTGATTAGAATCATAAACATAACCACTTGCTGTTAATTTCCCTTCAAAACCTTTTCCATACCAGCTAGCTGTTCCAGTAGATGTACAAGCTGTTACAAACATTAAAACTACTACTACTAGAAAATATCTCATCTTCTCTCCTTTATTTATATAGATTTAACCAAATTTGTAAAATTGATACAACTATTATCCCAGTTATAAAAAATAGTGTTACACTTCTATGTTTTTGAAGAAGCATATTTATAAGTTTAGCTATTAGAACAAGTCCTATCAATACCCCCAACCCAAAAGCTGTCAGAGGTAGTATATATAAATTTGTGATTATCTCACTTATTGAAGAGTAACTTGTAATATTTATAAGATTTGAGAAAAATTTATTTATAAATCCTAAAATATTATAATACTCACCCAACATAAGAAGTAAAAGTGAACCAGATATTCCTGGAATAATCATAGCTCCTGCAGCAAGTCCACCACAAGCAAAAAGTTTTAAAGCATAACTTGTAGTGACTACTGTAACCAATTCTTTTACTCCACTATCTTTTCCAAATTTATAATCAGCATATACAAATCCTAAAGTAAGTAAAGCTCCTAAACAAAAGAAAAAAATATTTTTTTTATCTTTTTTATCTTCTCCTTTTATAATATATGGAATAGATGGAAGAATCAATAAACTAAATCCTCCAGCAGTAGCTCTTGGATAATTAGTAAAACAAAATTCTATTACTCTTGCAAATAAAATTATTCCAATAGCTGCTCCACTTCCTATTTGTAGCAAAAATTTTATGTACTCTATTTTTTTCTTAACAGGAGCAGTAGGGAAATTTCCTATTGCTTCTGTAAGTTTATCATATACTCCCATTATTACTGCCAATGTTCCCCCAGAAACTCCAGGCATAATATTAGCAATTCCTATTATAATTCCTTTTAAAAAAAGTTGTATCATCTTCTCTCCTCACTAAATATGTTCAAATCCATTAACTGCTACATCTAATCTACCTGTTAATGGGTCCATTATTAGTCCATGTATAGCTACATTGCTAGGCATAAGAGGATGATTTTTTACTTTTGTAACACTCTCTCTTACTGATTCTTCTACACAATCAAATCCATGTAGCCATTTTTTTACTTTTATTCCTGCACGAGAAAGTGTATCTAATGTTTGTACATCTATTCCTTTCTCTATCATCTTCTTTATCATTTTATCAGTATCCATACTACTTACACCACAGTCATAATGTCCTATGATAAATATCTCTTTAATATCAAATTCATAAACACAGATAAGTAGACTTCTCATAGCACTTCCAAATGGATGAATTACAGTTCCACCTGCATTTTTTATGATTTTAGCATCTCCATTTTTTAAATCTAATGCCTTTGGAAGTAGCTCTGTTAATCTTGTATCCATACATGAAAGAATAGCTATCTTTTTATCAGGATATTTTGTAGTATTATACTTTTCATACTCTTTCTTTTCAACAAACTCCTTATTAAATTTTAAGATTTCCTCTAGGTTGTTTTTAATTTCCATCAAATCACCTCATTAAAATTTTTATAATTTGTTTCTTTTATCAAAAGTATTTTAACTTAATTAATAAACTATGTCAAGTTTTCTATTTATTTAAAAAGAGATAAAAATGCTTCTGGTATTTTACTTGTAAATGATAACACCTCTTTTGTTATAGGATGTTTAAATACTATTGTGTGAGCATGTAATCCCAATCTTTTAATAGGATTTTTTGTAGAACCGTATTTTTTATCCCCAACTACGCTGTGTCCTAAATCTTGCATATGTACACGTATCTGATTTTTTCTACCTGTTTCTATATTTACTTCCAATAGAGAATAATTTTTATTTCTCTTTAAAACCTTATAGTGTGATACAGCTTTTTTTCCTTCCTCTTCATTAGCAGTAGAGTAAGTTATCATAGCTTTATTTTCTGCTAGATATGATATTATTGTATCACTATCTTTTTTTACATTTCCCTCTACTAATGCTACATAGGTTCTCTCTTTTACAGAGTCATTCCATGTAGTTTGTAAAATATCTTGAGCCTTTTCTGATTTTGCAAATATCATTACACCAGATGTATCTCTATCTAAACGATGTACCACAAAAATTTTATCCTTAGGATTTTTCTCTTTTAAATAATTTTTTAAAATATTATAAGCTGTTTTTTCTCTTTCATTTTGTGTAGCAACTGAAAGTATTCCTCTTTCTTTTTCTACTACTAATATATCATTGTCCTCATAGACAATAGATACTCCCTCTAATTTATGCTTAGTTATTTTAGTTTTAGTTATACTTACTATCTGTCCCTCTTTTAAAGGAGCATTATATTGTGATACTATTACATCATCTACCATTACCCTTCTTTGAGTAAGTAAAGATTTTATATTATTACGACTATTTTGTGGCATCTTCTCCATTAAAAATTTCATCAATTCATTATCTTTATCCACTTTAAAACTTGTATTATGTTTTGACACTCTCGTTACCTCCGTATTTTTCATATCCCTTATTATAGCACACTTTCTATATAAAGTATATGTTTTACTTTAAAATATAAAATGAATCCAACACATAATTTAAAAAAAAATAATATAAACTAAAATAAATCAAGAATGACTTTCGTTCAAAGAATAAAGAGCAAGTATGGCTTAGCTCACTAAAAACACAAAACTCACTTCGTTCAAACAATTGTGTTTTTTAACATTTGCTTTCGCTAACTTGCTCTATTTATTCTCCTCAATCTTCGGCATTCTTGATTTTTATTTGTAACACTCTCTTTGATTAATATAATTTTAATCAATCACATCAGCATAATCATCATCTATAAATTGATAATTTCCAAATCCTAATATTGGATAGAATATAAATGATAGAAATGTCATTCCTAATGAAAAAGCTAATGGCGATGAAATTCTAAAATTCTTAGCTACTTCCATATGAACTTTTATCATAGCAAATATATTAACTATTGGTATAAAATAAAGTATTACATACCACCATTCCTTTTTTGCTATATATACAGTTTCTAAATAGATATTATAAATAGGAATTATTGCTTTCCACCCATCTATTCCTGCCTTTTCAAACATCTTCCACATACCAGCTACTAAAATAATATAAATAACTAAACTTACCATAAAAATCTCCTCCTTGAATGTTTTCTACAATCTACTTTTTATTTACTAGCTTAAAATACCCATCTTCTGTTTTTTCTATCTTACCTTGTTTTAAAAGATTTCCAATAGCTCTTTTAAAAGCTTTTTTACTCATATTAAAGTAATTCACTATCTGCTCAGGGTTAGTTTTATCATTAAATCTAAAACTATCTTTTAAAATTCTCATCTTTTCTAAAATTAATTCTGCATCTTTATCAAGCTGTAAGTAAGCTAACTCTCTTGGAGATAAATCAAGCTTTCCATCTTCTCTTACTCTAATTACTCTAGCTTCTATTTCATCTCCTATTTTATAGTTTTTAAAATACTCATTTTTAGGGATAAGTCCAAAATATCTATCCTCAACAGCTACAAAGACACCTATCTCATCATTTATTCTATACACAGTTCCTGATACTATATCATTTTTTTTCATAGATGTACTTGGAAGTAAGAATTTATATATTTTCATTGTAGCAGAAAGTCTTCCCTTACTATCCTCATATATACCTACCAAGTATTTTTTACCAATCTCTACATCAGTTTCTTGTTGTCTTTTTGGAAGTAGTAACTCTTTTTTTAGTCCCCAATCCATAAAAGCCCCAAGTGTAGGGTGTATATCAGTAACCTCTAATTTAGCCAATGTTCCTACTAATGCCTCTGTCTTTCTAAAAGTTGCCACTGGTCTATCTTCAGAGTCCATATATACAAGAACCTCTACTTCATCTCCCTCTTTTAAATCTCTATCCTCTAGTTCATTATTAGGAAGTAAGATATTATCTTTACTATCTCCAGTTCCAGCATCAAGATAAGCTCCAACACTAGCAAAATTATTTATAACTAATTTTTGTCTTTTTCCTATTTTTATCATTAAACTCTCCTTCTATACTTACTTTAATCTTTACTAATTATATATCTATTTATATTTTTTTACAAGAATATTTTTCTAATTTCATCTTCTAAACCATTATCAGTTATATTTTCAAAAATCTTTTTTACTTTTGTAGGCTTTGATGAAAATATTATAATCTTATCTCCTATTTTTAAAGCTGACTCTATATCGTGAGTTATAAATAGCACTGTTTTTTTCTCTTTCTCTTGTAATATTTTAAAATATTCAATTATCTCTTGCTTTGTTTTTATATCCAAAAATTCAAAAGGCTCATCCATAAAAAGATAATCACTGGGGTAAGCAAAGGCTCTTGCTATTCCCACTCTTCTTTTCATTCCACCACTTAGATGTTGTGGATATTCATCTCTATAATCTAAAAGATTTACCATTTTCAGATATTTTTCTATATGCTCTTTTATATTATCCTTTGATATTTTATCTTTAAGTACATACTCTATATTTTCATATACTGTTTTCCAAGGGATAAGAGTATCCTCTTGAAATATATAGGATATTCCTGAATTAGTATCTCTATCAAAAATAATCTCTCCAGAGTAATCATCTATATTTTTAGAAAGTATTCCCAATAGTGTAGATTTTCCACATCCTGATTCTCCAAGTATTACTGTTACCTTACCCTCCTCTCCTTCAAAGGAGATTCCATCTAAAACCTTTCTCTCTCCGTAGCTTTTTTTTAAATTTTCTACTCTCATTTTTTCCACCTACACACTCTATTATTTATAGTTTTTAATCCCTTTTCTAAAAAATAATTTAAAACTATAACTACTATAATCCAAGCAAAGATATTTGAACTTTCCAAATAAATCTTATTGATAAATATCTCTCCTCCTATTGATAAGCTCTCTTGAGAAAGAACCTCTCCAGCTATTATCACTTTAAAAGTAAGCCCCATATATGATGGAATATTTGAAGATATAGAGTAATATATACTTGGAATATAAATATCTCTTACAACTCTTTTAGTAGACACTTTAAAAACCTTTGACATCTTCAATAGATTTTTATCTACATTTTTTATACCACCTAAAATACTCTCATATAGTATTGGAAATAAAATTAACATTCCTACAACAATAGGAACTCTTTCTACACTGCTCCATATAAGCACTACTATAATTATAGCAATAGTTGGAACAGCTCTTAGAAAAATTATAAATGGAAATAAAAGAAAACTTATTACCTCATATCTATATGAAGCCACAGAGAAAATTATAGCTAATATTAAAGAGAATACAATAGAGATGAAAAATCTACTCAGTGTATTCCATAATATTAAAATAAAATCTCCACTTGCTACTAAATTTTTCAATGAGAGAAAAATTTCACTTACTCTTGGAAAAAGAAGAGAGTTGTCTATATATAAGGCAACTCCCTCCCAAATTATTAAGAAGAAGAAAATTGAAAGAAATTTAGGACTATTTTGCATAAATCTCTTCATCTGGTAACCTTCCCCCAATTACTTTTTTATTTACACTTTCTAAAATCTCAAAATACTTATGATACTCCTCTTGACAGTCCACTACTGGAGTATAAGAAATATTAGCTCTAGTCAAAACTTTATCCAAAATACTTGTATCTATTCCTAAATTATTTAATTTTATATTCTCAGTAGTTTTATCTTGATTTTTATAAATCAATGATATACTCTCTGTTAATTTAGATATAAACTCTTCTACTAATTTAGGATTTGTATTATAAACTTCCTCTTTTACAACAAGAGTAGATTGAGGATAACCTAAGTCTGATTCAATAATATTTTTCCATTCGTCATTTAAATTAGCTACAATATTAGAAGATAAACTTTTAGATAATACTTTACTCAACATCGGCTCTGGAATAACAATAGTATCCACCTTTTTTCCTAAGTATAGAGAAGCTACTTCATTTCCATTAGAAAGATAGTTTATTTTTATATCTTTTTTATCTATTCCCTTTTTCTCTAAAATACTTTGAAATATTATATCTGGAGTAAGTCCTTTTCCAAAAGTATAAACCTCTTTTCCTTTTAACTCCTCTAAAGATTTTATATTCTCTCTACTTACTACATAAAAAGAACCCCAACCAACTGTTCCAAGTATTTTATAACCTAAGTTTTTATTATAAAGCTGAGCTGAAAAATTAGATGGAACAACAGCTATATCTCCCTCTCTTTTTAACATATTCACTACAAGAGCATCAGATAGTTTTTCTATCTTATAATCTATCTTTTTTCCATCTATCTCTTTAGTAGTTGACACCATATTCACTATTGAAAGAGCTGGTAATCCATCTGGTACTATTACTCTTATAGAATCAGCAAAAATATTTAGACTTAGTAAAACAAATAATATTAGTAAATTCTTTTTAAACATCTCTACTCCTTATCCTTAATAAACTCTTGAGCATCTCCAAAATAATATGTTCTATCTTTTTTCTTTAGAAAAAGTAATTTATTAGCATATTGGCAAATCTCTTTTATATTGTGAGTTATAAATATTACTGTCAATTTATCCTCATCACATAACATCTTTATTGTTTGATAAAAATCTAATTTATTTTTCATATCTAAAGTTGAATTAGGACTATCTATAAAAAGAAGTTTTGGCTCTGTTATCATATGTTTTGCCAAACTTGCTTTAAGTTGTTGCCCTTTAGTTAATTTATTTATTTTATTATCCTTTATATCAAAAAGTTTTAATCTTCTTAAAAGGTTGTCCACCTTTTCCCAATCCTCTTCAGTAAAAGCTCTTCCTCTTTTTTTAGAAAGTAAAGATACAGCTACTACCTCTCTTACAGTTCCTAAAAAATTCTCCTTTTGTTGCATAGAGTTTTGTGGGATATAACTTACATCTACCTTTTTTATATTGTGGTACTCTATGTTACCACTTATCCCATTATTTATAAGTCCCAACACACTTTTAATAAGTGTACTCTTCCCAGAGCCAGGGACACCTCCAATAGCTAGATAATCTCCTCTTTCCACAGAAAAAGAGAGGTTTTCTAAAATATTTCTATTCTTATACGACAAACAAAAATCATCAACGGTTAAAATATAATTACTCATCTAGCTCCCTCCATTAAATTTTTATCCCATACTACATTATATCACGTTGTAAATTTTAAGTAAATGAAATTGAAAAATTTAATTAAATAGAAACTTACCTTACTTAGAAATACAAGAATAATTTTTGCTCAAATAATAAAGGAGCTGTTACAAAATCTTAAATTGAAATCAAAAAATAAAAACATTTAACAATATAAAAGGAAAAAAGTTTACTTTCAATCGCTAGTGCTTACGCAATGCTCATTACAGTAAATTTTTTTCCTTTTCCTTTACTTCATCTATGTCACGATTTCAATTTTATTATTCTTGTGTTTTAATTTTTATTTGTCTAATCTATTCCACTTAGCTTGTCCCTCTTGATATAAATCTCCTCCATAGATATCATTGATAACTATTGCTGGGAAATTTTCTACTTCAAGTCTTCTTAAAGCTTCTGCTCCTAAATCTTCGTAAGTAATTAGCTCAGCTTTTTTTATTGATTTAGCTATAAGAGCAGCTGCCCCTCCTACTGCAGCAAAATAAACTGCCTTTTCAGATATCATAGCATCTTTAACTTCTTTAGACCTTGCTCCTTTCCCTATCATCCCTTTTAATCCTACTTTTATTAAATCAGGAGCATAGGCGTCCATTCTATAACTTGTTGTTGGTCCAGCACTTCCTATTGGTTTTCCTGGTTTAGCTGGTGTTGGTCCTACATAGTATATAACTTGTCCTTTTACATCAATAGGCAACTCTTTTCCCTCTTCTAATAATTTTACAAGTCTAGCGTGAGCAGCATCTCTAGCTGTGTATATTACTCCAGTTATTTTTACTGTATCTCCTGCTTTTAATTTTGCTATATCTTCATCTTTTAAAGGTGTTGTTAAATGGTATTCCATAATTTTTCCTCCTCAATCTTTCCTATAACTCTACTTCTTTATGTCTAGCTGCGTGGCAATTGATATTAATAGCAACTGGAAGAGCAGCTATATGGCAAGGATAAGTATTAACTTTTACAGCAAGAGCAGTAGTTAGCCCTCCTAATCCTAAAGGTCCTACTCCTGTTTTATTAATTAATTCTAATAACTCAGTCTCTAAATTTCTTGCTATTGGGTCTGGAGTTACATCATTTATATCTCTAAGTACAGCTTCTTTTGCTAATATAGCTGCCTTTTCAAAGTTTCCACCTATTCCAACTCCTACAATTATTGGAGGGCAAGGGTTTCCACCAGCATTTTTTACAGTTTCTACTACTAATTTTTTTATTCCCTCTACTCCATCAGATGGCTTTAACATTTTTAAAGCACTCATATTTTCAGAACCTCCACCTTTAGGAGCAACTATTATTTTTACTTTATCTGAATTTGCTACTAATTTTGTATGAATTATAGCTGGAGAGTTATCCTTAGTATTAACTCTATCTAATGGATGTCTTACAACAGATTTTCTAAGATATCCTTTTTCATATCCTCTTCTTACCCCTTCATTTACAGCTTCATATATATCTCCATTAATTTTTACCTCTGTACCAATCTCTAAAAATACTACTACTATTCCTGTATCTTGACACATAGGAACTTGCTCATTCATAGCAATCTCATCATTTTCTATAATTTGACCTAGTATATTTTTTCCTACTTCTGATTCCTCTTTAGCATAAGCTTCTTTAATCTTATCTAGAACCTCTTTACCAATAAAATAATTTCCCTCAATACACATTCTTTCTACTTCGTCAGTAACTTTCCTTAAATCTAATTCTTTCATTGAAAAACCACCTTTCTTTTAAAACTTTATGAAAAGCTAATTATATTTCTACAATACAATCATATCACAAAACGTACTTTTTTTAAATAGTTTGTTTGATAGAAATTAAAAATACTCTCTTTATTTATTATTGATTTTATGAATAGTTAATATTTTATTTTGATATAAATAAAAGTTGTTCTAATAAAAAAGATTAATCTCTATCATAATTAGAAATTAATCTTTTAAATTTGATTATTCATTTTTATTAGTTAGCTAATAAAGCTCCTAATTTTTTCCCACCTAAAATATGGAAATGTAAATGGAAAACCTCTTGTCCTCCAAATTCATTACAGTTAGTAATTACTCTATACCCCTCTTCAGCTATTCCTAATTTTTTAGTTATCTCTCCTATAGCAAGATATATTTCTCCAATAATATCTTTATCCTCAGGCTTTATATCATTTATAGTAGGTATCTCTTTTTTAGGAACTACTAATATGTGTACTGGAGCTGCTGGATTAATATCTTTAAAAGCTATAACCTTATCATTTTCAAAAACTATTGTAGCTGGTATCTCTCTATTTATTATTTTTGTAAAAATAGTTGCCATAATATCATCTCCATTAGATAGTTTCAATAGAATTTATTCTATTAGTATGTCTTCCACCTTCAAATTTAGTTGAAAGGAAAATATCTACCATCTCAAGAGCAAGAACATCTCCTACTATTCTTCCTCCCATAGCTAATACATTAGCATCATTATGTTCTCTTGTAAGTCTTGCCATAGTTGTATTTGTGCAAAGAGCTGCTCTAACTCCTGGAACTTTATTAGCAGCAATAGAGATTCCTATTCCTGTTCCACATACTACTATTCCATAATCTGCATCTTTGTTTACTACTGCATGCCCTACTGCATGTCCAAACTTTGGATAATCAACAGAAGCTGTTGAGTTAGTTCCTAAATCTAAAACCTCATATCCTTTTTCTAATAAATGAGATTTTATTTTCTCCTTTAATTCAAATCCACCATGGTCAGCACCTAAAGCTATTTTCATTTCTTCACCTCAAAATTTTTTAATATTTTCATACAAAAGGACTGACTTAAGCCAGTCCCATAGTTAAATTACTCTTCGTCATCAAACCCATGGAAATGTACATGTCCATGCTCTAATTCTTCAGCTGTAGCCTCTCTTACTCCTGCTACTTCTACTTCAAATCTTAAATTTTTACCAGCAAATGGATGGTTTCCATCAGCAGTTACTACCTCATCTTCTATAGATGTAATTACATATTGTTGTTCTGTTCCATCATCCATATCAGCTATAAATTCCATACCTTCATAGATATCATCAAACTCTACAAAATCTTCTTTATTCATCTCTTCGATAAGTTCTTCGTCATATTCTCCATATCCTTCTTCTGGAGAGATCATTATAGTAGTAGAGAATCCTTTCTCTTTTCCTTCTAATATCTCCTCTACTTTTGGTACAAATTGTCCTTCTCCGTGAATGTAGAAAAATGGTCCTACATCTTTTGTATCTTCTAAAAGCTCGTTAGTATCGTTGTCATAAACTTTGAATTCAAGAGTTATAACATTACCTTTTACAACTTTCATATTTTCACCTCTTAATATATAATAGTTTCTACTTAAAGAATACCATACTTTTTTAAGTATGTCTATTTTTTTATAAAAAACCCATATTATATTTTACTTTTTTCATATTTTCTTCATCACTTAATAAAGAAAGAAGTAAAAATCCAACTTCAATAGCATTTTTAGGAGCTGAACAGGTAATGATATTTTTATCTATCACAATCTCTTCTCTTATAGGTATAGCTCCATATTTTTCTAATTGATTAAAATATCTATTATTATCATATAAATAAGTAGTAGCTTTTCTTTCTTTTAAAATACCAGCTTCTCCTAAAGAAATAACTCCTGTGCATATCCCTACAACTATTTTATTTTTTTCATAAAAGCTTTGAACTATCTCTTTAAATTTTTCTTTTTTCATATCTTCAAAGAACCCTTTAAAACCAAAGCCACCAGGGATAACTAAGGCTTCATATTCATCTATATCGATTGAAGTACTTTTTAAATCTATTTCTGGAACTACTTTCAAGTTCCAAGTATTAGAAATTATTGAATGAAATCCTCCTGTTTTTAAAATTATGTTCTTTTTTCCAACAATACTATTCCAACCAAAAATATCAATAAAGGGTGCTACCTCAAGAATTTCAGTGCCTTGTGAGATAAGCAAAAATATTTTCTTCATAATTTTCTCCTAAAAAAAATAAAAGTTATTGACTATTTTATTAAAAAGCTTTACAATACATCAGTACAAAAGAATTATACAATATATAAATAAAAAAAACAATAACCAAAGGAGGTAAGATGTCAAAGCTAGACCAAAGCAAAACTCCACTATTTTCTGTGTTAAAAGATGTATATGCAGGAAGAGATATACTTCCATTTCATGTACCTGGACATAAGAGGGGAAAAGGAGTAGACAAAGAATTTTATGATTTTATGGGTAATGGACCTTTTTCCATTGACGTTACTATTTTTAAGATGGTAGATGGATTACACCAACCAAAAAGTTGTATCAAAGAAGCTCAAGAGTTAGCTGCTGATGCTTATGGTGTAAAACAAAGTTTCTTTGCTGTTAACGGAACATCTGGAGCTATCCAAGCTATGATTATGTCTGTTATAAAAGCAGGAGAAAAAATATTAGTCCCAAGAAATGTACATAAATCAGTATCTGCTGGAATTATATTAAGTGGTTCTGAGCCTATATATATGAACCCAGAAGTAGATGAGGAGTTAGGAATAGCTCATGGCGTAAGACCTCAAACTGTTGAGAATATGTTAAAACAACACCCTGATATCAAAGCTGTTCTTATAATTAATCCTACTTATTACGGAGTAGCAACAGATATTAAAAAAATAGCTGATATAGTTCATAGTTATGATATTCCATTAATAGTAGATGAAGCTCATGGACCTCATTTACACTTCCATGATGATTTACCAATATCTGCTGTTGATTGTGGAGCTGATATCTGTACTCAAAGTACACATAAAATAATAGGTGCAATGACTCAAATGTCATTACTTCATATAAATTCTGATAGAGTAGATGTAAACAGAGTAAAACAAATTTTAAGTTTACTTCATACTACATCTCCATCATATCCATTAATGGCTTCATTAGACTGTGCTAGAAGACAGATTGCTACTGAAGGAAAAGAACTACTAGACAAAGCTATAAAACTAGCTAAACGTTTTAGAACAGAAGTAAATAGAATCCCAGGAATGTCTTGTTTTGGAGAAGAAATAGTTGGAAGAGAGGGAGTATTTGCTTTTGATCCTACTAAGATAACTATTACTGCTAAAGAACTAGGACTTACTGGTGCAGAGCTAGAAACTATCTTAACTGAAGATTACAATATACAAATGGAGTTATCTGATTTTTACAATGTATTAGGACTTATAACTATCGGAGATACTGATGAAAGTGTTGATAAACTTATCAATGCATTAAAAGATATAAGTGAAAAATATTATGGAAAAGGAAATAAATTAAAAAGAGAATTCTTAAAAATGCCTCCTATTCCTGAGCAAGTATTAAATCCAAGGGAAGCTTTTTACAGTGAAAAGAATAAAGTTTTATTCTCAGAGAGTGAAGGAAAAATATGTGGTGAGATGATTATGGCTTATCCACCTGGAATACCTGTAATCACTCCTGGAGAAAGAATCTCTGCTGAAATTATAGATTATATAAATGATTTAAGAGAAGCTGAACTTCATGTACAAGGTATGGAAGATCCTGAACTTGTAACTATCAATGTAATTGAAGAAGAAGACGCTGTATATTTATATACAGAGAAGATGAAGAGCAAAATGTTTGGAGTACCTATCAATCTTGGAGCAAACAAAGCTGGAATCGAATTTGGTATTGATGTACTATGTGAAACTTATCCTGATACATTTGATGAAATTGAAATCATTGATGTTGAAAAACAAAAAGAAAACTTTAATGAGTGGAACTTAAAATATAAAAATACTATACTTCATACTTGTGAAAAGCTTGCTGTTTCTGTAAATGAAGCTGTAAGAGATGGATATAGACCAATAGTAATTGGAGGAGATCACTCAATAGCCCTTGGAAGTATTTCTGGAGTTTCATTAGAAAAAGAGATAGGAGTAGTATGGATAGATGCCCATGGAGATATGAATACTGATGAATCTACTATTTCTGGAAATATTCACGGAATGCCATTAGCTCTATTACAAGGTGCTGGAGATAGAGATTTAGTTAACTGTTTCTATGAGGGAGCTAAAATCGATAGTAAAAATGTAGTTATACTTGGTGCTAGAGATTTAGATTTCAAAGAGAGAGAAGTTATTGATCAATTAGGTGTTAAAGTAATCTACCATGATGAAGTTTTACAAAAAGGATTAGATAGAGTATTAGAAGAAATTCACGAATACTTAAAAGTAGACAATCTTCATATCAGTTTTGACGTTGACTCTGTAAATCCAGAGTTAGCTCCTGGAGTAAGTACTCCTGTTAGAAACGGATTTACTACTGACGAAGTATTCCAAACTTTCAAATTCTTATTTAAAAACTACTTTGTAACTTCAGTTGATATAGTAGAATTTAACCCAGTAAATGATAAAAATAATAAAACTGTTAACTTTGTAAATGAATTAACAGAATATGTAATTAATCCAGACTAATAATTAATCTATTTAGAGAGAAAATATTATCTAAAAGGTAGTAATTTCTCTCTTTTTTCTTACTTCCTCTTTCTTATTTTAAAAAAATAAAGTATAATATATTATAGAGATAAGGATAATACAAGAATATGAGGTGGTATATATGAAAAGATTAGTTATCACATTGATGTTAATTTTTTCATCAATTATTTTTTCACAGAGTAATTATGAAATCCTTCCTATAAAGCAACATCTCAATGATATATATATTATAAGGATGTTAGAAGGAGAAAATATTGGCTTGTATAGCATAATTGATTCAAAAGGAAACCTGTTAACTCAAACAGATAATATTCTTATTTCTGTCCAAAAAAATCATATCTATCTAGTTACAAAAGATTATAAAGAAGGACTTATGACAACTGATGGAAAATGGATAGCAAAAATTGGAGAGTATAACTTTAAAGAAAAATATTCAAATATGTACAAAGAGGCTGAAAATAATAGGGAAAAAGAGTTTTTTATTGTGTATATAAATGAGATGCCAAGACATAAATATGGTTATATCAACTATAAAGGAGAATTGCAAATTCCTATTATATATGATGAAGCTGAAAACTTTTCTGAAGGTTTAGCTGCTGTTAAATTGAATAATAAATGGGGATATATTGATACAGAAGGAAATGTAAAAATAGGATTTAACTTTGATGAGGCATATGATTTTAAAAATGATTTAGCTTTAGTGAGAATAGATGATACCTCTTTTTACATAGATAAAAATGGACAAAAAAAATTAATGAAAAGTCTTTTTAGAGAGGGAAAAGAAAAAATAGAAAACCTAGGTTATCATATTGGTTCTGCCTTTGAAGGAAAATTGAAGATAAAAGAAAAAACTAATTAAATATAATATACTAAAATTTTGAACTAGGAGGAAAGATACAGTGAATAATAAGATTCTAAAATACTTAAAAGAGTATTTGATAATTACAGTTGGTTGTTTTTTCTATGCTGTTTCTATCAATTATTTTTTTATCAGTAATCATCTTGCAGAAGGTGGAGTTGCAGGAATTTGTTTAATTTTATTTTACCTTTTTAAACTACCAGTAGGAATTATGTATTTTGTAATAAATATTCCACTACTTATAATGGGTTGGAAATTAGTTGGAAGAGATTTTCTATTTAAAACTTTATATGGAACAAGCTGCCTTTCTTTTTTAATAACTCTTACTGAAACTTGGAAAGGTCCATCTAATGATATTATGTTAGGTTCTATATATGGTGGTGTTCTTATAGGAATAGGTCTTGGACTTATTTTTATGGTAAATGGCTCTACTGGTGGAACTGATGTAGTTGCTCGTATCTTAAATAGATATTTTGATATTCCTCTAGGAAGGACAATGCTCATCTTAGATGTAGTTATATTAGGAATAGCTGCTATATTTTTTGGTAAAGAGATAGTAATGTATACTCTTATCTCAATGACAATTGTTTCCAAAGCAATAGATTATTTTCAAGATGGTTATACAAAGGCAAAAGGCATCACTATTATTTCATCTAAATCTGAAGAGATAAAAGAAAGAATTATGAATGAAACTGGAAGAGGTACAACTATCATAAAAGGAGAAGGTGGATTTACAGGAAATGAAATAGATCTACTTTTCTGTGTGGTTAGTAAATTTGAAGTAACTAAAGTAAAAACAATTGTAAAAGAAACTGATTCTTTTGCTTTTCTAACTATCTCTGATGTTTCAGAAGTTCTAGGTGAAGGATTTAAAGCTCTTAATAACAAAAATAACTAGGAATTATCCTAGTTATTTTTTATTAATTTTTCATAGGCAGATAGTATATTCATAATTTGAAGCTTTACTCCAATAGCTAAACTCTCCTCATCTATATCAAATTTATCATTATGAAGAGGGGCAGTTATTCCCTTAGCCTTATTTTCTACACCTAAGTTAAAAAATGCTCCTGGAACTTTTTCAATATAGTAAGCAAAATCTTCTACTCCCATATTAGCTAAGGCCTTTACATATACGCCCTTTTCTCCTAATAGATTTTTACTATTTTCTTTTATTATATCTATATATTCATCATGGTTTATTAAAGCAGTATACCCATCTGTATAAGTTACTTTTCCAGTAGCCCCATACCCTTTAGCTGTATTCTCCACCATCTCTTTTACTCTTTCTTTTACTCTATTTTTTACCTCATTAGATAAAGTTCTTAATGTTCCAGAAATTATAACTTTTTGAGCTACAATATTCTCTTTTTCTCCTCCTACTATTTTTCCAAAGCTAAGAACAGCCGAATCTCTTGAATCTATATTTCTACTTATTACACTTTGAAGGGTAGTCACTATTCCACAAGCTGTAACAATAGCATCTACTCCTTGGCTAGGATAAGCACCATGGCAACTTCTTCCCTCTATTTCTATTACCACATCAGTAGATGAAGCACAATAAGCACCATATTTTACTCCTACTACTCCACACTCTATTGTAGGATCTACATGTAATCCAAATATAGCATCTACCCCTTCTAAACATCCATCTTCTATCATAGGTACTGCTCCACCATTTGTTTCTTCTGCTGGTTGAAATACAAGTCTTACATTACATGGAAGTGAATCTTTATTTTCCGATAATATCTTTGCAACTCCTAAAAGAATAGCAGTATGCACATCATGTCCACAAGCATGCATATGCCCAGGTATAGTTGAAGTATATTCTTTATTTCCACACTCTAAAATAGGTAATGCATCCATATCAGCTCTCAAGGCTATTGTTATTTTTTTATTTTGTCCCTCTATATCTGCTACTATTCCACTTTTTCCTATTCCCTCTTTATATGGAATTCCCATCTCTTTTAAAAGTGATATTACATAAGCTACTGTTTTAGGTAATTGAAAATCTAATTCAGGTATCTTATGTAACTCTCTTCTGGTATTTATAAACCATTGATTATTTATTTCTATATCATTAAATATTTTTCTAGTATCCATCTTTCCTCCTAGGACAATAATATGTTTTTGAATTATTTTATTCTCTCTTTGCAAAAAAGTAAAATATATTTTTAAAATATAAAATATTTAATTTATATATTTTTATTTTTTAGAGTTTTAATGTAAAATACACACAAGTTAATAAAACAGATTGAGGAGCAGTCGATAAGAGTAATATTTATGAGCTTCCAGAGCTAAGATTAAATATGAAAGGTAAAACTGCCGAAGTGAAAATTTTCTCTGGAGAAAATTTTTGCTGGGTATATGGATAATATCTATATAACTGTCATTGAGAAATTCAATGTTGTGCTTTCTGTGGAGTAAAATTATAAATATTTACAGTTTTTTTGTAGTATTTTACACCAGCAGAAGCCTCTGCTGTTTTTTTTTTACAAAATTTTTATTACAGAGGTGGAGGAATGAGAATTGTTTTAAAGTATGGTGGCTCTAGTGTAGCTACAGTAGAAAAAATTCAAAAAATAGCTGATTACTTAATTGAATTAAAAAAAGAGTATGACGAAATTGTAGTAGTGGCATCTGCTATGGGAAAAACTACAGATGGACTCATAAAACTAGCTAAGGAGATTACTTCTAATCCAAATCAAAGGGAACTAGACTCGCTAATGTCTATTGGAGAACAGCAAACAGTTACTCTAATAGCTATGGCTCTTACAGCCAAGGGACAAAAAGCTATCTCCCTTACAGGATTTCAAGCAGGAATAAAAACTTCTGGTGTACATACTAAAAATAAAATAGCAAATATCTCTTCTGAAAGGATAGAAACTCTTTTAAGAGAGGGAAATATTGTTATTATCACTGGATTTCAAGGAATTAATAATTCAGGAGATATTACAACTCTAGGAAGAGGAGGTTCAGATACTAGTGCTGTGGCACTGACTGTAGCTTTAAATTGTGAGTGTAGAATATATACTGATGTGGAAGGAATATACAGTGTTGACCCAAGATTATACCCAAAAGCAAAATTTTTAGAAAAAATCTCCTATGAAGAGATGATGGAAATGGCTAATCTTGGAGCTGGTGTTATGGAAACAAGAGCAGTAGAACTAGGAAAAAAATATAATATTCCTATTTTTGTAGGTAAAAGTTTAAGTTATACAGGGGGAACATATATTATGGAAAAAGATATAGCATTAGAAGATAAATTAATAACAGGAATAAGTGTCACAAAGGAGATTATCGTAACTAATATCTCTAATGTACCTTTTTCTAGTGAAAATATAGCTGAAATATTTTCTACAATAGATGAGTGTGGTTTAAATATCAATATGATTACACAAAATATAAATAGATATATGAGAGTAGAGATATCTTTTAGTTGTCAAGCTTCTGAAAAATATCTTTTAGAGCAAGTTGTAGAAAAAATTAGAGCTAAGTTTTCTACTTGTGATATAGAATTAAATGAAAATTTAGGAATGCTTTCCATTGTTGGAGTAGGAATGATTAACAACTCTGGTATTGCTGGAAAGTTTTTTACTTCACTTAGTAAAGGAAATATAAATTTTTATCAAGTTACAACTTCTGAAATAAGTATCTCTTGTAGTATAGATAGAGAGAATATAGAAAAAGCTGTAAATTTAGTAGCTGAAGAATTTTCATTATAGGGGGAAAGAAAAATGAGAGTAGCAATAGTTGGTGCAACAGGTTTAGTTGGAGGAACTTTTTTAAAAGTATTAGAAGAAAGAGATTTAGGAATAACTGATTTACTTCTTTTTGCAAGTAGTAGAAGTGCTGGGAAAAAAATAAATTTTAGAGGGAAAGAGTATACAGTAGAAGAATTAAATGAAAATAGTTTTAAAAATAGAGATATAGATATAGCTCTTTTCTCTGCTGGTGGAGGTACTAGTTTAAAATATGCTCCATTAGCAGCAAAAGAGGGAGTATTAGTAATTGATAACTCTTCAGCTTGGAGGATGGATAAAGAGGTTCCACTAGTAGTCCCTGAAGTAAACCCAGAAGAAGCTTTTAAACACAAAGGAATAATTGCTAATCCTAATTGCTCTACAATTCAGTGTATGGCTCCTTTAAAAGTTTTAGAAAAATATGGGATTAAAAGAGTAGTGTATAGCACATATCAAGCTGTATCTGGAACTGGATATAAAGGAGTTATTGATTTAGAAGAGGGACTTAAAGGAAATCCTCCTAAAACTTATCCACATCAAATAGTTAATAACTGCCTACCTCATATTGATGTATTTTTAGAAGATGGATACACTAAGGAAGAGAAAAAAATGGTAGATGAGACAAGAAAAATCTTAGGCTTACCTAATCTTCCTGTTACAGCTACTTGTGTTAGAGTACCTGTTATCAATTCTCACTCTGTTTCTATTAACGTAGAACTTGAAAAAGACTTTGACTTAGAAACAGTAAAAAAGGAATTAGCTGAGTATAAAGGAATAGTTCTATTAGATGATAGTAATAAAAACATATATCCTTTAGCTAATGACGCTACTGGAAAAGACGAGGTATTTGTAGGAAGAGTCAGAAGAGATAACAGTGTAAAATATGGCTTGAATTTATGGACAGTAGCTGATAATATAAGAAAAGGGGCAGCTACTAATGCTGTACAAATAGCTGAACTATTTTGTAAAAATATTTAGGAGGTAACTATGAGCATATTTAAAGGTTCTGGAGTAGCTTTAATTACTCCATTTACAAAAGATGATAGTGTAGATTTTGAAAAATTAGGAGAATTATTAGAGTACCATATAAAAAATAAAACTGATGCTATCATTATCAATGGTACTACTGGAGAGAGTGCAACTCTCACTGATGAAGAAAAGTATGAAATCATAAAATATAGTGTAAAGAGAGTAAATGGAAGAATTCCTGTAATAGCAGGAACAGGTTCTAACAACACAAAACATGCGGTGGAATTAAGTAAAAAAGCTGAGGCTCTAGGAGTAGATGGATTACTAGTAGTTACTCCATATTATAACAAAGGAAATGAAAATGGAATCTATGAACATTATAAGCTTATAGCTGAAAATGTAAATTGTCCAATCATATTATATAACGTTCCTTCAAGAACTGGTGTAAATCTTTCTATATCACTATTAAAAAAATTAGCAGAGATAAAAAATATTGTAGCTATAAAAGAAGCTAGTGGAAATATATCTTATGTTGGAGAGATAGCTAGAGAGGTTCCTAAGTTGGATATCTATTCTGGAAATGATGATATGACTATTCCTCTTATGTCTTATGGCGGAATTGGAGTAATATCTGTTTCAGCTAATATTATTCCTGAAACTGTTCATAATATGTGTATGAGCTTTTTAGAAAATAATATAGTTGAAGCTAAAAATTTACAATTAAAATATAACGATTTAGTAGATTCTCTCTTTATAGAGGTAAATCCTGTCCCTATTAAAGAAGCTATGAATTATTTAGGATACAATGTTGGACATTGCAGACTTCCTTTAGGAGAGATGAAAGAGGAAAATAAAATTAAACTTCATTCTGTTATTGATTCTCATGAGGTGAAAGCATGGAGCTAATTATACATGGAACAGGAACTATGGGAAGTATTTTAAAAGAGTGTGCTCAAAATAAAAATATTACCATTACAGGTTTTGCCGATGAATTATCTAATGAAAAAGGAGATGTAATTATAGATTTTTCTCATTTTTCCAGGTTAGAAACTTTACTTAATTATGCTACACAAAATCATACTCCTTTAGTTATAGCTACTACTGGATATTCAAAAGAAATTTTATCACAAATTGAAGAAGCTAGTAAGAAAATTCCTATTCTTCTATCTTCTAATACCTCTCTTGGTATAAATTTATTACAAGATATTTTAGAGAGAATTACACCTCTACTTTATGGTAATTATGATATAGAATTAATAGAAAAACATCATAATAAAAAATTAGATTCCCCTAGTGGAACAGCTAAAACTTTAGTAGAAGTGATTGAAAACTCTATCTCAACTGAGCTAAAAAAAGTTTATGGAAGAGAAGGAATGGAGAAAAGAGAAAAAAATGAGATAGGAATACATGCTGTAAGAGGAGGAACTATTGTAGGGGAACACTCTGTCTTATATTGTGGAAATGATGAGATAATAGAGATAAAACATACAGCTCTTTCTAAAAAAATATTTGCTGAAGGAGCTATACAGGGAGCAAAATTTTTACTAGATAAAAAATCTGGACTTTATACTATGAAAGATATATTTAATCGTTAAGGAGTTGATGCAATGAACAAACTAAATACAGCTGAGGAATTAATAGCATATATAAAAAATTCTACTAAAAAAACTCCAGTTAAACTATATGTCAATGGAGATTTGAGTGGATTAGAAACTTCTGCCCAAGTTTTTAAGGGAGATAACTCTTACATTATCATTGGAGATAATTGTGAGATTGAGAATATTTTAAATAAATATAGTGAAAAAATTGAAAATTATTATATTGAAAACGATAGAAGAAATTCTGGAGTTCCTACTTTAGATTTAAGAAATATAAATGCAAGAATAGAGCCTGGAGCTATTATAAGGGATAAAGTAACTATTGGAGATAATGCTGTCATTATGATGGGGGCTGTTATCAATATAGGAGCTGTTATTGGAGATAACAGTATGATAGATATGGGAGCTGTTTTAGGAGGAAGAGCCACAGTTGGAAAAAATTGTCATATTGGAGCTGGAGCTGTTCTAGCTGGAGTAATAGAACCTCCTTCTGCTAAGCCAGTAGTAATAGAAGATGGAGTATTGGTAGGAGCTAATGCTGTCATCATAGAAGGAGTTAGAATAGGTGCTGGGGCAGTAGTTGGAGCTGGGGCTGTGGTAATAGAAGATGTTCCTGCTGGAGCTGTAGTTACTGGAAATCCAGCTAAAATTATAAAGAAAGTTGATGATAAAACACTTAGTAAAACTCAACTAGTAGATGACTTAAGAAAATAAAAGGAGAAATAGGTATGAAGTTCAATAGTGCAGTAGAAAATTTACAATACTCTTTAATTAGAGTTTTAAAAAATGAAGCAACTAAATATCCTAACTCTATAGATTTAACAATAGGAGAACCTGATATAGGTACTCCTAAAGGACTTATAGAAGAGGCAATGGAGTATGGAAAAAATCATCAATTGAAATATGCTCCTTCTGGTGGTGGAGAAAAAATAGGAGCATTAGTTGCTGAATATTACAATAAAAATTATAAAGGAGAGTACAGTGAAAAAAATGTCATTATGAATATTGGAGCTTCAGAAGCTCTCTCTTCTGCACTTAGAACAGTATTAAATCCTGATGATGAAGTATTATTAACTGTACCTTTCTATCCAGGTTATCCTCCTATGATAAATCTTTGTTATGGAAAACCTGTATTAATAGATATTTCTAAAAATAATTTTACTCTTACTAAAGAGTTATTAGAAAAATATGCTACATCTAAAACAAAAGCTCTTCTTTTAAGTAATCCATGTAATCCAACAGGAAAAGTCTTAAGTTATGAAGAGATGGAAGAGATAACAAAATTTATAGAGGAAAGAGAAATTTTTCTAATTTCTGATGAAATATATAGTTCACTTTCTTTTTATGAGTTTCACTCTTTTGCTGAATTTAAAAATATAAAAGATAAATTAATTATAATAAATGGCTTTTCTAAATCTCATTCAATGACAGGTTGGAGATTAGGATATACTATCTGCCCAGAACAATATAGAAAGTTTTTTCTAAACACAAGCTTCTATACTGTTAGCTCTCCTGTAACCCTTTCTTTAAAAGGAGGAGAGATAGCTCTTACAAAATTTGAAAATAGAAAAGAACTATCAGAAGAATATAGAAAAAGAGCAGAATTTATGAGTAGGGAATTAAAAAAATTAGGATTTGATGTAATTACACCTCAAGGTGCTTTTTATATTTTTGCTAATTACTCTAAAATTTCAACCTTAAATTCCTTAGACTTTGCTTTAGATTTATTGAGAAAAACTCAAGTAGCAGTAGTTCCAGGAATCTCCTTTGGAGTTGAAAACTATATTAGAATAGCTCTTACTGTAGATATCTCTTTGCTAGAATTAGCTATTGAAAGAATGAAAAAATATTAACCAATTTGATTAGTTCTTTTATTAAAAAAATTAAAAATTGTTCCATATTTCAAGAGTTCTTTATCAATATAATATTATCATTCTTAAATTGAAATCGGGATAAAGTAAGAGTAAAAGAAAAGGAAAAAATTTACTGTAATGAGCATTGCGTAAGCACTAGCGATTGGAAGTA
>OGIN01000351.1_pt1 | contig 49918 bp, 45 predicted proteins | sample 1571851 | NCBI WGS metagenome assembly OGIN01 (sample SAMEA2582123, study PRJEB24529) | metagenome | biome: Human gut stool | place: China | collected 2011 | reverse complement strand
GGGTTGTGTTGGTCCATGAACTGTGACAACTGTGAAGAACCAAAGAATTCTTTAACAGCTGCAGTTACAGGGCGAATATTAATGATTTGTTGTGGTGTCAAGACTTCATTATCTTGAACTGACATACGCTCACGTACGTTACGTTCCATACGAGCCAAACCAATACGGAATTGGTTAGCAAGCAATTCACCAACAGCACGGATACGACGGTTACCAAGATGGTCGATATCGTCTACTTTACCGATACCTTCAGCAAGGTTGAGGAAGTAGCTCATTTCAGCCAAAATATCAGCTGTTGTCAAAGCACGAACTTTGTCATCTGGGTTGGCATTACCAACAATTGTAACCACACGGTCTGGATCATTTGGTGCAACAACCTTGAATTTTTGAAGAACAACAGGTTCTGTAACCACCGCATAATCGTTTGGTGTGTATACAAATTTGTTCAAATCACCATCCAAGTATTCTGCGATTGAATCAATCACATCACGTGTCATTTCAGTACCAGCTTCAACAAGGATTTCACCTGTTTCAGGATCTACCAAGTTTTCAGCAATTGTTTGTCCCAAAAGACGTGTCTTGATGTTAAGTTTTTTGTTGACTTTGTAACGACCAACAGCAGCCAAGTCATAACGACGTGGATCAAAGAAACGAGCTACAAGCAAGCTACGTGAGCTGTCGGCAGTTTTTGGTTCACCTGGACGAAGACGTTCATAAATTTCTTTAAGCGCTTCATCAGTACGTGAATCTGCTGGGTTTTTGTGGATATCTTTTTCAATGGTGTTACGAACCAACTCGCTATCACCAAAGATATCAACAATTTCGTCATCACCTGAGAATCCAAGCGCACGCACAAGCGTTGTGAATGGAATCTTACGTGTACGGTCGATACGAGTGTAGGCGATGTCTTTTGAATCTGTTTCAAGCTCAAGCCATGCCCCACGGTTAGGGATAACTGTTGATCCATAACCCACTTTACCGTTTTTATCAACCTTATCGTTAAAGTAAACACCAGGTGAGCGCACCAACTGAGAAACGATAATACGTTCACCACCATTGATGATGAAAGTACCCATCTCAGTCATAATAGGGAAATCTCCGAAGAAGACTTCCTGAGTTTTGATTTCACCAGTTTCTTTGTTAATAAGACGGAAAGTCACAAAGATAGGTGCTGAGTATGATGCATCGTGGATACGAGCTTCTTCAAGTGTATACTTAGGCTCTTTCAATTCGTAACCAACGAATTCCAATTCCATAGTGTCTGTGAAGTTTGAGATAGGAAGTACATCCTCAAAAACCTCTTTAAGACCAGTATCCAAGAATTCTTTGAATGAATCCGTTTGGATTTCAATCAAGTTTGGTAAATCAAGAACTTCTTTGATTCTTGAAAAACTACGACGGGTACGATGTTTCCCGTATTGAACGTCATGTCCTGCCAAGTCTTCTACTCCTTTTCTACATTCGAGACTTGCTTTGCAAGTCGTGCACTTTAAATATTTGTCTTCTGCCTTTTTCAGTTGCTTGTCCTATTGACAAGTGATCAAACACCAAGGTCCACTTAGCTGATTAATGATAAGCGAAAAACTTAATCTGTGAATTTTTAGAACCTTTAAATATGCATTACAACACTTGAAAATCCTAAAAATAAGCACAAAAATAGCAGCTAAATCTGACCGAAAAAACGTTGATTTAACTGCTGTATCTCTTGATTGGACAATATTTCAACCAAGTAAGACGACAAATAGTTGCCTATATTATACCTAATTTTTTACTTTTTTGCAAGTTTTCTTGGCAATTCCTAATGCCCTCCAAGAATGCTAGACCAGGCTTTTTGATAGTCACTGTCGGTTCCACCAATAGCAAACTTGTAAGTCGTATCTCCAGGTCCATTTTTAGCCCAGTAAGTATCAACCATTTCACCACTTACAGAAACATTACGACCATTGACAGACACTGTTGCTGGTTTAAGACCTGTTGATTTGAGTACACTTGCCTTAATGGCACTTGAATCGATATTAAACTTATCTCCAGTTTTAAAAATACCTGGATTGGCATTATAGATAGCGGAAGTCAAACGAGCCATATATTGCGCATTATAGGTGTAACCCGTTTTAGAATTGGTTGGTGTATTATTGTCATAACCAGCCCAACCACCAAGAGTAATACCAGGCGTTGACACAATCAACCAAGCATCCGCAAAGTTATCTGTCGTTCCTGTTTTACCCATCCAGTCCGCTGAGGCTGCTGCACCATTGACATTTTTCAATTCAGAATGAAATTGAGTTGTTGCTCCCTTAACTACCACTTCTTTGAGCAAGTTATCCATGATGCTAGCCGTAGCTCTTGAAAAGACTTGAACCCCTTCAGATTTATGCTGATAGATAACTTCGCCAGTCCGGTCGGTAATACTATCAATCATATAGCCCTTCTCATAGACGCCACCATTTGAAAGCATTTGATAGGCATTTACCTGTTGGGCAACCGTGGTTTCAATTCCTCCACCAAGAGGCAAACTCTCGATATTGTAATTAGCAATCTTATAACCCATCTTGGTCATGTAACCCTCAACATCAACATCATGACGTTGAAGCATTTGGTAAGTCCAAAAGGCTGGAATGTTCCATGAGGTATTGAGTGCCTCTTGGAGGTTCATCATAGCTGTACCCTTATCACCATCATGGAGAATAGGCGTTCCACCCGTAAAATTAGTTGGGTAGTTAGAAAGGATACTTGAGCTACCCATCAAACCTTGATCAATAGCAATTCCATAAGCGATAATAGGCTTAATAGATGAGCCTGGGGAGCGTGCCGTATCAAAGGCATGGTTATTTTGGTTATTTTCGTAACTACGACCACCAACAAATCCTAGAATTGCTCCAGTCGCATTATCCATGAGCACATTTCCGACTTCAACTCCACTATTGCCACCCTGGTCGAGGAGGCCACCATATTGACTCGCAGCATCTTGCATCGCATTATAAACTGCATTATCAATAGTTGTCTTAACGCTGTAGCCACCGGTTTGGAGCTCTTGAAGGGCCCTCTCACGATAGCTTTCCTTTGTCTTATCATTTTTCAAATCTTGACTCGATACCTTGTCACGTTTAACGAGGTAATCATACATGACATCCTGAGCCTCAGACATGACAGAATAGTACAAATAGTCATGACTTACGGCATCAGACTTCTCACCAGCCTTGAAATCTTTAGTGATGTCATAACTCTTATAGCTTTCGTACTGCGACTTATCAAGATAGCCGCCACGATAAAGATTGTAGAGTACATCTTGTTGACGTGCCAAGCCATAAGCAAGATCCTCTGCGTTTTTTAATTGACCGTCAGCTGTATAAGGTGAGTAGACAATTGGGCTCTGTGGTAAACCTGCCAGATAGGCAGCCTGAGGAACTGTCAAATCCGCTGCAGATACGCCAAAGATACCTTGAGCAGCCTCCTCAATACCAGCAATATTTTTCCCCTTGTTATTACGTCCAAAAGGAGAAACATTCAGATAATCGGTTAATATTTCATTTTTAGAAATACGACGCTCCAATTGTAAGGCATAGATAATCTCTGCCGCCTTACGTTTAAAGGTTGGTGCATCTCCTGTTACCTGTTGCTTGATTAACTGTTGCGTTAGCGTCGAACCACCACTTGAAGAGCCGACTCCCAAAACTGATGACACCAAAGCCCTAAATACTGCCTTTGGCACAACACCCTTATGCTTCTTAAAATTTTCATCCTCAGTCGCAATGATGGCATTTTTGACATTGTTAGAAATCGCATCACTCTCAATAGGTGTTCTCAGCAAGTCAGTATCAATATCCGCAATCTTCTTAGAATCGGAATAGCTCATCGAAGATACCAAACTAACCTCACTAATCTGATTCAACAAGGTTTTGTCCTTAATCGACGGAACAGACTCAATTTGACTCCCCAAATACCCCAAACCAATTCCTGCACCGAACAAGGTAAGGACGATAATAACCACATAAAAGAAATCAGACAAGAGCTTTAAGGTTTTTAAGAAAACATCACCCATGTCTAAGAGTGTCATCCGATCTTCAGGCGACTTTCTCACTTGCTTACGATTCCACTTAGAATCAGTTGTAGCTTTCCTTTCATTAAAAGATTTATCCCCTCTTTTAGACCTAGGACCAGCAAATTTTGTGCGAATAGCCTGCCCTAGGCGTCTAAAATAATTTATTATTTTTTCAAAATTCATAGAAATACCTCAAAGCCTATTATAACAAACTTTGACAAAGCTTGCATAGGCCTACTTTCTTTTGGTATAATGGTGCAGAATATACTTTACTGGAGAATATCATGACAATTTTTGAAGAACTAAAAGCACGTGGCTTGATTTTTCAAACCACAGATGAAGAAGCCCTTGTAAAAGCCTTTGAAGAGGGACCCGTATCATACTACACTGGTTATGACCCAACAGCAGACAGTCTCCACCTTGGACACCTTGTAGCTATCCTTACAAGTCGCCGACTTCAATTGGCTGGACACAAACCTTACGCCCTCGTTGGTGGTGCAACAGGTTTGATTGGTGACCCATCATTTAAAGATGCTGAACGTAGCCTCCAAACCAAAGAAACCGTTGAAGGTTGGGTTGAAAAAATCCAAGGTCAGCTCTCTCGTTTCCTTGATTTTGAAAATGGTGACAACAAAGCCGTTATGGTCAACAACTATGATTGGTTTGGATCAGTCAGCTTCATCGATTTCTTGCGTGACGTGGGTAAATATTTCACAGTTAACTACATGATGAGTAAAGAATCTGTTAAGAAACGTATCGAAACAGGTATCTCTTACACTGAGTTTGCCTACCAAATCATGCAAGGTTACGATTTCTACGAACTCAACGATAAGTACGGCGTAACCCTCCAAATTGGTGGTTCTGACCAATGGGGTAACATGACAGCAGGTACTGAGCTCTTGCGTCGTAAAGCGGACAAATCTGGACACGTTATCACAGTTCCACTTATCACAGATTCAACTGGTAAAAAATTCGGTAAATCTGAAGGTAACGCTGTCTGGCTTGATGCTACTAAAACAACACCTTACGAAATGTACCAATTCTGGCTCAACGTTATGGATGACGATGCTGTTCGCTTCTTGAAGATTTTCACTTTCTTGTCACTTGAAGAAATCGAAGAAATCGGTAAAGAATTTGACCAAGCTCGTCACCAACGTTTGGCACAAAAGATTTTGGCTCGCGAAGTTGTTACCTTGGTTCACGGTAAAGAGGCCTACGAACAAGCTGTTCACATCACTGAACAACTCTTCGCTGGTAATCTTAAAGCTCTCTCAGCACGCGACCTTAAAGTTGCCCTTAACGGTGTCCCAACTTATGAGATCTCAGCAGATGAAAATCTGAACATCGTTGAACTTCTCGTCAACGCTAAGATTTCACCTTCTAAACGCCAAGCACGTGAAGATGTACAAAACGGTGCTATCTACATCAATGGTGAACGTGTGCAAGACTTGGATTACACTCTATCAGATGCAGATAAAATTGATAATGAAATTACTGTTATCCGTCGTGGTAAGAAGAAAAACTTTGTCTTGACTTACTAATTTATAGCTATTCTCACTCCTTAATGGAGTGAGTTTTTTTTACCAAAAAAGAGCAGTCGGATTCCCAACTACTCTCTTCAGAACACAAAAAAACCAGTACTAGACTGGTTTTTGAGACTATCACATTAGTTATAGATTTTGAATGCGTCATCGTCGTTTTGACCAACGAATGGCATTGCTTTACGCAATTCAGCACCAACTTTTTCGATTTCAAGGTTAGCAGCTTCTTCACGGTAAGCAGTAAGTTTTGGACGTCCAGCTTTGTAGTCGTTAACGAAGTCGTTAGCAAATTTACCGTTTTGGATGTCAGCAAGAACTGCTTTCATGTTTTCTTTCACTTGTTCAGTGATAACACGTGGACCTGATACGTAGTCACCGAATTCAGCAGTGTTAGAAATTGATTGACGCATTTTCTTGAATCCACCTTCGTAGATCAAGTCAACGATCAATTTCATTTCGTGAAGCACTTCAAAGTAAGCCAATTCTGGAGCATATCCAGCTTCAGTCAAGACTTCAAAACCAGCTTCGATAAGGGCAGTCAAACCACCACAAAGAACTGCTTGTTCACCAAACAAATCTTCTTCAGTTTCTTCTTTATATGTTGTTTCAAGAAGACCAACACGTGCTGCACCAACACCTTTACACCAGTCCATAGCGATGTCTTTAGCGTTACCTGTAGCATCTTGGTATACTGCGTAAAGTGCAGGAACACCAAAACCTTCTTCAAATGTACGACGTACCAAGTGACCTGGTCCTTTAGGAGCACACATGAAGACATCAACATCTTTAGGAACTTTGATGAATTCAAAGTGGATGTTAAATCCGTGTGCAAAACCAACAGCATTACCAGCTTCAAGGTTTGGAGCAATTTCTGCTTCGTAAAGTTCTTGTTGGATTTCGTCTGGAGCCAAGATCATGATAACGTCAGCCAATTTAGTTGCTTCTGCTACTGTGTAAGTATCAAAACCATCTTCTTTAGCTTTATCAAATGATTTACCTGGACGAACACCGATGATCACATCGTGACCAGTATCACGCAAGTTTTGTGCATGTGCATGACCTTGTGAACCGTAACCGATAACGGCGATTTTTTTACCGTCAAGTGCTGCTACTTTTACGTCTTTTTCATATTCCATTTGAACTGCCATAGTAATATGTCTCTTTTCTAAAAAAATATTTTATTGCCTTTTTAAGGCTGGGTTAACAAATTTAGGTTGGATTTTTTAATCACGGGTAAATCCAGTAGCACCCGTACGAGCGATATTCTTAATTCCGTAAGGACGAATAACTCGTAGAAGCGCCTCGCTCTTTTCAGCATCACCAGTCATCTGGATAGTGATAGAGCTTGGTGCCACATCAACCACCGATGCACGGAAAGGTTGAATAATCGCCAAGATTTCAGCACGCTTAGAAGTTGGTGCTGACACCTTAACTAGGATAACTTCACGTTCCAAGTGTGGCTGATCCGTGATATCACGGATACGAATCACATCAATCTGACGATTAAGTTGTTTGATGATTTGTTCCACTTCATTTTGAGAATTCACATCAATAATAATCGTAATACGTGAAACGTTAGGATCCTCAGAAGCCCCTACAGAGATACTTTCAATATTAACTTGACGTCGTGAAAGAACACCTGTGAAGCGGTTAAGGACACCCGAACGGTTCTGAAGTTTAGCTGTTAACATTCTACGCATTGAACTTCACCCCCAACATTTCGTGATTACTCTTACCAGCCGGAACGATTGGCAAGACATGCTCTTTACGAGAGATATCTACCTCGATGAACATTGGCACGTCTTCCTTGATAACTTCCAAATCCTGATCAATTGTCTCTGGATTATCAAACTTGTAAGACTTAATGCCATAAGCTTGAGCCATCAATTGGAAATCTGGAAGGGTATCAAAGACAGACTCTGATGTACGCCCTTCGTAGAAGGACTCTTGCCATTGACGTACCATACCAAGTGAGTGGTTGTTCAACATAACAACCTTGATTGGCACCTTGTAAATATTTAAGATAGCCAATTCTTGGTTCGTCATTTGGAAACCACCATCACCAACAAAAAGGATAACTTCTTTATCAGGATTAGCAATTTTGGCACCAATTGCTGCTGGGACACCGAATCCCATTGTTCCAAGACCACCTGAGGTCACCAGTTGACGCTCATTTTGGTATGGATAATACTGAGCTGTCCACATTTGATGTTGACCAACGTCAGTAACAACAACGGCATCACCCTTAGTCAATTCACCGATACGCTCGATAACTGCCTGAGGCTGTACCATACGTTCTTTCTTATCGTAAGAACGTACACGCTCTTTGTCTTTTGTGACTTTTTCAATCCATTTTTCAGTGTTATTCTGAACCACTGGCTCTGCCAAGAGCATTTCAAGAGCTTGCTTGGCATCACCAACAACTGGAAGGTCCACTGCAATAATTTTACCAATCTCAGCTGGATCTACATCAATATGGACAACCTTAGCATTTTTAGCAAATGTTTTAGGATTACCTGTCAAACGATCATCAAAACGACAACCAATAGCAATCATAAAGTCAGCATCGGTCATAGCAATGTTAGCCGCATATGAACCGTGCATACCACCCATACCCAAGAAAAGGGGGTGGCTAGTAGCAATTGTCCCTTGTCCTAGAAGACTTGTGACAACTGGGATTTGGTAGCGTTCTGCAAAAGCAACTAGCTCCTTAGCAGATTCAGAATAAGAGACCCCACCTCCAGCTACAATAACCGGCTTCTTAGCTTTACCCAACTGCTTCAAGATTTTCTTGATTTGCATTTCGTTTGGTCTTAGCGTCGGTTGGTAACTTGGAAGATTAATTTCAGGATCGTTGATGAAGGCTGTTTCCTTAGCTACGACATCTTTAGGGAGGTCGATAACAACTGGACCAGGACGACCAGTTGTTGCAATATGAACCGCTTCCCTAATAATACGAGGAATATCAGCTATATCGCGAATCTGATAATTGTATTTTGTAATCGGCATGGTAATTCCGACAATGTCAGCCTCTTGGAAGGCATCCTTACCAATACCTGGTGTTGCGACCTGACCAGTAAAGACTAGGAGAGGTACGCTATCACTCATAGCATCTGCAATCCCTGTAATAGCATTAGTGGCACCAGGACCACTCGTTACAAGAGCAACACCGAGTTTACCAGTTGATTTGGCATAACCTTCAGCTTCGTGCAGACTTCCTTGCTCATGACGAGATAAGATATGATTAATCTTGTCATTTTTGTAAATAGCATCATACAAAGGAAGAACCGCTCCGCCAGGATATCCAAAGATAGTTGAAATCCCAAGTTCAAGAAGTGTATCAAGAATCAAATCAGCACCAGAGCGTGCTTCTTTAAGTTCAATTTTCTTCACATGGACCTCCTTTAGTAGTTGTTTTTTTCGAATTGTCTAAAAATTCAAAACCTTGTATACTATGATAACATTTTTAACCAAATTTGCAAGGGTTTCAGAGAAAAATATCACAAACTCTTCGGAAAGAATGTTCTTAGTTTTTTTCTTGTGCTTGACGTTCTGCTTTACGTTCTTCGAATTCTTCGTCACTCATCAAAGTTCCGCCGACATTGGCTGATTTGGCAAAGGCTGTATAGCGACGCAACCAACCACTTGAAATTTTTGATTTGAAAGGTTTCAAATGTTTGCGACGTTCTTCAAGGGTTGCTTCATCGACAAGTAGATCAAGGGTACGATTTGGAAGATCAATCACAATTTCATCGCCATCTTCTATTAGGGCGATATTACCACCTTCTGCTGCTTCTGGAGAAACGTGACCAATAGCAATCCCACGAGTAGCTCCTGAGAAACGACCATCCGTAATCAGAGCCACATCCTTACCAAGACCGCGTCCGACAATCTTAGAAGTTGGTGCCAACATTTCTGGCATACCAGGTCCACCCTGAGGACCTTCGTAACGAATGACAACGACATGGCCCTTCTTAACTGTTCCATTGTCAATCAACTCAAGGGCTTGATCTTGTGAATCACAACAAATAGCTTTACCGTGGAAAGTTTTAACAGATGGATCTACACCACCGACCTTGATAACAGCCCCATCTTGAGCGATATTTCCGTAAAGGATCGACAAACCACCTACAGGTGAAATCGGATGTTCGATTGGATGGATAATTTCTTCATTTTTGATTTCAGCACCAGCTACATTTTCTTTCAAGGTTTTACCAGTAACTGTGATACGATCACCCTTGATGGCTCCTTTTTTGATCAACTGATTGATAATGGCTGGAACACCACCAGCTTCATGCACATCATGCATGGTGTAAACACTTGAAGGAGCAATTTTAGAGAGATAAGGTGTCTTCTTGGCAATTTCGTTAATGTCCTTAAGGTCATAGTCAATACCAGCCTCACGCGCAATAGCAAGGGTATGGAGAACAGTATTGGTTGAACCACCCATGGCCATATCTAGAGCAAAAGCATCATCGATAGCTTCTTTGGTCACAATATCACGTGGGCGAACATTGTTTTTGATGTTATCCATCAATTTTGTGGCTGCTTGACGAACCAATTCACGACGTTCATCTGAAACGGCTAGAACAGTACCGTTACCTGGAAGGGCAAGACCCAAAACTTCCATCAAACAGTTCATTGAGTTAGCGGTAAACATCCCTGAACATGAACCACAAGTTGGACAAGCATTTTTCTCCAAATAATCGAGCTCTTCCTTGCTCATATCTCCAGCCTGATAAGTACCTACAGCTTCAAACAAACTTGATAGCGTCGCTTGATGACCAGTCATGTCAACGCCACCCTTCATAGGTCCACCAGAACAAAATACTGCTGGCACATTAGTACGCATGGCTGCCAAAATCATCCCTGGCGTAATCTTATCACAGTTAGGAATATAGAAAACCCCGTCAAACCAGTGGGCATTAATAACTGTTTCTGCAGAATCGGCAATCAATTCACGAGATGGAAGACTGTAACGCATCCCAATATGCCCCATGGCAATCCCATCGTCCACACCAATGGTATTAAACTCAAAAGGAATACCGCCAGCCTCGCGGATAGCTTCCTTGGCAATATCTGCTAATTCACGCAAGTGAACATGCCCTGGAACAATATCAATATAAGAGTTACAAATAGCAATGAAGGGCTTTTGCATATCCTTGGCAGATTTAACTTGCCCAGTCGCATACAAAAGTCCGCGTGCTGGTGCCTTATCAACACCAACTTTGATCATATCACTTCTCATGATGTTACCTTCAATCTATAAAATTTCTTACAACATATGTTACCACTTTGGAAAGTAATGTCAAGGAATTTTCAGAATATTTCTGTAATTCCGAAAAGATGTCCCAACCGTATCAAAACTGACAAAACAAAAAGGAAGCCCTAAGACTTCCTAAATGATTATTTCAATATTATTCAACACTAAAGAGGTATGGATAAACTGGTTGGTCTCCTTGGAAGATTTCAACTTCAATATCTTCGTGAGCCTCTTCCAATTTTTCCGCAAGTGCTTGAGCTTGGTCTTGATTACCTTCTTCGCCGACGTAAATCATAACAATTTCACTGTCTTCGTCAATCATCTTGTCGAAAGTGTCAAGAAGGGCTTGGTCCATATCTGGTGTAGACACAAGGATCTTACCATCAACCATACCAAGGATATCATTTTCATGAATCTCAAGACCATCAATAGTTGTGTCACGTACCGCCAAGGTCACGCTACCACTCGTTACATCTGAAAGACTAGCTGTCATAGCTTCAACGTTCGCTTCGATACTTTGACTAGGATCAAAAGCAAGCAAGCTTGTAAAGCCTTGTGGCACCGTACGCGTTTCAACAACAGCCGCATTGACATCTACTACTTCAGCAGCTGATTGTGCTGCCATAAAGATGTTTTTATTGTTTGGCAAGATGATAACATTCTTAGCATTAACCTGCTCAATAGCCTTAACAATATCTTCTGTTGATGGGTTCATTGTTTGACCACCTGAAATCACATAGTCAACACCTTGTGATTTGAAGATATCTGCAAGTCCATCTCCGGCAACAACTGCAATAAGGGCAAAGTCTTTAGGAGCAGAAGGTGCAACTTGGATAGCCTCTTCTTTTTGAACTTGTGCATCGTGTTGGTTACGCATGTTGTCAACCTTAACTTTGACAAGAGCCCCATATTTAAGACCTTCTTGCATGACAAGACCTGGATCCTCAGTGTGGACGTGAACTTTGACAATTTCATCATCGTTAACAACAAGGAGAGAATCCCCAAGGTTACTCAAGTAATTTCGTAACTCTTCATAGTCAAAGTCTTTCACATAAGTTGGACCTTGTTTGAGACCAATCATGATTTCCGTACAGTAACCGAAGGTAATGTCTTCTGTTGCAACATGACCAGCAACTGACTTATGATGTTCTGCATTGATCATCTCTGTCATCGTAGCTGGTGTCGCTTGGAAGTCTTCTGAAGCGATATACTCACCTGTGAGGGCTGACAAGAAACCTTCATAAATGAAGACCAAACCTTGACCACCTGAGTCTACCACACCAACTTCTTTCAAAACTGGAAGCATCTCTGGTGTCTTAGCCAAAGCAGCTTTAGCTCCGTCAAGAGCTGCACGCATAACCTCAACAGCATCATTCGTAGATTCAGCTTTCTTAATCGCTGCTGAAGCTGCGCCACGTGATACTGTAAGAATTGTTCCTTCGACAGGCTTCATAACAGCTTTATAAGCAACTTCAACCCCTGCTTGGAAGGCATGAGCTAAATCTTGGCCGTCAAGTTCCGTTTTATCCTTGATACTTTGACCAAATCCACGGAACAATTGTGACGTGATAACACCTGAGTTACCACGGGCACCCATCAAAAGACCTTTAGACAAAATCTGACCAACTTCACCAACTGTTGAAGCTGATTGATCTGCGACAGCTTTGGCTCCGTTATCCATAGTCATTCCCATGTTTGTTCCAGTATCTCCATCTGGTACTGGGAAGACATTGAGTGAATTCACATATTCTGCTTGCTTACCTAGACGTGTTGCTGCCGCTTGGACCATCTCCTGAAGCAAGCTTGTTGTAATTTTAGACACTAGTTTTCTCCTACGACTTTAATATTTTGAACGTAAACATTTACTGTTTCAGCCTTGATACCGAGTTGATTCTCAAGATTAAATTTCACACGTTCTTGAATATTTTTTGAAACCTCACTAATCTTAACACCGTAACTCATAACAGTGTAGACATCCACAGTGATACCTGCATCAGTAGATTTCACGACAACTCCTTTTGCGTAGTTTTCTTTTCCAAGAAGTGCTTGAAAATTATCTCGGATAGCACTCTTACTTGCCATACCGACAACGCCAAAAATTTCTGTTGCTGAACCGCCAACTACTGTTGCGATGACATCATCTGACAATTCGATTTGACCATCTTTTGTATTGATTTTTACAGTCATAATTACTACCTCAAAAAGTTTTTATCAGCTTATTTTACCATATTCGAGCCTACTTGTAAAAAATAAGAAGAAGATACCCTTTGAATAAGGGCATCTCCTCAGTATTTATCATTAAAACTTTCTCTTTACGAGATAACGACGATACATCACGTAGAGGAAGATTGCACGCCATACATTATCAACAACGGTTGCAATCCAGACTCCGGCAAGACCCATTCCCAGACTCACCCCAAGGAAGTATCCTGAGAAAATTCGGATGATCCACATCCCAATTGTCGTCGCATAGAAAGGCATCTTAGCCTTACCCAGACCTTGCCAAACTGCTGTGTAGACTAGAGTCCCCGAAGTCACAGGATTCCCAAGGAAAGAATAAAGAATAACTACCTGACTAGCCGCAATAGCTGCTTTATTATCTGTAAAGAGACCTGATAATCCTTGGCCAAAGAGCAAGATACTCCCTGAAACCAGAACCATCAAGAAGGTGGAAATCCAATAAGACTCTTGTATAATACGCTTCATCTGCGTCTTATCCCCTCGACCCAGACTATTGGCAACCAAGATAACCGTAGCCGTTGCGACTCCCATACCAGGCATATAGTTAAACTGAGTGAGGTTTTCACCAATGGCGTTACCACCGACAACGGCTGTACCAAAGGTAACAATAATAGCCACGATGACCACATCTCCAGCACGCATCATCAGTCGTTCACCTGCTGCTGGCAGTGCAATCCCCAACAACTCTCTATTAAAAGGTTTGGTAATTTCAAGCTGCTTCACATCTAGTTTCATCGCTTGCCAGAGTATCACTGTCCCAACCAGACGAGAGAAAACCGTAGCTGTAGCTACCCCAATAATCCCCCAATGTCCCACAAAGATGGCTAAAGAAGATAAAATAGCATTAAGAACATTGGTCAAAAGACTGACGACCATGGAAATACGAGGCCGTCCCTTGGCCCGTAGGATGTTACCAAAAGTAGTCATCAAGGCTAAGAAGACCACTCCTCCACCGACAAGAGCAAGGTAGAGACTACCAGCCTGAGTCACAGATTGCTCAGTACCTAAAAGATTAAGAATGGCCCCACCACCAAAAATGGAAAGTAGACCAAGGATGAGACTAAGAGCAAGGGTAATAATAATAGCATCCCAAGTGTCTCGGTTAGTCGCTTTAACATCACCTTTTCCTAAACTTCTGGCAATGACACTGGCACTTGAGGCTCCTAGAGCAATAAAGATAGCTTGGTAAATCGTAATGATATTATTGGCTACGGAAACCCCCGATATAGCGACAATACCAACCTGGGCCACTAGGTAAGAATCGACAACCCCCATCAACATTTGTAGAAGGTTTTCGGCCATAGCAGGCAAGGCTATGTTTAGAATTTTCTTTGTTTCTGTCATAATATTCTTTTCTATATTGATAAAAATAGGGCTGATTTCTCAGCTCCTATTTTTTTATTCTTATACACCAAGATAGCTTTCAACTGCTTTTTGCATATCAGCTGCCGCAACAACTGTTTTATGGCGAACTTCTGCATGTTCAAGTCCATCTACAGCAGCTGGGATAGCTACACCTGAAAGTTGGTGCAAATCTTCTACTGCCTTGAAATCATCCCCACTATCTTTACCAGTGACAGCTGAAACTGCCACACGTGGGAATTTGTATGGGCTAGCTGTTGAAGCGATAACTGTTGGTGTGTGGTCATCTGTCTTTTGAACATATGCTTCGTAAACAGCTGAGGCAACTGCTGTATGAGGATCTTCGATATACTTGTCTTCATCATAGATACGCTTGATTTCAGCAGCTGTTTCATCCTCAGTTGCAAAACCTGCTGCAAACAAATCAAGAATATCTTTATCTGCATCAGCCAAAGTATACTCACCCTTAGTCACAAGTGCATCCATAAGCTCTTTAGTCTTAGTAGCATCATTACCAAGAAGGTGGAAAATCAAGCGTTCCAAGTTAGAAGATACCAAGATATCCATAGAAGGGCTTGTTGTTACCTTGAAGTCACGTTTCTTATCATAAGTACCCGTTGCGAAGAAGTCTGTAAGGACGTTATTTTCATTAGAAGCACAGATTAATTTGCCAACTGGAACACCAATCTGACGTGCATAATAAGCCGCCAAGATATTACCAAAGTTTCCTGTTGGTACTGTGAAGTTCACCTTATCTCCGTTTTGGATATGACCTGCCTTAACCAACTGTGCATAGGCATATACATAGTAAACCACTTGCGGTACCAAACGACCAACGTTCATTGAGTTAGCTGATGAGAATTGCGTATGATGAGCCAACAATTTCTCACGCAAATCAACATCATTAAACATACGTTTCACATCTGTTTGAGCATCATCAAAGTTACCATCAATGGCAATAACGTGCGTATTAGCTCCTGTTTGAGTGGTCATTTGCAATTCTTGGATTTTTGAAACACCATCTTTTGGATAAAAGACAATGATTTCAGTTCCAGGAACATCTGCAAAACCAGCCATGGCAGCTTTACCAGTGTCACCTGATGTAGCTGTCAAGATGACAATCTTATTATCAACACCTTGCTTTTTAGCTGATGTTGTTAGCAAGTAAGGCAAGATTGAAAGGGCCATATCTTTGAAAGCGATAGTAGAACCGTGGAAAAGTTCAAGGTTGTAGTGGTTCTTAAGTTTAACTACTGGTGCAATGGCAGCTGTATCAAACTTGTCATCATAAGCATTTGTGATACAGTAATCCAATTCCTCTTCAGTAAAATCATCCAAGAAAGCTGACAAGACCAATTTAGCAACTTCTTGGTAAGAAGCATCTTTCAATTGATCAAAGTCCAAAGTAACCTCAGGCGTTGACAACGGTGTGAACAAACCACCATCTGTTGCCAAACCTTGAAGAATAGCCTGACTAGCTGTTACTTTATTATTTTCGTCACGTGTTGATTGGTATACAAGTGTCATGGTAAATCCTCTTTTTAGATAGTCTGTGGCTCTATTGTAGCATAATTGTCAGAATATTTCTACACGTTTTATGACTTGTGGAAAAATCATTCGGATATCACCCCATTTTCTCCTCTCAAAGACATGAAAAAATCCGGAATAGCTATTCCGGATGTCATCTTAAAATTTATCTTTGGTGTCATTCTTAGTTGAGAAAGTGATATCTTTTGATTTCCCATCACCACTAAGCGTTACTTTCTTATCTTTTTTAGTCACTTTTAGCTCTTGACCTTTTTTCACATTGAGACTATCGATATCAACGTCTTTGTTGACAGAAGTAACAGTCATCTTATGTCCCAAACGGCTAACCTTCCCTTTGAAAAGGGTTGTCGTTGTTTCGCCTGTCTTCGAATCATACTTTTGACCGCTGTCTTTTGCAGCTTTTTCAAGAGCTTCATCAAGTTCTTTTTCTATGGTTTCCTCACTGTAATAGTTTTCAAAGGAATCTCCATAGAAGGCTTTAAATAAATCTCCAAAGGCTGAGAAGGACTTCTGAACCCTCTCACGATAGTCCTTGATATAAGTTTTCTTATCAAAAGTATAGCTAGCAGTCACCTTCGCATTGCTACCTTTTACTTTCATGGTTACAGCAGTATCTGTAAAGTACTTTTCAAGCTCCTTACTATCCAAGTCTGTCAAACTTTCAGACATGCTTGAACTATACTCTCTACCTAGAGAACTACTGTACCATTTGCCATCAATATTACCTGTCACATAACGGTAAGTCATAAAGCCACCGATACATAAGAAGACAAGGACTACCGCTGACAAAACTGAGACTAGGATGCGTTTTTTCTTTTTGGGATCCATTGGTTTTTTAGGAGCCAAATTTGCCATAGCTGCTTGTCCTTCTGGAAAAGCTACTGTAGAAGGTGCTGGCGCTGTTACTACTGGTGCCGTTTCTGTTGGTAGAGGACTAGTGCTTGTCTCGACGATTTCTGCCTCAACCTTAATAGGTTCAGTAGTAACTGTATCTTCAGTTTTAGCCGGTGCTTCATTAACAAACTCTCCAGCTTTCAAAGCATCCGCCATTTCCTGAACACTCGGCTTACGTCCGTTTACCGTCTCAAAATAGTCCAACCATTCTTCTCTTGTCATTTATATTCCCCTTTAATTTCCTTTTTTATTTATTTTTTGTAAAGCTAATGTCACCAAATTCACTGTGTGCCTTGATAGTAAAACCTTCATTGTTAGGCGTATAATCTAATACATCACCTTTTTTAAAAGCATCTGAATCTCCAGCCTTATCCACAGTGATTGTTTGCTCCCAACGGTTAATATCACCCGTGAAAGCAGTTGTTGTAACACGACCGGTTTTGGCATCGTAGGTATAACTCTTTGGAAGTTCTTTCTTCACTGTCTCATCAAACTGTTTATAGTAGTCTTTTTCTGACAATGAATAACTATCAAAAACCTCCGAGAACTCCTCACCGTACTGACCTTTCAATTCAGTAACTCTACTTTTGTAAGCCTGATAAAGACCTTTACGATTGTAAACAAAGCTCACTTTTAAGTGAGCCTTATTGTCAGTAATGCTCATTGCTGTATTGATATCGGTGATAAGATCTTGACCTTGTGGTAAAGCATTACTAACTTTATTCTTAGTAGTAGCAGTGTCTTTCAGAGTGGCTAACATTTTCTCACTAAAGGTTTTGCTTGTCCAATCGCCCTCAATGCTTGCAGCTCGATAACGGTATCCCATCACGAGACAAACAATCAAAAGTATGGTGAGTATCGCTGCAATCACACCTGATACCATCCCCACAATATTCTTCGAGGTTACTGGCTCCTTTGATTCTTTTACTTGTTGACTAGGATTGAATTGAACACTCACCATCCTATCAGCATTAAACTCTTTAAACTTATTAGTCGCTCTATTCCCTGCTGTAGAAGCCATTGGTGGCCTCAATTCATGAGGCTTGAGAGGATGTGCTGTTTCACCCAAACTAAGCCCTTCTTCTTTTGTCATAGGAATCTCCTTATCTTGCTGTAAGGTTATTATAACAATTCTTAAAGCGTTTTTCTATCTTATTCGGGAAAGTCCTTTATTTTTAATTTGGATAAACACTCTAATATAGAGGATTTCTAGCAAAAAAAGTAGCCCTTATAGAGCTACTTTTGTCTATCGCTTACCCTTTGTAATCAAAGGCAATTTCGATAATTTCTTTCAATTCTGAAATAAGTGGTTCTTTCGGATTAGCTGTTGTACATTGGTCTTCATAAGCATGTTCAGCCAAAGTATAGGCAGTGTCTTGAAGAAGTTTCTTAGTGACACCTTGACCCTTCCAGTTCATGTCAATACCAACGGCAACACCCAATTCGTATACTTTTTGTGCCAAAACTTCAACCAATTCAGCATCTGATTGTTTGTCAGTACCCCATCCCATGAAACGAGCGATATCTGCGTAATCTTTGTCTGCACGGAAGTAGTCATATTTAGGGAACATAGCGTGTTTTTGAGGATCACGACCATTGTAACGGATAACGTGAGGCATCAAAATCGCATTAGTACGTCCGTGTGGAATGTCAAACATAGGGCCAACCTTGTGAGCGAGTGAGTGGTTGATACCAAGGAAGGCATTGGCAAAGGCCATACCAGCCATTGTTGACGCATTATGCATTTTTTCACGTGATTCTTCATCACCAAAGCGGTAAGAATGTTCGAGATTTTCAAAAACAAGTTTAATCGCTTGAAGTGAAAGTCCACGTGTATAGTCGCTAGCCATGACTGATACATAAGATTCAATGGCGTGAGTCAAAACGTCCATACCTGTATCAGCTGTAACGCTGGCAGGTACACTCATAACCAAAGCAGGGTCAACGATAGCAATGTCCGGAGTCAAAGCATAATCTGCCAATGGGTACTTGATATGAGTTTCACTATCAGTGATAACCGCGAATGACGTTACCTCTGAACCTGTACCTGAAGTTGTTGGGATACAGATAAATGTTGTCTTCTGAGCGTAAGGAATCTTGTAAGTACGTTTACGAATATCCAAGAATTTTTGTTTAGCACCGAAGAAGCTTACATCTGGGTGTTCAAAGAACATCCACATAGCCTTAGCAGCATCCATTGCAGAACCACCACCAAGAGCGATGATAACATCTGGTTGGAAGTCTACAAAGCGTTCCAAACCTTTGTAAACCGTATTAGTAGATGGGTTTGGCTCAACATCTGAGAAAACATCTACTGCTGGCCTGTGGCGGTTAAGTTCCAATTGGCGTTTAACCAAGTCAGCGTAACCAAACTGAACCATACCAGGGTCACAAACCAACATCACGCGCTCTGCATCAATGTGACGCAAGTAAGTTATTGAATCTTTTTCGAAGAAGATTTTTGGTGGGACGCGAAACCATTGCATGTTATTGCGACGCTTTGACAATGTTTTGACATTCAAGAGGTCGAATGAGCTAACATTGTGTGACACTGAGTTATGACCGTGTGAACCACAACCAAGAGTCAATGATGGAATCATGTTGTTGTAGATATTACCGATACCACCTTCGGCTGATGGGCTATTTACCAAGACACGGCAGGCCTTCATGCGAATACCATATTGGAGTTGGAGGTCTTCATTTTCAGTGTGAATAACAGCTGTATGTCCAAGACCACCCAAATTGAGCATACCTTCTGCTTTTTTGAATCCATCTTCAACGCCATCAGATTTGATGAGAGCAAGTACTGGAGACAATTTTTCCAAGGCAAGTGGGTGTTCCATTGTTGCATCTGGAATTTCTGCCAAAAGCATTTTTGTGCCAGCAGGAACTTTAAGACCAGCTTTCTCAGCAATTTCAATAGCTGAGTGACCTACAATAGCACCATTTACAGCTGTACGTGCTTCATTAAGAACGACTTTTTCCAATTTAGCAATATCAGCTTTTTTAGAAATGATGACACATTGATGTGCTTCAAATTCAGCCTTAACTTCGTCGTAAATAGCTGCATCAACAATCGCTGCTTGTTCAGAAGCACAAATCATACCATTGTCAAAAGTTTTTGAAACGATGATATCATTGACAGCACGTTTAACCTTAGCATCTGCCGCGATATAGGCAGGTACGTTACCAGCTCCAACACCAAGCGCTGGCTTACCAGTTGAATAAGCTGCCTTAACCATACCCGGTCCACCAGTCGCAAGTACCGTAGCAATCTTAGGATGGTTCATCAAAAGACCAGTTGCTTCGATAGATGGCTCTTCAATCCACTGGATACAATCCTTAGGAGCACCTGCTTCAATAGCCGCATCACGAACAATACGAGCAGCTTCTGCAGATGATTTTTGAGCTGATGGGTGGAAGGCGAAGACAATAGAGTTACGTGTCTTCAATGCAATGAGGGCTTTGAAAATCGTTGTTGAAGTTGGGTTAGTTGTTGGTGTAACCCCACAGATAACACCGACCGGTTCAGCGATAGAAACCAAACCTTGTTCTTTATCTTCAGCAATAACGCCTACAGTTTTGTCATATTTAATACTATTCCAAATGTATTCAGAAGCATACATGTTCTTGATGGCTTTATCTTCATAAATACCACGCCCTGTTTCATCAACGGCCAATTTAGCCAAATACATGTGTTTATCTAGGGCAGCAATCGCAGCTTGGTGAACAATATGGTCCACTTGCTCCTGCGTAAAGTTAGCCATAGCATCAAGGGCTTCAACACCCTTTGTTGCCAATTCATCAATTACTGTTTGAACATCTTTAGTTTGTTTAGTCATATGAAACTCCTTTGAATACTTGTTAAAAACTTCACAAGCTTTAACACAAGTATATTATAACGTTTTCTAGTCGTTATGTAAACCCTTACAACGACAAAAATAAAGAAATCCATCCATTTTTGGACAGATTTCATCATTATTACCAAATAATCACACGATCTTCTGGGGCACGCCACATGCCGTCGCCTTCTTTGACGTCAAATTCCTTGTGGAATTCGTCGAAGTTTGGTAGTTGAACATTGGTACGGAGTTTTCCTGGTGCGTGGACATCGACACTTGCAAGGAGTTGCATATATTCTGTCCGAGCTTTCATGCGCCAGATGCGAGCAAAGTTGGTGAAGAATTCTTCTGCTGAGAAATCCTCCTCTTTCTTAGCGGCTTCAAGGGCTGCAGCGATGCCTCCAAGATCCGCTACGTTTTCAGAGACGGTCAATTTCCCGTTAATCTTAGCACCGTAAGAGTCTTGGCCTTCAAACTGATCGATGACTTTTTGCGTGCGAGCGGTAAAGGCTTCGTAATCTTCTGGTTTCCACCAGTCCTTCAAGCTACCATTCTCATCAAAGGAAGCTCCATTGGTGTCAAAGGCGTGTGAAATTTCATGGGCAATGACTGCACCGATTCCGCCGTAGTTAGCTGATGACGATTGGTGAAGATCATAGAAAGGTGCCTGCAAAATTGCTGCTGGGAATACAATTTGGTTTTGTTGCGGATCATAGTAGGCATTGACCATATTTGCTGGCATATGCCACTCACTTCGATCAACTGGTTGGTTCCACTTACTCCAGCTATGAGCAATTGAAATTTCGTAGAGAGCTTGAGCATTTTCAACCAAGGTTTTGCTCTCGTCGATAATCTTCTTGGCATAAGTTTCTGGTAACTTTTCAGGGTAACCGATATGAGGTGTGATGACATTGAGTTTGACAATGGCTTTTTCACGAGTCTCAGGGGCGAGCCAATCTGCTTTTTCTAGACGAGCCTTGTAAACCTCAATCATAGTTGCAACTTTATGCTCTACGTCTGCTTTTGCTTCTGGTGAGAATTTTTCTCCCGCATACCATAGTCCAAGCGCTTGGCTATATGGTACTTCTGCTAATGACAAGGCTGCTTTTTCTTTGGAACGAGGTTCTGGAACACCTGCAATCGTACGACTATATTCACCAGCCAAGACACGGATTTCTTCAGTCAAAAATAGAGTCCAAGAAAGAGCTGCGCCGAGTTTCAATGCAGCATGAAGGGTCTCCCAGTTGGCTGCTGAGTAGAATGTTGGTGCGAATTCCTTCCAGTAACGCTCTTCTGGCACGATGATTTTATCTGGAGTTTGTCCGATCACTTCTGTAAAGAAGGCATCGAGTGGCAATTCTGGGACCAAGGCCTTGAAATCCGCCCACTCATAGGGATGGTAGAGTTTGTTATACTCTGATTTTTCTTCGTTCGACAAGACATATTTGGCCAATTCTGCATCCCCTGCAATGACCTTATCCAGGATATCTTTGATTTCTTCCTCTGAGAAATCAAATTTTGCCAAGAGTTTTTCCATCATTTGGCGCCAGATAGCTAGTAATTCTGGACCTTTTTCGTTACCTTCTTCATAGTAGGTCGTATCTGGCAAGATGAGAGCCGGTGCTTCTCCCCACAAGACATTCATTTGAGCATTCATAAAGTCTGGTGACACGCTAAATGGCAAGAGATTTGGTTTGCCAGCTAGTTCATAGGTGCCTAACTTGCTGGTATAGTCTTCAAAAGAAGACAAGGCCTTGATTTCATTGATCAAGGGCATGACTGGAGCCACACCAGCTGCTTCTCTTGCATCAAAATCTGCTACCATCTTATGATATTTGACAAAGTTTTGGAGAATACTGTCTTCGGGCAATTCTTCACCTCGTTGCCATTTTCCAGTGATATCCAACATCAAGTTTTCGATATCTTGGTCCAAGTCCATAAAACCACCGGTTGAAGGTTTATCATCAGGAATTACAGCGGTCTCCGCCCATTTTCCATTGACGTAATCATAAAAATCATCTTGTAAGCGTGTCATTACACTTCCTCCATCAACATTAAAAGTGCTTTCATTATAACAAAATTCCCCAGCAAAAGCATTTACTGAGGAAAGTTTGGCTTATTTAACTAAGATTGCTAGGGTTTGATAAGGCTTAAGACTTACCTTTTCAGCAAGCTCTGCATCGTCATAGTTTGATAAGAGCACGCGCCCTGACTGGTATTCTGCTGGAATCTCCACTTCTGCTTCACTTCCATAAAAATTATTGAGTACCAAGAGTTTTTGACCATCTAAGTGACGTTCAAATGCATAGACTTGTTGACTATCTTCAAGTGCTGGCTGATAGCTGCCTTCTGAGATGATAGGCATTTCTTTACGCAAGCGAATCAATTCTTTATAGAATTTAAAGATTGGTCCGTCGATTTCATTTTCAACGTTGATGTCTTTATAAGATTTACCAGCTTTCAACCATGGAGTGCCTGTTGAAAAACCTGCATTTTCAGAAGCATCCCATTGCATTGGCGTACGAGAATTATCTCGTGACTTAGCTTGGATAATCTTGAAGGCTTGCTCAGGAGACTTACCTTGATCCAAAAGCATCTGGTAAGCATTCATGGACTCGACATCCACATAATCTGCCATCGAATCATAGTCTGGATCAATCATTCCAATCTCTTCGCCCATGTAGATATAAGGTGTTCCACGTGACAAATGAATGCTAGCAGCGAGCATGGTCGCTCCTTCATTACGGAAGTTTTTAATATCCACAAAGCGATTCAAAGCACGAGGTTGATCATGGTTATTCCAGAAAAGGGCACTCCAACCACCACGTTCACTCATTTCCTTGCCCCAAGTATGATAGAGACGCTTGAGCTCTTCAAAATCAAAGGGAGCAATGGTCCATTTTTGACCATCTTCATAGTCTACTTTAAGATGGTGGAAGTTAAAGGCCATAGACAACTCGTGGCGCTCCGGTGCTGAATACAAAACACAGTTGTCAATGGTTGTCGATGACATCTCTCCAACTGTCATAAAGCTATCATCAGAACCAAAGGTCTCTTCATTCATCATACGAAGATAGTCATGGACAATTGGTTTATCCGTATAAGCTGGTTTCCCTTCATTTTCAGGGCAATCTACCAAGACCTCATCTTTCCCAATCAAATTGATTACATCGAAACGGAAACCTTTGACTCCCTTGTCACGCCAGAAGTTGACCACCTTGAACAACTCCTTGCGAACATTTGGATTGCGCCAATTGAGGTCAGCTTGGGTCACATCAAAGAGGTGAAGATAATATTTCCCTGTATCTCCAAAAGGAGCCCAGGCAGAACCACCAAATTTAGACAACCAATCGGTTGGTTGGTCTTGGATGAAGAAGAAATCTTGGTAATACTTATCCCCAGCTAATGCCTTTTGGAACCACTCATGCTCTGTTGAGCAATGGTTAAGCACCATGTCTAGCATGAAGTCAATCTTGTGCTCTTTACCGACACGGACCATTTCTTCAAAATCAGCCATATCTCCAAAGACAGGGTTGACAGCTGTGTAGTCTGAAATATCGTAACCATTATCACGTTGTGGGCTCGGATAGAAAGGATTGAGCCAAACCATATCCACGCCCAACTCTGCTAGATAAGGAATTTTTTCAATGATTCCTCTGAAATCACCGATTCCATTTCCTGTAGTGTCCTTATATGATTTTGGATAAATTTGGTAAACAACCTTTGTTTTATCTAGTGCCATATTCCATTCCTTTTCTATTTTTTAACTCAAAGGGTGGGGCCTTTATGCCTCCACCCCTTATGTGTCATTATTTTGTACGCGTTGCAGTCATGAGATCATCCCCACGGTTGATATCACGTGGAAGATTTCCTTCAACATCTGCTTGGAAATCATCTTGATTGGTAATGATAACTGGAGTCTCAGTAACCAAACCAGCCTTTTTAATAACGTCCATATCAAAGCTAATCAATTGTTGACCAACAACAACTTTATCACCTTGCTCAACGTGAGCCTCAAAACCTTTTCCGTCAAGGCTAACAGTATCCATACCGATGTGCATCAACATTTCAACACCTTCTTCAGAAACAATGCCGACTGCGTGCTTAGTTGGGAAGAGTACTGTCACTGTACCATTTACTGGTGAAACCAATTCGCCTTGGCTTGGTTCAATCACGACACCTTGACCCATTACACCTGATGAGAAGACAGGATCTGTTGCTTGGCTAAGCGGTTTAACTTGGCCAGCAAGTGGGCTAACAACCTCTGCTGACTCAGCAAGAACCGTTGGTCGTACCAAACCTTCTGAAGCTTCTTTAAGCGCTTCTTGTGCATGCCCATCTTCCTCTGTTTTCGTTAAAAATCCAGTTTTGTGGAAGAGGAATGTCAATACCATAGCAACTACAATATCAACAATCATAATAATCGCAAAGATTGCCCAATATTGAGGTTTAATTGAGAGGATTGCTGGAAGACCACCGATACCAATAGAGTTTGCTTGAACTCCAAAAACCGCTGAAAGCAAGCCTGACAAGGCAGACGCAGACATACCTGCTACTAATGGATAGACATACTTAACGTTAACACCAAAAAGTGCTGGTTCAGTAACACCAAGATAAGCTGAAATAGTTGCCGGAAGTGAAATTTGTGCTTCACGTTCATCGTGACGTTTAATAAAGTAATAAGCAAATACTGCTGAACCCTGTGCAATGTTAGAGAGAGCAATCATTGGCCATAAACCAGTACCACCAGCAGTACGCACCAACTCAAGGTCAATCGCATTAGTCATATGGTGAAGACCAGTGATAACAAATGGTGCATAGATGGCACCAAAGATTGCACCGAAGAGCCATTTAACAGGACCAGTCAAACCGGCCAATACCACACCTGAGATAAGGCCTCCAAGCCACCAACCAATTGGACCAAGAACAGCGTAAGAAAGGATAACTGCTGGAACCAATGACAAGAGTGGTACAAAAATCATTGAGATAACTTCTGGAATGTATTTACGCCAGAAAATTTCAAGGTAAGAAAGTGTTAAACCAGCCAAGAGGGCAGGAATAACTTGTCCTTGGTAACCAACTTTTTCAAAACCAAGGATAAAGTGTGGAATATCTCCTGCAGCCTTGTGAGCCGCATATTCATAGGCACTAAGCAAGCTAGGATGAACCAAGCAAATCCCAAGTACAATACCAAGAATTTGACTTGTCCCCATCTTACGAGAGACAGACCATGTGATACCTACTGGCAAGAAACCAAAGATAGCACCACTGATGACTGAAACAATTTCATTAACACCTTCCCAGAATTTCGAGACCTCAACAATTGTTTTACCACCTAGATTACTGAATTGGATACTACCCAAGACATTTTGCAGACCAAGAAGAAGCCCCCCAACAATCAAAGCTGGAATCAAAGGCGTAAAGATCTCCGCCAAGGTTGTCATAACACGCTGAACTGGGTTTTGGTTTCTCTTGGCAGCTGATTTAGCAGCTTCTTTAGAAACACCTTCAATCCCTGATACAGCAGTGAAATCGTTATAAAAGATTGGTACATCATTACCAATGATAACTTGGAATTGACCTGCATTGGTGAAAGTCCCCTTAACAGCAGGAATGGCTTCTATTGTTTTCACATCTGCCTTCTTGTTATCACCAAGAACGAAACGCATACGCGTCGCACAGTGAGTAACAGCAGTCACATTTTCTTTACCGCCGATTGCAGCAAGCAGATCTTTTGCTTCTTGTTCAAATTTACCCATTTGAATCTCCTTTTCTTTTTTGACAATATCTGATTGACTTGATAAACTGATTGTAAACGATTGCAAATTTGTCTGCAAGTGTTCCGGTGTTTTTTTAACATATTTTTGTAAAAAAACATCGGTTGTATGTTTTTTTACCTACAAATGAGGGGAAAGATGAAAAAATATCAGATTATTTATAAGGATTTAGAAAAAGCTATCCATGAGCAAAAGTATCAAGTGGGAGACTTTCTCCCCACCGAGCAAGAACTGGTTCAATCTTACCAGGTTAGTAGAGATACTATACGAAAGGCATTAAGCTTACTCGTTGAAGAAGGCTTGGTCAAAAAAATTCATGGCTCTGGCTCTCAGGTTATTAACCAGGAACAAATCAACTTTCCTGTGTCTGACCTTACTAGTTACCAAGAACTAATAGAACAACAAGGCCTTAATTCGCAAACCAACGTTATTTCTCTGGATAAAATCATCGTTGATTCCAAACTCTCAGAAAGAACTGGTTTTTCTAATAGCCGACAGGTCTGGCGTGTTGTTCGTCAAAGAGTCGTTGATAGCTGTGCCTCTGTTATAGATATTGATTACCTAGATGCAAGCCTTGTTCCTCAACTAAACCGTAGCATTGCTGAATACTCTATTTACGACTACATTGAGAATCAGATCAACCTTAGCATTTCCCACGCCTTTAAAGAAATCACTATCGATAATGCTACCGATCAGGATAAGATTCTTATCGACCTAGGTAAGGACCAGCACGTCGTCTGTGTCCGTTCAAAAGTTTATTTAAACAATGGAAAACAGTTCCAATTTACGGAAAGTCGCCACAAACTTGAAAAATTCAAATTTGTTGATTATGCCAAGCGCCATCATTAAAACGAAAAGCCCAGCTAACAGAAAAAGTATCGGACATTCTTGTCCGATACTTTTTAGTTTTTACGGATAGGATCTGCTAGATACTCCGCACGAGCACCACCAATTAACTTAGGACGACTAGCCAAAGCAGTCACATGGGCACCACCTAATTCTGGAATAATAGGGCGAAGAGGAACTTGGACCCTCTTCACATGCATACCAATAGAGGTATCTCCAATATCAATACCAGCCTGAGCGACAATTTCCTCCACCTCAACAGGATCCTTCATATAGTCGAAAGCAGCCAGCTGACCACTTCCCCCAGCGTGCAAGGTCGGAAGAACATTCACAATTTCCAACTCTTTAGCCATGGCAAGCTCACGCTCAACAACCAAAGCACGATTCAAATGTTCACAGCCCTGAACAGCCAAGTAAATCCCTTTAGGTTCCAAAACCTCAAGAATAGTTTTCACAATTCGTTGACCAATTTCGCGGCTAGAGGCTTTGCCGATAGTCCCACCAGCAACCTCACTGGAAGACAGTCCCAAGACAAAGATAGCTCCTCTCCCAATAGCTGAACGTTCAACAATATCTTCTACAAGCACACGTGTCTTCTCTTCTAAATCTAGCAACATCACAACAGCCCTCCTTTAGACAACAGCTGTATTCAGGATTCGCACAATAAGATAGTACAGAATCACAAAAAAGACAAGGAAAAATGCCCCTAATAATAATAACTGCCTACGGCGTTTCTTACTTAGGTCCCAGGAGAAACCAAATCCCATCAAAAAAGGACCAACACTATAACTTAGCATAAACCATAAATCTACACGTGCTATATGCCAAAAAGAAGAAATAAAGGCCGCCAAACCTATTAAGGATAAGATCCAAGAAAAGTCCCAACGATCTGGTTTAGCAAAAGCCAAGCCTATTAAGAAGCAGCCCAAGGCAGGCATGATAATAAATGATAGGGTCATAAAATAAAACATGCCATTATTATAGCATGTTTTACAGTTTCATGTTAGTGGCGGTTAATAACACCATAAGCAATAGTAAATGCAATAGCAGCAATACCTACAACGATTGCCATGATAGCCCAAAAAATAGTCATTGCACGGCGTCCCTTGCGATTGTTGAAGGGAAGTCCCCAACCAATCATGATAACACCTAGCAATCCAAGCCAGATTTTATAAGTGATAACAATCGCCGAATCAAAATAGGCAAAAGCAACCAAACCTAAACCTAGCAAAGAAATCAAATAAGACCATTTACCCTTCAAAAATGAAGGCAAGGCCCAACCAAATAACACTAAACCTAGTAGAGCAAGAGCTCCACCACCAAAAAATACAGGTACAATATAATTATCAAACATATTCATATTATAGCATATCTTAAAAAGTTAGGAAATAGAATCTATCAACCAAAGCCATATCCACTCTTTAAAATTTGTTTACTCTCAATCACAGATTAATTACTATTTATTTTGGTACAAAAAAACAAGATCCGAAAAGGACCTTGTTTTAATAAGCTAATTAAGCTTTGTTTGCTGAACATAGTTGATTTATTCGCCATACTTCCTATTACATCGTAAAACGCTATATTAAATAGGAAGAAAACTTCATTTTCCTCTTAGTTCTATAAAAAGTGTGGCTAATTTGAGGCAAAATATTAAATTAAATTTGCCACAAATCGTAAGAAGTGATTTAACATGATTTTATTTTATATAAGTTTTAAAAGACTCTATACCAATTCCTAGCAAGAAACAATTTCTTATTCATTTCAAAAACTATGAATAAGTTTAATCGAAACAGGAGAATTAGTTTAAACATCTTCTTCGCAATTACAATTTACTAATAGTTTTTTTCAATTATAGTATATAGGAGGTTCACAATGATAAAAGAGGCTATCCTATCTGAAGATAGACAAATCTACTCAAATCTAAAACTTTTTTCACCCAAATTAACCTTAAAATATTTGAACCTCGTATCTGAATCTGGAATCGAGAATTCGAAGCTTTTTTTAGTTCCATTTTCCCATGCATATCTTGGGTTAAACTGAAAACCAGAATAAACTTTATCATTTTCATCATAAAAATCAATGCTAATATCTATGTAATTGATGTAATGACCTGTAGTATTTTCAAAATCCCCTATGTAGCGCTTCTCTTTTTCCGATACACCTGTGACCTCTTCAACTACAAAGTTTTTGGGATTAAAAGTATCTACTAATATTCCGTAAACTCTATTAAATTCTTTTATAGCTTTACCAGCTCTCAATATGCTATCTAGGCTATTTTTATCTTGAACAGGAATCCCGACTATTGAGTTAATATCTAGAAGCAATTCATAACGTTTCCTTTGGTATTTATTCCATTCTCTTACAAAAATACTGTCCACTAAATCTTGATTTTCTATAGCTTCTCTTTCATTCCTTTGGATGTTAATATATGTGTTAGCTAGTCTCTTTAACTTAGGATTTTTAAATTTCCTATTTTTATACTGTTCAATTTCAATTAGTTCATAATCTATATAAGATTTATAGTCTTTAATTTCTTCTTCGTCATCATTCTTTAGGTCACTAACTTTCCAACGTTCATCCAATCCTTTTGCCAATGAAGTTATGAATTCACTATCATAAGTCTTATTGTTGTTATTGATTGATTTAAATATAGTCATTAACAAAAGCATTAGTAATAAAGGTATTAAGGATACCCTTAGTAGTTTTTTTAGCAAAGTCCATCCTCCATTTCTATCGTTCTATTTATTGTATTGATGATTACTATCACGATTGGAAATAACTTTTAAGTGACAACGCAAGCATAGATACTTTTTTCTACCAAATTTCAATTAGGTGTATTTTTTGTTTTTAGTTCATTTTATCTTCTTCAAAGTGACCAATACCGCCTTCAACAACGAATATACAAGTTACACTAATGCTTTTACCTCCTTCACTATAATCACCATGTATTTCATATATCCCATCAGAAAACGAGCCTTTGGGCAAAGATAAAAGTTTTGTTTTAAAATAATCGACATGCTCTCTCGAAAATGATTCGCTAGCGTTAGGATCAAGAGAAGCAAAAATACAATCCAAATGAAGACTCACGGCTTTACTCTTCATTAAATTTTTAGGTCTAATATTATAAAAGCCAGCCGCTTCAAGGTCTCCTTTATCACGATTCATGATTGCCTGTGAAAGAATAGTAGCGTAGTTTTTTTCTCTAGATACTGGTTCAAATTTATAACTATAATCATACGTCACTTGTCTATCAAATAGTTTATTAATTTTATTGGCAACATCTTTTTTGATTTCATCTTCTTCTCGTTGAAAACCTGGTCTCATTTTATAAACATCTAACAAGAAGCTAAACTCGTTAAGTTTAACAGTATTAAACAAGTCTTTTTCTCTGTCATTGAGCAACGCTTCAATATTTGTCGATAATGGAGGATAAAAATCTGAAATATGCTTACCATTCGATCCTTGTATATCTGCTCTAAGATTCTTATCTAAAAAATATCCATCAGAAAATCTCTCAGTATAATTCACTTCAACAATAGTACCGTGAAATGCTTCAATTTCTTTATATGTTCTAATTACTTTTACATTACCTTTAAGACCAAGCGATTTAAATCCTTGTACGACATTATTACTCCACTGATGTCCTTTTCCAAAAGAAGTCAACACAACAAAGAAAATTAAATTTACAATGGCAACTATTCCAATAATTGTATATCTTTTCGACTTCATGTCACTGTTGCCTCCCTCTGTATTAATTTATTTTTCAAGGCCCCTCATTCCATAACTCGAACTCTTCTAAAATCATTATACTATATATAGACATTTTTCACTCTTCCTCTTCAAATGAAAAATTTCACCAGATTCATAGGGACTGACTATCAAAAGTGAGATTTAAGTAAAACATCCTAGTCCCACACCCTTGCTTGAAGCAGGTCATTCATAGCTGTTTCAAGAGAAGTACGGAAAAATTCATCAATATCTTGCTTTGGTGATAGGAAATTAAGTAGTTCTGTGGTAAACTGACTCATAGGAATAAATCTCTTTCTAGTAATGTTTCGCAACTCTACTATAACGGATTTATTCCTTTTTTTGTTTACACAACTTATGTTACACTACCTACCAGTAGTGCCTATCGTCTTAAGAGGGCTATGTTTTAAATAAAGTTTGGATAGAGGATTAGTCTTTGTTTATCTGTCGGCAAAGACTAGCGCATTATTCTGCTACAAAAAAAAGTTTCTCTTCAGATTTTATTGCAGTTTGTTTAGACATAAAAAACAAGACTCTATGAGAATCTTGTTTCTTTGTCCAATTAAGCTTTGTTTGCTGAACATAGTTGATTTATTCACCATACTTCCCATTACACCGTAAAACGCTATATTTAAGATTTTAAACAACCATTTTAATAGGAAGAGAACTTCATTATTCCTCTTAATTCTATAAAAAGTGTGGCTAATTTGAGGCAAAATATTAAACTAAATTTGCCACAAATCGTAAGAAGTGGTTTAATAAATGTCTATTTCAACCAGCTTCAAAATTTTGTTATATCAATGATTATCTTAGTACCATCAAAAGACTCTTTCATCTAATTTGATTTTATTTTAAACAAATAGTGTTAATTTTAACCCGTAATCTAAGCGAACATGTTATTCCAACCTTGCTTTTCTTACTAACAGTATATCATAAATTCTATCCATACAGTCTCCGTTTAAACGGTCATTTTCCAAACTTCCCACTATAATGAATTTTACTTACTTAATAGTAGAGAAATATTTATCTGTTATAATAGTAGAAAAGGAATGTTTCGTTATGAAAAAACTATTATCATTACTACTAGCAACATTATCAACTATCATTCTTGTTTCTTGTGCTTCACAAGATAAATTAGATGGTGACTATTATTGGATTGATACCGAGAATGGTCTAAGAAATGAGTTGTCATTCTCTATCAAAGGTACTGAAGGTACAATTGAGAAGGGAGAATACGACAAATTCATCGTCAATAGTAAAAACAACACCTTTGAACTTACTGGTGAAGATGCTTCAACTAAAGAAGTGACTTACAAACATTCTGATGGAGTCATCACTGTCGATATCAGTGGCACTGAGCATGGGTATTATAAAGAAGGAACTGATGCTTATAAAGAAGCACTCCAAAAGTACAACGAATTAAAAAATTAAAAAGGAGGTCATTTGAATGGAAATCAACTCAGAAATCTATGATAATCTATATGATTTTATCCAAAACCTAGAAATCAGAATCCAAAATAATGTATTTCATTCTAATCATTCAGAACAACTATCAACTTTCAGCAATGAACTATTTCAACTATGCAAGACAAAGGAACTAAATGTCTTACTAACTGACATTACCTCTCTACCTTCTTACGAAGAACTCATCTTAGCTACACCTGACCAATCAAAAGGTTATGTCTTGATGAGTGTAGAGAACTTCTATACTGAGATTATTGAGCCATCTAAGATTGAATATTATGGATAAACAATGTACAGAAAGTTTCTGTACACTGTTTTGTTTTATGTTATTTTTACGAATATATTAGTAGGTCGGGATATAAACTCAATTATACTGAGGAGTCATTACCCTTAGACAATTTTAGGTTTTTCTGATAGAATATTAGCTAAAATGTTTCAAATTTATACCCCTGCTACGATATTAAAAAACATTATTTAGAAAATCATTATTTAGAAAATTATTATGAAGTAAATTATCTCATGAAAAATAAAAATAATAAATTACGTGTTGTTAGTTTATTTTCTGGAATTGGTGGCTTTGAACTTGGTTTAGAAAATTCTCAGCTAAAAGGAGACACTATTTTCTCAAGTGAAATAGACAGATTCGCAACTATATCGTACGAAGCAAACTTTCCAGATGTGTACCAAGCAGGTGATATAACAAAAGTTGACGAAAAAAAAGTTCCAGATCATGACTTATTGCTTGGAGGTTTCCCTTGCCAAGCATTTTCTATCGCAGGAAAACGAAATGGTTTTGAAGATACAAGAGGAACTCTGTTCTTTGATATAGCTCGTATTTTGAAAGAAAAAAAACCAAAGTATTTTTTACTAGAAAACGTTGCAAATTTAGTTAGTCACGACTCTTCGAAAACAATAAAAGTCATTTTAGAAACTTTATCTAAATTGGGTTACACAGTTGATTTTACAATTTTAAATTCAAAAGATGTAGGATTACCTCAAAACCGTACTCGTACATTTATTGTTGGAATTCTTAATCATACAACCGAAAAGTTTGTAACTGATGTTAATAGCCCTAAAATCAACTCTTTAAAATCTTATTTAAATAACCAAGATTTTAATAGTTTTAATTTCTTTAATACACTCAACGTTGACTGTAAACCACAATTCCTAAAAGATATCTTAGAACCTAATGTAGACGAAAAATACTTTTTCTCAAAAGAACCTATTCTTAAGTATATTTCTGAAATAAAAGATACAGTCATTGAAGTTGAAGAGCACAAAATTATTAAACTTTTTGATCTTCCTAAAGATGTGCATAACGATCAAGAGAGACAGCGACGAGTTTATTCCATTCATGGAATTTCACCTACTGTTTTAGCAAGATCTGATTCCACTAAGATTTTTGTAAATTCCAAAATTCGTAAATTAACACCTATTGAAAATCTAAAGGTACAAGGATTCTCAAAAGAATTCATTGATAATCTCGTTTCAACAGGTATGAGCGATACTCAAATTTATAAACAATCAGGAAATGCAGTAAGTCCACCAGTAATTACTGCAATTCTAAATCATCTAAGCGAGTATATAAATAACAATGAAAAAAAATTTACTTTTATCGATTTATTTGCAGGAATTGGTGGCTTTCGATTAGCACTAGAATCTCTTGGTGGAGAATGTGTTTTCTCCAGTGAAATAGACAAATTTGCCGCAGAAACCTACTACAATAATTTTGGTGATTATCCAAATGGAGATATTACTCTTATTGAAGCACATAGTATTCCTGATCATGATTTTCTGTGCGCTGGTTTCCCTTGTCAACCTTTTTCAATAGCAGGGAAAAGACTTGGTTTTGAAGATTCTCGTGGAACTCTTTTCTTTGAAGTAGCTAGAATCTTAAAAGAAAAGAAACCAAAAGGTTTTATTCTGGAAAATGTATCCGGACTAGTAAACCACGATAAAGGGAAAACTCTAAGAGTTATCCTCGATGTCCTTTCTGAAATTGGTTATACAGCAGAATGGAAACTACTTAACGCAAAAGACTATAATATTCCACAAAATCGAAACAGATGGTACTGTATTGGAATTCGAAATGATCTTGCTGAATCTGTAGATTTAAACAATGTATTCCCTGAAAAAATCCCACTAACTAACACCTTAAGTAAAATTTTAGAGAAAAAAGTTTCAAGTGATTATAGGATATCAGATATTGCAATTAAGAATATTGATAACCATATTCAAGAGTACCTACAAAAAGCAGATAAAACATTAGAGCCAATTATAGCAAATAACATCAGGCCATCAAAAGTTTCTTTTAGCTCTAATGGTATTTCACCATGCCTTACTGCAAAAATGGGAACTGGTGGGAATAACGTTCCGGTAGTTTATAGTCAATACAGAAAATATACTGTCGTAGAATGTTTAAGAATTATGGGATTCCCAGATGATTATAAGCTGAAAGAAAATTACAGCCAAAGTTATAAACAACTTGGCAACAGTGTTGCAGTCCCAGTAATTCGACTTATATTCAAAAACTTTTTAAATGAATTGTCTTTAATAAATAAATAGAGCTGTTTCAGAACAGCTCTATTTAATTTCGATTGTATACTTACCCTTGCTTCGGCCAGAACCAGTTGTAATTGAGAAATCCGAAATAATGTTCTCTCTCAACTTTCCTTTCTCAAAAATAAACATGGCATGATATGGCTCTTTAAACCAGTGTCTTCCCATAAAAATATTTTCTTTTAGAATTTGATCGGACTGGATTTTCTCTTTAATAAACTTTTGTGCTGATTGCCTAATTGAATCCCAAAATTGTTTATTATCTAAATCAATAATTTCAATACCCATCTTTTCATGAACTTTTTGTAAATACTGATTTAAGTCATAATCAAAGTCTGAAATAATTTTATTGTTTTTATGTCTTTCTTTATCACTACTGTATATTAACAACGAAACTAACCAGAATTCAATTTCCTCAATATCAGAAAATGCAAGTTTAAAGGAATTAGATGTGAATTTTTGGTAAGTAAAATGCTTAGAATCTTTCAATTTTATTGAGATCCCTGTACCAGGTACCACTTCGTATTTTATTTCCTTTATATCTGATTCTTCCAGAACAAATTGTTTTTCGAGTAATATTTTACGATCAATATCTGCCTTAACTACATAAGCATCACTTTTTGTTTTTACCTTTTTATTGCTTAAAGTGGATAATTGATGTGTAGATACTTTAACAGCATAATAATTGGAAAAATCTTTCTCATTTGGGAGTAGAATTTTCCACATTTTACTATCTTTATTTTTATTCAATACATGAGTAAGTCCAAATTCTTCTATGTCACCCAAAAAAGTACCCACTGTCTCAGCATTCTTTTTCAGTAGTGTTTCTAAATCGCTTTGTAATTTGCCATATTTAAATTGAATTTCTCCACGTTTATATTCAGTGTTACCTGTTTGAGAAATATTCCAAGCTTGAATAGTCAAATGTCCAACAGGGAAACAAGCTCTATTGGATTTTGGCTTTATCCTAGACATATAATCTAGAGCCTCTTGCTTAGAGATCCAGCTACCTTGTTTTTCAGTTCCATGGTATACAAAATCTACAGAACTATTATGTATTCCAACAAAAACAGCTCTTTCAATAAGTTTTGTCTTATTCTCTTCAATAAATGTTAGTAGCTTCTCACGTTTTCTAGGATATTGCACTTTAAACTTCGATGATGTAAATCTACTTATAATATTTCCAGATTCATCTTTTTCAGTAGACCCTGTTCCATCTAGTGTACCATCTGCCCAAATAAAGAATTTCCATAAATCACAAATCTCTTCCGACGCATTACAATTTTCTTTTATAAAAACGATGAAGTCTTCTATTTTTTCTTGATGTACAGAATTCCCTGAACCTAGTTTTACACTAACATTTACTTTACAACCATTAATAAATATATAAATATCTTGTTTTAATTTATTATTTGTCTCAGTTTCAGATTTTATTTCGGTATCATTATCAATATGCAAATTCAAAGTATTACCAATATATTTGATAAATTCTTTCATCGTTATATTTAGCTCTTTAAATTTTTTTCCATTCAGATATTCTGAAATATTTGCTTCATTGTTGAAACCATGCGAATTACTAGCCATATTTATCCCCTTCTTATCATTTACCTTGACTTAATTGTAATAGTGTACCTTCTGTATAACCAACCTTTATTATTGGTCATCAATCTTTGAAAATAGCTCTGAGATTGAAATTCCAAATCCGTTTGCAATCTTTTCAATATTTCGCAAAGATATATTTCGCTTTCCAGACTCAACTGAAGCGTAGTATGTTCTATCCATACCGATTTTAAATGCAAACTTTTCTTGACTTAAACCAGTTGCCATTCGTAGTTCTCTTATTCTTTTTCCAAATTCAATTTGTATCATCAGTCCTTCCTCGCTTCGATAACAGATATAAGACTTATTTTATAGTTTTATGCCTATTTAACAACGGATTTTAAGTAACAAAAAGAGAAGAGCAGATCGCTCTTCTCTTTTATTGAATAGTACTAAACACCTGCAAATACTGATACTTTCTAACCGTCTTACACTCATCACTCATTTCAATTTTAAAGTAGAAAAAGTGATCTCGTCCATCTTTGCTATTCTCCTTATTGAGTTTGAAATAGTTCTTTTGGCTCATGGCCATTTCTCTTAGTATATCATCAGTGAGGAATGTCAATGGTACATCCATAGCTGAATACTTGTAGAAGTCTTCTTCAAACTTAATATATGAATTCGAGAAATAGTCAAACTGTAATTTACCTTTATATATTTTTCTCCTACTCATCGCTCAATTCCTCCATTAAACTGATTCCCAAAATATCATCCACTTGAAGTAGCTGGTACTTATCAGCTGTTTTATTGTGATTTCAGACGTGCTGATTTCTGTTACCTGTCCTATGTATCTTTCTTTTCTCTTGTCGGATTTGACTTCAAATATTCCTGTCAGCCTACCAACATACAACTGATTAATCAAGGTGAGTTTATCTAACTTAGTCAACTCGCTACTCATATCAGCCTTGTTCTTATCATCTGTCAATGAGGTTGTATGTTCTGAAAGGAAGAAGCCCATCCATTTCATCATTCCCATATCTTGATGTTCCCTTGATGACTGGAAGGGAAGATAACTTCTATCAATCATTTTAAACCATCTAGTCCACCAGCTGAATGACCACCAATCAACTTATTTCATTCCTTGAAAAGCCTATGGAGATGGAAACCGTACAACACTTCTTATGAGCTCTTCTCAATCGAATGGCTACCTGCTCTGCCATTTCTCTTAAAATCAATTCAATATTAACTTGTTTGACATAATCCCTAGGCAAGACTTGAGAAATTCCTAGTATAAATATAAAAGGGTAAACCATAGCTTCGCCCTACGTTCGATTTCCCAAAGACTTTCTTGAACATTGGAGAGGAAGCTAAGATAAGTCAGTTTGAATTATCTGCTCTACTCATCACACAAAGCGAGGTCCTTAAAGGATGCAATCCACGTTCCACACACTCAACACTAGCATAGAAAGATCTCCTATCCGCAAAAGCAATATCATGGTTCTTGTGAACAATCAAAATAACCCATTATCTATCTCTTTTATAGTTGTTTTCCCAATATTCCCTTTCACCTTTTCCTATGCCTTCTGGTAGTTGCTTCAAACATTGTCCATACTTTGATATTTAACAATTTCAGTTATTTCAGCCAAAGAAAGTCGATGGGATGCTCTGCTAAAGTCCGTATCGAAGTAATCAACCTCTTCTATTTCAACTAAAATCTCATAATTTTGATCAAGATAATATTTAATTTCAGATGGTACTAACTTCTCTGATTCTTTAAAAAACAAATGAATATGGCCGTTTGACGACAACAATCGTTCTCTGATATTAGTTGATTTTCCAATATAAAAACAGATTTTTTCATCTTCTAAAATGGCAAAAAACTTATATACGCCCACAATATCTTTTTCCAAAATTTCTGAGGGGATAGTAATATTCCTCATTTTCGCTTTTTCTAATTTTGCTTTATACGTCATTCCTATGGTATTCTCCTAACTTACATCTCTAATGGAATAAAGTCTCCTACAATTTTTCCAACGATACGAGGATTTTCATCGTAAGGAATATGAATATCCTTATAGTCCTTGTTAATGGAAACTAGGCGTAGGCCTTCTTCCTCACGATAAACTTTCTTGATAAAGGTCTGAGAGTTCCACACTACCGCATAGACTGCCCCATCATAATCAAAACCTGTTTCACGAATAAGGGCAACGGATCCGTTATGATAGGTAGGCTCCATTGAATCTCCTGAAATCCAGGAAGCAAAATCATGAGCTAGTTCCTTATCAAAGTATACCGTATCAAAGCTCTTATCATCATAGACAGTGGCACCAATACCTGCTGACAGACTTTCATAGACCCGATAAGGGAAGGCCGGCATAGCAATAATATTAGATTGTTTATCTACTAAGTCTTTAACATAGTTCATAGCCTTGGTCTGATTGGTAGGATTCAGTTGCTTATAAAGCATAGCAATTTCTTCCTCATAGAAGAACTCTTCTGTCACACCTAAAATCTCAGAAATCTTTTTCAAGTTGGCTTTGTTGGGGACTGCTCTACCATTTTCCCAAGAGAAATAAGAAGAGCGGTTAATATCAAGAAGCCGTGCAATCTCGCTTTGTTTCATCCCCAACTCTTCACGTTTTTGTTTTAATTTTGTACCATTGAACATCTCATGCCCTTTCTAACAATAACTGTGTTTTGGCGTTACTAACAGCTTGTCTCTCTGTTAACCTATCCTTTTTCCAGGCAAAGTAAATGACTTTACCATAATCAAAAAGTTGACCACAAGAAATATCTGATTTTTCAGCTTCCAAAGTCTGTCTAAACTCTTTATCCTTCAATTCATAGATTTGTCGGTCTGACAGATAGCCGTCTCTGGTCAGCAAATGATAAATCTTAGCCAGCATATCTATCATGACTTGCTGGTACTCTGCGATAATAGAGGGCTTCAACAAGCTAAACATATCCACAATTCTATCTAATTGACCATTTTTATAGTCTTGAATTGCATGATTAACCTCATCTAATGAATGAGTCGTTTCGTGACTGAATAAATCTCTCAAGCGATAGACCAAGGCTTCAGCAGAAACCTTCAAATCCTTCATTATTCGTGAGAAGCTATCATGCCTATAAAATATTTTTGACAGCAAAACAATGCTTGGCATTAGTACAAATGCAGAAAAGAGATTTGCTTCACTCTCAAAGATAGAGTCGGATTCATCTTTTAGCTCTGTAAAGAAAGAGCCAGTATGCTTTAGCAGAAAATGCCCCAACTCATGGCACTTGGTAAAGTTTTGTTTCACTTGCGGATTTTCCTTTTCATAGGAAAAAGAAACACCACTCTCATCAATCAAGGTCAGCCCTTCAATCTTGCGATTGGAAAAATGATGCTCCATAACCTTGATATTGTGACTCTCAACCACATGATTGAAGAACCCTTCAAAGTCATAACCTAAAAGAGAAGAGTCATTCTCCTTGATATACTTGTAAATATAACGATTTGCAACTTCCTTAATTTGGCTGTATCGTGTATCCATAATACCTCCTCGAAGCTTTTGTTGTTTTATAAACTAACGATAATTATATAGAAAAAGTGGACGATTGTCCACTACTGACCATTGAGAAATAAATTTTTTCTATTCCCAAATATTTAATAAAATATGAGTAATTTTTGAATGCGAACTGTTTAAATTGTGGTACATATCAATTACTTTTATATTTGACAAGCTATCGTATGGATTTAAAGCAATATAACTTATATTGAAATCTAATTTAGATGTTTGCAAAAGTTGAAGATAATTATTAGCGAACTTTTCAAAATTACTACCAGTATAATAAACAATTATAAAATTCTCTAAGTTCCCAACTTTATCGTATTTTCCTAATCTATTTATATGTTCAATAATATTTTGACGTGCTAGTGATGAAGTTTTTAATGCTTCTATAACCGATTCACGATTATCAATAATCAGCAATAAATCAATTTCACCTAAAGAACAGCCACTAGCAGACTCGCCTTGTAAAGATTGATCTTTAACAACAAGCCCATTCCCTACCATCTCAAAGAGACTTTTTAAATAAGTATTATATTCATCTTCTGAGCGTTCGTTTTGCACATTTTTTAAATATGTTAATAAGTTTGCACATGCTTTTAGAGTTATGGAACGAAAAGTTAGATTATTGTCCCTTTCAACTTTCAGAGTAGTAAGTTCTCTCAATCTGTCTACCATATTTGCACAATCTGCAACACTAGTAACTACTGAAATAACCTTACTATAATCATCTATCCGATTAATTTCTTCTTCACTGTGTCCCATAATTTCTGGACAAATTCTTTCAAAACGTCTCCAAAAGTCCCATGATTTTTCAGAAAGAATTTCTAATTTTTTGATTACGTTCTCATTTAAAGTATTCTCTGAAATACACACAATAAGTTCCAGAATATCAGGAATTATAATCTGGTTTAAAAACATAGTAAAGCTGCCTAGTTCTAGCCAATAATCATATAAATCAAATTGACTTGTTGAACCATAAATTTCTATTTCTCTGAGTTTATACACATATTCAGATATATCATCAATATTTTCAGAAAGTTGTTGGCTATTTAACAATATTTTATTTAAATCATTTAAAATCTCGTTTTTGCCTTGAAACTTATAATTAGACATCCCAGCAAATAAACTTTGTGCCATTTCTATTCCTTACGTTTTATTTTTCCTCATCAAAAAGTTTCTTTCGCTCCTTCATAAACTGAAGCAACTCTTGTTTGAAGACTTCTTTTTCTTCATTGCTCATACCGTCTGATGTGGTTCTGAAGAGCAATTCTACTTCTGACAAGTCAATATCATCATTGTTTTCATTTGATACCAATGTATTGACAGATACATTAAAGAGTTTGGCAATCTTCACGAGATTGTCATAACTTGGACGTTTCTTACCTTGCTCCCAATAAGCGTATCCTTGTTGCGAAATTTCGATAGCTTTTGCGACTTGAGCTTGGGTCATTTTAGCCTGTTTTCTCAAGGTCTTAAGATGTTCCGCAAGATCCATTATCGTTCCCCTTAAAAAAATATTTTTAAATTTTTTAAAAAAACCGTTGACATTAACAACCTACAGTTGTATAATATAATCAACAACTAATAGTTGTATAGCGATTGAAAATAATAACCTTATCTTCAAGGCTAAATCACGATCTTTGAAAATTAAATAAAAAGTGCGTCTGACAACCAGAGGACTGACTATCAAACTACACTAAACTTCGTACCTTTATTGTAAATGTTTTGATAAGTAAAGTCAAGTCCGTTTTATGGTTGAAGTGAAGATTAAAACAAGTATTTTGTGGGCTTCCACGCATTTCGGACCATTAGCACTTTTGCCGAATAGTAAAGTGAACTGGTTGCGCAATATTGCGTAAGAGAATCCCTTGGGTGTGACAAGGACTACCTAAAGAGATTGGCCGGGTAAACGATGGTAATTGACGCAAAGCACCTTGCTAAACGTTGCCACCGTGGAAAGAGGAATCTTTCCAACCAAACAACTTTTCTTTACTGCTGTCTATCTTTTAAGATGGACTTACTCTCAAGCTACTAAGTCTTCCTTATATCTTAGTAGCTTTTTTACGCTTACAATAAAGGAGAAATTATGACAAACTTTTTTCGCATTACAATGTAAACGCCTCTATGATAACTATGAATTCACCTATGGGATGTTTAGCTACTCGCCTAAACTACAAGCTAAACTCTATACACAAGCCCTTCTTGACCTCGATCATTTAGTTCAAGAAGCTCGTAGAAATAGCTATCCTAGTGGTGATATTCAGTTCTATAGCCGACAGTTTAAACGTAAACTATTTACACACTATTACTCAAGAGTGAAGCAACTAGCTTAACTCTTTTTCTTTTGCTTAAAATCAGAAAGGAAATGACTTATGATTCCAGAAACACTTGTTATGAAACCAGACTTTATCGGTCCTGCTTACTACGAAAAATTAGGGAATGCTCCTCGCTTTATCTTTGGAAAAGAAGGTAAATACCAACGTCATATTCTTAATAGCGAAAAACATGGGGCTTTCCACGTCATTACACCTGCTTCTACAACGGTCTTCCCAGAAGATGCTCTCGTAGAAGCCGTCAACCCGATTTTTCTCTCAGATACAGCTCTAAACGGCAACTCCGTTGCCCCAGCCCTCAATGTCTTTGCGGAAAAATTGGTCCTAAAAAAATAAGAAATAAAAGGAGAAATACATATGGCTAAAATCGGATTAAACTACGGAGAAAAACTACAAATTGCAGACAAGACCTATCGTGTCATTACAGATGGTCTAAACGTGCCAGAAGTCCTTGGAAAGCTATCTTTCCGTGGCATTGAAGGTCCTGATATCATCTATGAAGAAGATCGTACCCAACGAAACCCTGACGGCTCTTTCGTCCAAGTCAACACAGGAGAAATCCGTGGGATTGTGGTGGCGATTCACTCTTCTGTCCAACATGAAACCCTCTTTTTCACCATTGCTGATATGGCACAGTCTGAAATTGAAGATCTAGACATTAAATACCGAGAAGAGGTAGAGCTGGAAGATATCGTTATCACCCATACTCACGTTAACCGTAATGATATTTACAAGCTCTTTGCTTCTAAAATCAAGAAAAAGAATGGAGGGGCACCTCTTAAGGAAAGCAAACCTCTAGACAACAAGAAAGAAAACTAGGAGGTGATGCACTATGAAGCTCTTTACCTATCGTGGGATAAGAGTTAGGCCCTTTTATCGTCATATTCGGGGAATCACCTGGTGTATCTGGTGGTTCCCTTCTTTGTTAGCGATTGGAAATTATTGCTATCTTAACCTAGAAGAATTGAAAGACCATCCCTTGTCATTAGGCAATTTTATTGGGGGTGTTCTTGTTGCTTCTTGCCTGGTGGCTTACCTACTGAATCGAATGTGTTACGAGAAAATCGTCTTCTTCCAAAAGCTCAATAGCCTACGGATTTTGTCTCGCTTTCTGATCGAAAACAACCTCTATTTGATTAAAAATATTAGGCGTGAAAATAAAACGATTGAAAAGATTATCCTTCCTCAGGTTTACTTGAAACAGTCTCGTTACAAGATTGAAGTTTGTTTTATCCTAGAAGGCAATAAATTTCAGGATCGTTTTCTCAATCTTGGATCGACCCTCGAAGTCATGTTTAACGGGGACTTTCGTAATAAAACTTTTGATAAGCGTTTCATCACCTATGACATTGCTATCAACCGAATCGATAGTCGTATCACCATTAACGAAGTAGAGGTTAAGGGGTCTAAGCTTCAACTTATGAAGGACGTCACTTGGGATTATATTGAAGAGCCTCACCTGCTCATTGGTGGGGGAACTGGTGGCGGTAAAACCGTTGTCCTTATGACCATTATCTATGCTCTCGCTAAGATTGGCTTTGTAGATATCTGTGATCCAAAGAACTCTGACCTAGCTGGTCTCAAAAAGATTCCTGTTTTTCATGGTCGTGTCTATACAAGTAAAGAAGATATCATCCAGTGTTTTAAAGAAAATGTTGCCTTCATGGAAAAACGCTACGAGCTTATGTCTAACTCACCCAAATTTCAAGCTGGGAAGAACTTTACACACTACGGTATGACACCCAAATTTATCCTCGTCGACGAGTGGGCAGCCCTTATGGCTAAGATTGACCGTGACTATAGCCTCCAGTCAGAACTCATGGAATACCTCTCTCAACTTGTCCTAGAGGGGCGTCAAGCTGGTGTCTTTATCATCTTTGCCATGCAACGGCCTGACGGTGAATTTATCAAAACAGCTCTTAGAGATAACTTTATGAAACGCCTCTCAGTTGGCCACTTGGAATCAACGGGTTACGACATGATGTTTGGAGATGCTAACAAAACCAAGGAGTTTAAAAAGCTCGATGAAATCAATGGCGTCAAAGTTAAAGGACGAGGCTATATCGCTAATAACGGAGACTTGGCTGGGGAATTCTTCTCTCCTTACGTGCCACTCGACCAAGGTTTCTCCTTCTATGATGCCTACTCAAAAATCCCTATTATGGAATTTAATGGCGAAGAATTTGAAGTCTTTGGAGAAGATCAACTACAAGCTGAAAAAACTGAATTGATAGAGAAGGAAGAAGCTCTAAACAATGAAACCAACGGACGTCCACTCAAAGAATTTGCGGAGGAACAGGAACTTAAAATGGCGACACTTCGAAAGATTATTTATCTCTTACAAGAACAAGGGATTGTTTTTGAACGGACAGAATCCGCCATTCTAGTTGATCCTTTTCAAGAGGAACTTCTTCTTGAAAGTCTTATCCACTTTGAGGAGGGAGGACGCAAATCTTATCCAAAAGCCGTTGAAGCGACGCTTAGTCATCATGGGCTAGGACAAGGGCAAGGGCAAGCCTGACCACAGGTCAGGCGCAGACCGTAGCCCGAAGTTCCTAGGCCATGATGAAACTTCAACCCCCGATTTCTAATAGGGGGGTTACATTTGGCCAAAGTGCCACGTCCACCCCTCCTCATTCCTTGTGGGAGTTGGGATTTCAGGATTTAGAAATTGTGTCACTTTGGTCCAAAAAGTGTGTCACTTAATCAAAAGGAGGTGTTCCCATGAATGACTAAAATGAGTCCCTTTCAAATCAAAAACTTCAGAAAACAAACAGGCCTCAGCCAAAAAGCCTTTGCACAAGCAGTTAACTTACCGATAAGAACTTACCGCTCCTATGAATCTGGGGAAAGAGGTCTCACCATTGATAAGTTCCGAGAACTCAAAGAAAAACTCGGTTACTATCAAGAGTGTCACAAAAACAATCTCAAGGCTCACATCGACTACTTGCGATTAACCTTCCCTAGTTTGCGAGATTTAGAAGCTTTCTGTGAAAACTTTCTTCACTGCCACTTAAGCGAATTTACAGATCAAGAAACACGGCTCATGAATTATACCCACTTGTGGCAACGAGGAAACATTTGGATTTTCGATTTCTTTGATAAGTCTGCGACCAATAACTACCAAACGTGTCTCCAACTCTCTGGTCAGGGCTGTCGGGAGATGGAACTTCTCTTAGAACACAAGGGGATTTCTTGGCAAACCTTTCTTCAAACTATTCTCTATGGCTATGAAGATGTCAGGGTAAAACGCCTTGATATCGCCCTAGACGAGCTCTATAAAGGCTATGGGCATGAGGATGAACATATCCAAATCCCAAAGCTCATTGATAAGCTCTATGCTAAAGAAATTGTCCTAGATACCATTCGAAAATGGAATATCACAGGTGGGGGTTCCTTCACCGATAATGACGATATGGAAGCGAATCACGGTCTTTCCCTTTACTTTGGGAGCCGTCAAAGTCAGCTCTACTTCAACTTTTATGAAAAACGATACGAAATCGCCCGTATGGAAAATATCTCCTTGGAAGAATCCTTGGAGATTTTTGGTATCTGGAACCGCTACGAACTACGCTTTTCAGACCAGAAAGCCCAAGGGGTTGTGGAGGAATACATCAACGGGGTTGAACTGGGAGAAATTGCACGAGGTATCGTGAATAAAGAAATCCAAGTCTATGATGGTGTCACCCGTTTTGGAGCCTATAAGCCCGATGAAAAGTGGCAAAGTCTCTTTGGAGGTGTTGAACCCCTAAAACTATCAACCAGTCCGCAACCCTACAGTATTGAACGAACCATTCGCTGGTTAACCTACCAAGTCGCAAACTCTCTTGCACTCGTTTCTGAAGCAGACAAAATCATGCAAACAGAATACATGAAAATGATTCAAAATAGCGGTGAAATTACTGATCGTGGGGAGGCTATCTTAAAACTCCTCAAAACCAACAAACACTATGAACACTAGAAAGGAAATCATTATGGAATACAAAGTCGAAATCAATTCACTAAACAACTTTAAAGCCTGGTCTGGTGGACTGAGTACCTTAAACACTGTCCGTGAACGTGGTGGTATAGATACCCTAACCACCATCTGTGAAGACCTCTTTTCTGGGAATACCCCTACCGACACTCAAATCAATGATTGGCTTTGGTTTGATACAGACTTTATTTACCAAGCGCTAGGCTACGAGGACCTTCTAGAGGGCTAAGGTCATGCTTAAGAAAATATATCAAGCAGACTTCCTCCTTCTTCCCGATCAAGAATTTTGGAACATGTATATCCTCCTTAGAAAAGGCAAGGACTTCTACTATGAATGTGCTGGAAGATGTACCGAAAAACCTCCAGATGATAGGGGCTTCTACGACTATGAACATGCCTGTTTCACCCTAGATGGTCAGGTTCTGAGTCTCAATAAACGAATGCGTCCCTCTCTCATTGCTTATATTCAACAGACCATCAAAAACAATCACGACACATTTAGAAAGGAAATTGATATGGCCACTAAAACGATTTTTGAAACCAAAGTTGGACAAGTTACCAACGAACTTGGAGAATTACTCAAAAAGAAAGACCACAAACAAGCTTGGACCAAGGCTGGAGAACTAAATGCTCTTCTTAAAAAAGAAGAAGCTAAGGACCTAAAACCTGAGTTAGTCGAACAATTGCAAAATGAGTTACGAGGCTACTACTACATCAACAGTGAGATTGAAAAAGCCAATAAGCGACTCTATGCCAAAGGTTCCAAACTCATTGAACTCGCTTGTCTTTAGAAGGAGGACCTATGATAAAAGCTAAACGTTACTTACTAAAAGCAAGGGAATACCTCTCAAACTTTAAAAAGGTGGAAAAGAAAGGAGGCCCACCAAAGCTAAAAGTCACCACTAAAAAGACTGTCAATATAGCTGTTATCGGAGGAATTGCTTTCCTCCTTTTTGTTGGTCTTATGGGTTCCATTCGTGCCATCGCACTCTCAAATAAAGTGGGAACACTACAAGCTCAAGTGGAAGCGACGCAAAAACAAAAAGCACAGCCTATGGACGCTAATCGCAAGTACGACTACAAGCTCCAGTATTACCTCAATGACTATGTCTACGCCTACTTCACCCTCCCACAAGAAGGGGATAAACAACAAGCACAAGTCGAACACCTCAACAGTTTCTATAACTTCGTTCCAGACATCAAAACACAAGGTCAAGTGCGTAACCCTAGCACCCTACTCTACTCACAATTAGTCACGGTAGAAGGTAAGGTAGCCACCTACAAGGTCAGATACAAGGAAATGATCCAACATGACAAAGACACCGAGGAAAAAGAACTGGTAACAGGATTTAATATTCCCTTTGATGAAAAAGAGGGGAAATACTACGTTTCTGGACTTCCTTGGTTCTCAGCGATTGAGTCTTCACAAGCTGGACACTTTAGCGAAGACGACCAACTCCAACTCACAGCCAACGACCACGTCTCAGACAGTCAACACAAGAAGGTTGAAAAGTTCCTCAAGGTTTTCTTTACCAACTATACCACTAACCAAGATAACCTCAACCTCATTGCCAAGAATGTTGCTATTGTAGCCAATACCACCTTTAAAACGATTGACTACACCTATCTTAAGAAAGATGGGACTGATCTCATTGCTTATGTCCAAGCAACCTTTGAGGTGGGAGGAACGACACACTCTGAAAACTTCACCTTCACTCTCTCAGAAAAAGACAAGAGCTACTATGTCACAAAACTAGAACACACCATTCCGCTCAACTACGCAAACAATAAAGATTAGGAGAACTCTATGAATACAGACAATCTACGTACCTTCCTCCAAGGCGATGGGATTTGGATTCTCACCGCTATCGCTGTTTTGTTGGCTATTAAGGCTTGGCGAAACAGTTCTTGGCTTCAACTCTTCTCAGTCGTTGGCTTCTATGCCGTTATTGTCTCAATCGCAAAAGGACAAGATATCCTAAAAGTGGTCGGCTGGTTCCTACGACTCTTTGGTATTGATTCAGGACTTTAAGTATGACTGACGAAAGACTCTATGACTACAGTAAGGGCTTGAACGCCCCCTATTGGATCCAGGAAATCAAGACAAAAAAGGGGACTCGCCTTTGGTACTTTGCGACACCAATGCAATTGTCCTTTTTCATTGTCTTTACCTTTGTTTTTGTAGCGATGTTGCTCTTTGGAGGATTCATCCTGGTTCCCCTCGCAAAACTCACACACTCTATTTCACTACTGCTCTACTGGTACCTCCCCTATAAACTTGCTAAATTCTACACCGAGTACGAACCACACGGTAAGAAGATGCACGTTTTCATCGGGGACTACCTGATTTACTTCTGGGATTTCAAGCTCAATAAAAAAGCGATCTACCATGAAGACCGAATAGAGCTAGTAGAAGAAATTGTCTTTGAAAAAACAAAACTATAGAAAAGGAGGTCTTATGAGTATTACCTTAACCTATCCCATTAAGGAAACCCATGAAAATCTAGCCCTCAAAAAAGATCGAACGGTGGTAGCCTATTACCGTATTCCCAATACTCCCATTACCATTACAGATGAAGAGAAAAAGGACAAACACAAGATTACAGTTGCTCAAATGATGAAGAAGCTCCAGAAAAATAAGTCCTTTGAGATTTCACTCATTCCCAAAGACTATCTCTTAGAAGAGAAAATGAGGGACTTTTCAGAAGCATTGGCAGATGATAGCCGTGATCTGGGAGAAGAACTCCTTCTTTACACGGTTGACCGTCTCACGGATGAAATAGAAATTCCTTATCAGTTTGACTGGGTCGTGGGAGTGACCTTACGCAAACAAAATCACGGGGCAACGGTGAAAGACTTAGCCTATGAGAGTTTTAATGAGTTCTCAGAGAAAATCGCAAAAGGTCTGGGCTACGAATATGCATTGAGTCCCACCTGGTATGACGATTACAGAAGTGATGAATTCACTATTTTCCAAGCCTTCTCTGTCCTACGTGCTAAACGTCTGACCAATGAAGAACTCTTCTACTACCAGCGGATGCAATACCTCCGCTACATTCCCCACTACAAAAAGGAGGTCCTCGCTAATCGCTCCCAATTTAATATCACAGATACCCTAATTAAAGTCCTAAAAGGAGGTTTCCTAAAGCTCGAAAGTCCCTATGGCTCTTCCTTTGTGACCATTCTTCCTGTTGGGAAGTTTCCTGTGCAATTCAACGGCTTTCACCTAGGCGAATTCGTCCAACGCTTGAACTTTCCCGTAGAACTACGCATCAAGGCAGAATTCATTGATACCAACAAAATTAAGGGGAGAATGGGACGTTCCAATACCCGTTATCGAAACATCATGGAAGAGGCAGAAAATACTGATACTGTCCAACAAGACGAGATCAT
>OGIN01000320.1_pt1 | contig 52690 bp, 77 predicted proteins | sample 1571851 | NCBI WGS metagenome assembly OGIN01 (sample SAMEA2582123, study PRJEB24529) | metagenome | biome: Human gut stool | place: China | collected 2011 | reverse complement strand
GGTGAGATATGATAGCAAACGTACGACGACGTTGTACTTCTTCTAAAAATGTCATAATTCACCTCTGTTGTTTCGCTTGTGAAAGTTTAATTGTATTGTACAATTTTCACATCATTCATATCTTTAAAATTATACATGATTTTAAAGATTTAATCAATTGTTTAGATAATACCTAGCTTTGCAGATAATGTTACTGCAATTATACTGCATTAGAAGCGTAAACGTTTTATACTTTCCCGTATATCGTTTTTTAGTTCATGTAGATATTTATTTGTTGTATCTATGTTCTGATGTCTTAATTGACTTTGTATAGTTTTTAAATCTATATTATTGCTCAACAAGATACTAGCATGTAAGTGGCGTAACATATGCAATCCACCTTTATAGCCATATTTAGCTAACTTGTTTTTAAATGATTGTCTTATATTGTCGAGTGTATATCTGGTTGTAGTGTATGGGAATATACTACCATTACCAGGTTGGTATTGTTGGAATATATCATATAGTGTTTGTGAAAATTGTACAAACTCTCCAATACGATTTGATTTAGGGGAGGATACAATATATTCACCATTTACTTTAGCATACCCTCTATTGACATATATTTTATAACTATTAAAATCTATATCTTCCCAATTTAGCACAATAGCTTCGTTTCCACGCAAACCTGTATATAAAAGGATATACAAAAATAATCTTCTTTTATCTTTGTAAGTTTCGATAATATCCTTCACATCATTAATATCTGGCAGTTCTCTCTTTCTACGCTGTTGAGGGCCTTTGTTGATTAGAGATGTATGTATAGGGAATTGTATTAATTCGTTTTGATATGCAACATTAATAATTGATAATATACCTCCAACACATGTATTGATTGTATTACGAGTACAACCTTTACTAATAAGATGAGCTGTAAATGTATTAACTATATCTTTATTAATATCATTTAATGGCATATCACCAACCGCTTCTACAAATCGACGAACAACGCTTTTCTTTACATTGGCAGTAGAGGCCTTAATTAGTTGCTTCGATAATTGGTCTTGTATTACGTGGTTTGCGTATTTGGAGAACAAGATAGATGACGATTTGAATTCTTCTAATGTATTAATCTTATCTCGAAGTTTACGTCTACATTCTTGTATACCCTTTGCGTACACTGTATAACGTTTATTATTAATCATTATTTGTCCGCACCAAGTCCCATTGGGGCGTTGGTAAAATGTGCCGTCTTGATTACCTCTACGCTTTGCCATATTATCACCTCATATATAGTATATCAAAATTTGTCAAAAATTTTTCAACACAATACTTGACATATAAGTGGTGTTAGGTGTATAGTAAGTGTAGAAACAACAAAGGGGGTTAGTAAAATGGAATTGATAAAAACAAAAGATATAGCAAAATTATTATCAGTATCAGAAGAACAAGTCAGGCGATTTGTTTATCGTCATGGTTTACCCTGTTATCATTTAAGCCCTCGTATTATGAGGTTTAAAGAAGATGAGGTGATACAATGGGCGAGAACAACAAAACGTTCTTTCTATTAAGAATGGAAAATCATTTTGATACATCTATTGATACACTCGAAGAAGCTGTTGAAATACTTCATAGCGGTGTAGATTCTGGTATTTCTAAAGGTGGTATTATATACGAGGTAACTCGTCCCTTAGTAACGTATGGTAATGTAGCCGACATTTAGTTGGCTATTTTATTATAGATAACTTCACTTATAAGTGTTTTTTAGACAAGGAGAATGACATGGATTCAACTTATGTAAAACAAGTATTCGACATTTTAGCAAAGCCTTTTCACCCAGATGATGTGGAGTGGCGTCCGCAAAAATTTGTGAAAAATGGTTCTTGCCAAGTGTTAGCTTATATCACTGCCCGTGGTGTAATGAACAGATTAGATGAAGCCGTAGGCCCAGCAAACTGGGACATGCATTTACAACCTATTGATATGGGTGTGTCTGCTAAGTTAGATAAACAAGGGAATCACACTGATTACAAAGGTTTTGTATGTACTCTAACTCTTCGCATTGAAGACGAAGAAGGTAATGTAAAAGTAGTTACTCGTCAAGATGTAGCAAACTTAACAGATTTCGAAGCGATTAAAGGTGGTGCTTCTGGTGCCATTAAACGTGCGGCTGTTCAATTTGGTATTGGTCGATACCTATATGGTTTAGGTCAAACTTGGGTACAAACTGATGATAAAGGTAAATTTAAAACACCTAAATTACCAGTGTGGGCATTGCCAGATGGTTATGAGTATCCAGAAACGTTTGCTAAAACAGAAAACACTATGGAACCAACTTCATCAGATTGGGACGACGTACCTGTATATACAGAACCAACACAAGCTTCCAATCTAGGAGAAGACCCTGTGGTGACATTTGGTAAACATAATGGCAAACATTTCTCTGAAATTCCAATCGATTATATCGAATGGTTAGCTAAAAATGCTCAAAAACCAGACATGAAAGAAGCGGCTAGCAAATGGGTAGCAACTCATGGAGCTGGTACAGAAAACGCACCATGGTAATTCAAGTTAATCCAGCTATTTTAAGTCAGTATGGACCTACAACAGCTGTATTGCATGGCTACGTAAAAGCTAAAACAGCTAACGGTGTATTAATTGGGGGAGTTAAATGCTCCCCTATTAATATCGATACAATGGGTAAAGATATGGGTGGTCTGGCCCGTAATACTATCTACACTCATTTAGACATACTGAGTAAAGATGGATATATTGTATCGTCTAGTAAACGATTACATAATCCAATTCAATGCGAACCAGGTGTTAAATTACAAACTGCGGCGTTGTACGTGTATTTTGGTGTCGTGAAGGGGTAACAACAATGACTGTAAGAGAATTAATTAATAACTTAGTAAGAAATACAAATGATTTAGACAGTGAAATAAATGTTATTTGTTCGAGTTTTTCTGCTGTGCAAACTATCGATGACATCGATATAAAGAAGCATGGCCAGAATGAGGTAACATATATTATCGCAAAATGAGGTGGTATATATGACATACGCTAAAAAATTACAACAAACAACGTTGTTGTATATTAAGAAATGTACACACGAGCAAGCTTTCCAAGGTGGTAAACCGAGTAAACAATTCTGGTTAACACGAGGGTTCTTCTACAAGCAAGACCCAGATATTGTTAATATTGTATTTGACTACTTGGAATCAAAAGATAGCCACCAAGAAATGACATTATATGATGTTGTTAAATCAGCTAAGGCTCGTCAAACAGAGTTACGTTGGCAAGAAGCGAAACAACAAACGCCTAAGCAAACGCAACATGGCGACGCATTTTCTTTTGATATGTTGATGAATATGTGAGGTATATATGAGTGTAGAGAACCTACTAAAAACAAAAATAGACATAGTAGAATACATAGGCAGATTTACAGAATTGCGACCAAAAGGTTCTTTGTACGAAGGTAGATGTCCTATTCATGGAAGTGATGAAGGCACCCCTTTAGTTATCTATCCTCAAACAAACAGTTATTATTGTTTCGCTTGTGAAAGCGGTGGAGATATAATTCAATTCGTAAGTGATTACGATGATATATCTCGTACTATGGCGATTAAAAAATTAGCACACGAAGCTAATATCAATATTGACGCTGATGAAGATTGGCGTAAGGCTGTTAAAGTAGAAGATACACATAGGGCTATTATTGACAGAGCTAAAGGACAACTTGATAAAGTCATTGATTATTTACATAAACGTGGCTTTACTGATGAAACTATTTCTTCATTTGAACTTGGCTTTGATAATAATACATTGGTAATCCCTATCCGTAATGAATATGGTCAACCTGTTGCTATCGCTCGCAGACAGTTTGATAAAAGTCCTAAATACATCAATAGTAGAAATAATATCATGTATGATAAATCTGCATTGTTGTATAACCTAGACCAAGCTATCAAAATTAAAAATAAAGATGAGCTTTATATGGTTGAAGGTTATATGGACGCCATAAGCGGCCACCAAATGGGACTAGCTACAGTAGCTTATTGTGGCAATGAAGTTCATAAAGACCAGTTAAGAACGTTAACACGAGCGTTGAGAAAAATACCTACAATTATTTATTGTCCAGATAATGATGCAGAAGGCATTAAACGTGTTCCACGTGTTAGAGATTATTTCCGTGAAATCTTACCACGTATAGCAGTTAGGGTTTTGCAATTACCAGAAGGCATTAAAGACTTCAATGACGCTTTAAAAGCTGGTATTGATGTGAGTGCATTACCCAAAATACATATTGATAAGTATGTATTATGGCTTATGTTAGATAATTGCAAATCAGAAGAGGACGAATATGACGTAGCTCATGATTTCTTAAAAACAGTTTCGAATCCGTTATTCAAAGCTGATATTATTAAGAAGTTATGTGAACGTTGGAATCGTGAATTTGCAGAATTAAAAGACTTTTTTGATAGTTATCAAGAAGATACTGACGAATTAGTTCAAGAAGCTTCGACGACTACTGAAGCTATCTCTGATTTAAAGAACCTGTACATGCGTGGTGAATATAAAACTCATTTTCAGAACTTGGATAAATGTATAGGTGGCATGGTTAAAAGTCAAGTAATGATACTTGGTGCTTATTCCAGTGCTGGTAAGGCACTGACGTTAGACACCGACATTATCACTCCTAATGGCAAGGTAAAAATGGGTGACATTAAAGTTGGAGATACAGTCATTGGAGAGGACGGATTACCGACTAATGTTGTAGCTGTATTCCCTCAAGGAGAGAAAGATGTATATCGTGTGACGTTCAAGGACAACACTTATGTAGATTGTTGCGAAGACCATTTATGGAAGTTTAAAACTATAGATGACTTGCATCGTGGGAATGATTGGAAAGTTAAGTCATTAAAAGAAATTATGGCTAATTACAAGATTAGAAAAGGCTCTACTCGTGAACAAGGGTATAATCTATACATTCCAGTTGCCAAACCAGTCCAATACAAAGAGAAAGAGCATGTCATCACACCTTATGTAATGGGATTATTACTTGGTGACGGTGGTTTTAGTTCTAAACAACTTACATTTACGAATACAGAAGATGATATTATCAGCCGATTAAAACAAGAAACCATAGAGTACGGAGAATGGCAACAAAATAGAATCCAATATCATTTCAATAAAGGTATTGGCAACAACCCATTTACTTCGTATATTTACGATACGTTCGGTAGAGTTACAGGTGATAAAAAGTTTATTCCTGTAGAGTATATGATAGACAGCTATGAGAATAGACTAATGTTAGTGCAAGGTATGCTAGATACAGACGGAAGTATTGACGAATCTGGTTTTATTTCGTTTTCTTCGTGTAATAAGCGTTTAGCTTCTGAATTTGCTGATGTTGTTCGTTCTCTTGGTGCTAGGTGTACAGAAGTCGAATGTAACCATGTCGGTAAATCTGTGGAGTATGTTGTTCGTATACTTGAAAAATCAGATAAATGGTTTACCAGCAAGAAGCACAAAGAACGATACAGTAATAGAAAACAAGTAACTAGAAAAACAAATAGAAAGCAAGAGTTGGCGATTATTTCTATAGAGAAGCTAGGCTATAAAAAACAAATGCAGTGCATTACGGTAGATAATAGTGACCACATGTACTTGTGCGGTGATTATATTCCAACCCATAACACAGACTGGTTAATTGAGTATCTATTACGTCAAGTAATTAAAAATAAAGCACGGACTGTATTCTTTTCTTTGGAAATGTCTAAAGGAAAGGTTATGGAACGTATTATAGCTAAGATATTACGAATCCGTCTGGCAGATGTACGAGAACTTGTGATGAATGGTGATGAACGCATTGCACAAGTAGAAGCTAAATTATCAGAACGTCTCGTAATATATGACAATAACAACCTTAATATCGATGAGATTGAACATCGTATTGTTGCTCTTAATAGAAAAAACACGTTAGGTGGTCCAGTCGATATAGTAGCTGTTGATTACTTTACGTATCTCAAAGGTGCTAGTACGTATGAAGGGGCTTCTGAACAGGCTTTAAAAATGAAGGGGTTAGCTAAGAAATACAATGTTATTCTCGTCATGTTGAGTCAATTGAATCGTGGTGCCAATACGTACAACGAACCAACTATGGATTTATTGCGTATGACTGGTGATATTGAAGCTAGTGGTGACGTCATTATTATGTTATGGCGTCCAGAAAAAGAGCCAGGGCTTTCTTTACAGAAACAAGAAGAGTTGAAAAATATCACTCGTATGAAAGTCGAAAAAGCTCGTGATGGTATCTATGGTCCGATACGTATGGAACTCAAATACAATAACAGTACATCTTTGCTAGAAGAACAATTTGATTAAAACTTCACTAATAAGTGTTGACAAGTCAAATGATAAGATGTATAATGTTATTAGAAAATAGATTTAAGCACGCATATAACTTCACTTATAAGTAAAAGGAGAAAAACAATGACAGTAGGGCAATTAATAAAAAAACTAGAAACATTACCAAAAAACACAGTGGTTCAAGTAGGTGCTAATTACTCTTGGGATTATTGTCAAGGTAATATAACAGATATTCTGCCAGATAAGCCTCGTACAGCATATAGGAAGTCAGATATTGGCAAAACATGTGTGTTACTATTGGCTGATAACAATAAGGAATTGGGGAAATAATTGTGACAGTGCAGATGAGGAAGAAAAGATGACACAAGAACATCAAGATAATAAAAACCAGGAAAAACAAACCAAGCCCATTGATGGAATGGAGTTGTTTCGAGACAAAAATGGTAACTATATTACAAGCGATAGTTTTTGGCCAGTAGGCCCACGTGATTTTGAATATTAATAGAGATTAGATAGGAGAAAACAATGCCATATACAAAGTATATTTGTCCAGACGGTCACGAAGTTGGGATAGAGGAATGTCTAACTGCTTGCAGATTAGAAGGACAAGTTAATCCAAATACTGGTGAGTTATATTGCCCAGCTGGTAGGTGTCTATCCAAACGTACGTTAATCGCTCTTGCCGACCAACGTGAATGGACTGGAACACCTAGCACAACACAATTGCTTGCTGGAACACGAGAGAATTATCTCAAAATTACAAAAGAATATGCTATTGACCCTAAGTCGTCTCTTTTTATGTTACATGGTACAAAAGTACATGATTACCTAGAAAAGTACACAGATGATGAAGGTATATCAGAAGTTCGCCTTGATGACGGTACTTCTACTGGTGCATTTGACTATTATTCAGCTGAAAATGGTGGAACGCTATATGATAATAAAACCTATGGAAGTTGGAAAGTAGCTAAAATACTTGGGTTATATACAAAGCGTGTACCAACTGGCGAAGTATATAAGACTGGTGCTAAGAAAGGTCAACCTAAGTACCGCAATGAGATTCGAAGTGGTGGGCCAAGACATCGCCTTGATTTAGCTGTCCAATTGAATGATTATCGTATGAAGATAGAGAAGAAACTACAGAAACCTGTAGCCAATCTAGTATGCGAGGTAATTGTACGTGACGGCAATACATATATTGCTACACAACGTGGTATTACCAGCCCTGGTTATTTAGTACCAATTAATAAGATTAGCGATGTGTGGGTCGAAAGATATATGAAGAAAAAGGCTGGTGATTTAGTTAAGGCATTAGAAACAAATACTATGCCACCGCCATGCCGACATTCAGAAACATGGGGAGGAACTAAGTGTGAAAGATACTGCAACGTTGCACAGTTTTGCGAGAAAGGAACGAAACATGAAAACGATTAATATCGATGATTTTGATAGCTTGTGTTCAAATCATTTGTGTAAAATAGCACAATTGTTTTTGATGAAAAATAAACAGTATGCGAATCAAGATGATGTATTAACTGCATTTAAAGAAAGTGCGGAACGTCAATTTGGAAAAGTATCTAAAGAAGGTGCTTTTAAAGCGTGTATGCAGTTTAAAGACAAGCATGACCTAGCATTATTACAACATGGTACCACATTACCAGACGCTAAAGAGCGTTTATATGATGTAATTGTATACTGTCTACTTGGTTTAGCAGTTTTAAGTGACAAAGATGAAGAATTGCAAAGTCATTAAAAATTGCCGAACATTTAAAGACCAGTGTTGGATATGTGATAATTACGGTTTGTATTCGCCTAAAGACAAGTCAATTTTGTCTCCTCGTCAAGAGGAGAATAGGCTTAAAAGAAAACTAGAACACAAAGGTAAAAAACTAACTTCGGCTAGTAAACGAGGTAAAAGCAATCGTCGCAATGGTCGAAATGCTGAACGTGAGTTAGTTGTATGGTTAGAAAAGATTGGAATAGAAGCTAATTTAGTACCAATGTCTGGGGCGTTAAAATCAGCCAATATTATCAAGGCATTAGCTAATGATGAGATGGTAGAGAAAATGCGTGGCGATATTAAAGCTACGATTGGCGATAAAGTCTATACCATTGAATCGAAACGTAATGTCAACTCTGATACATGGTATAAAAAAGCAGAATCTGGTGTCATACACATCAAAGGTTTTGCGTATCTTCTTCGGCAAGATTTGTTCCATGCTTTGATTAATGGTGTGGAACTAACTATTGCAGATGAGATAGATGATAAAGGCTTTAAGATTGTTCATAAGTATTTTGAGCAAGATGATAGCGATATAGTGGTTATTTCAAGACCATATTGTGACAGACTATTTTTTATTAAGGAGAAAAATTATGGCACAATCAGCAGAACGTCTAAATGAAAAAGAAAATGGTTTATCTGTAAGTTTCAAAGCAGTTATCAACGAAGAACGCACAGGGTTTGCGACATCTTCATCTGTGGAAATTAAAGATATTACTGGTATGGAATTGGTTATGGGGTGCTGTGCATTAATCGAATCCATTATCAAAGGAGCTGGCGAAGATAGTAAAGATGTGTTACTTCTAGCTATCGCTAAAGGTTTAACAGTTCTTGCTGTGGACCCAGAAATGGTGCATGGAAAAGAATAAGGTTATTTTACATCAGCCATCAACTACGATGTGGTTGGTATCAAGTTATGACGAACATGATAGTGATATTGTGTTTATCACAGAATTAAGAGATGTAACCGATGGAGGTCTGTGCTTGGAGGATTTAGCTTCTTGCACAGACAATCCTATTGACACTGTTGACTTAGCATTAACATTAGGAGTTGCATCTAAAGATGAATGTTGTATCTATCTTCGTATGTGGACCAGTATGGTTGAACGTAAGATAGAAAAGATTATGTATGAGGAAGAGGTAGAATCAGATGATTATCTTAACTGAAGATGGTAAAAAACTTGTAGATGTGGTGTCTGTATATGTAGCAAACATTCCAGACAAAGAAGACCGCAATAAAGTATTTGAATACAAAGTGAAAGGCATGTTGCCTAATGGTTTCCAAGTACCTATTAAAACTTGTGCTACAGAAGCTGACGCAATCGAATTTATTGAGCGTCTCCGTATGGACTTCCAAGGTAACACAAGAGCAAAGGAGTAATGTATGTTTAATGACCTTGCTGAGTTGAATGACAATTATGAACAAATTTATGCGGCGTTTGACGCATTAGATGAGACAGACGCTTCTATGGCATTTGCTATTTTAAAAGACGCTTCTGCTTTACAAGCGAGCTTTGAAAAGGTGTCAGCCGATTTAGGCAAGTCGTTAATGGACTACGAACGTAGAGCTAAAGCACTCCAAGCAAAGATAAGTAGAGAATCTTCTACAAAGGTGAATGAGGGAGATAGAATATCTACACAACACCCAGATGTATTAGACGCATGGGAGCGAGTGTCTGATATTCAGAAATCTCAACGTTACGTTGACGCTACAGCGAAACATTTATCACGCATGTATTTTGATTCAAAACTAATATTCGAAAATGTATGCCGTGCTACTCGTCAACCAGTAGGAGAGGATAAACTTGTCGGACGTATTTAACCAATTACAAGCTTTAGCTTACAGGACAGGACAGGAGTTGTCTCGTACGTATGGGGCAAACCTGTTCGTTGCTGTTTCAGAACAGTATATGGCGTTTATTGTAATCTATGATAATGCTGTTATTTTTTCGTATCAGATAGGAGATAGAGTATGAAAGATTTATTGTATTGGATATATGATAATCTAGTTCCTCCTCTCGTTCGAGCGTGCGTGATAGCCTGTTTACTAGCGTGGTTGTCTTTTGTCCCTTACTTTTTTATGAAGGAACATAGTTTGATTACATGGCTGGTACCTACTGTGTGGGGTGTATCATTCGGCGTTGTCTTACGTACGCTAGTTAAATTATTGGAGGATTTATATGGGCGTCCAAAAATTTAATATGTATGACAAAGTAAAAACACCAAAGGGTGTCATTACAATACAATCAATTCAGTATGACCCAAAGACAGATGAGTTTTCTTACTCAATTTTAGGTCCTAAAAGTCATTTCTGGAAACAAAAAGAGTGTGAGTTAGTAGAGAGGTACCATAAAGAATGAGCTTATTGAGAGAAGAATTCCTTAAAAACTATCCAGATTTTCCAGAACATATGGAGAACCTGGCAAAGCTTGTGTATTATCGAACATATTCTCGCTGGTTACCAGAAGAAGGTAGACGTGAGACTTGGAAAGAAACATGTGCTAGAGCTGTTGAATACAACTGTTCTTTGGCACCAACTTCATCGTACGAAGCACAGCGTTTGTTTGATAACATGTTTAATTTAAAACAATTCATTAGTGGTCGGTCCTTGTGGATTGGTGGTAGTGAAGCCAGTAAAAAAACTAAACTCGCTAACTTTAACTGCTCTTTTGTTGTAATTGATAGTATTAAGTCATTATGTGATTTATTTTATCTTTTAATGGTTGGCACTGGTGTTGGTGTACGTATTCTACCTAGCGATGTAAATGAGTTACCTCGTTTTAGACAGAATGTTATCTTACATCACCAATACAACAAACATTCTACTAAACAAAAAGGTAGAGAAAACACCTACGTTGAAACCGACGGAGATATGTGTATCATTCATATTGGTGATAGCAAAGAAGGCTGGGTTGACGCTTTAAAAGCATATCTATTGTGTTTAGTAGAACCAGATGGTCCTAGTCACATTATGCTTGATTACACCGAAATTCGTGTTAAAGGTGCTACACTCTCTAAGTTTGGTGGTACAGCAAGCGGTTACGAATCCATTATGGATATGTTTACAAAAATTCACGAAGTAATCCAACGTGGCAAATACTCTTCATTACCTGTAAATGGTAAATTACGTCCTATACATTGTTTAGATATATGCAATTTAATTGGACAAAATGTAGTTGTTGGCGGAGTAAACTAAATAGAAAACAACAGGAGGTTCTCAATATGGTGAGAAATATAGAAAGCGATTTTCGTGAGTACACTGTTCGAGGAAAAGTAGTAAGATATAGAAATTTAGATGCTATATCTAATAGTACAGACGCATACTTTATAGGTTATTTGTCTGCGGATGGTACTTATCAGTTAGGAAAGAAGCCTAATGGTAAATGCTACCCAACAATGGGGATTTCATCTACAGATGAATATATCATAAAAATGTTCCGTGATTTATATTGCCCTTTAGTTGTTTATAAAAACAGAGGCAAACGTAGCTCAAAAAAAGTTCGTTCTACTCATGATGGGTTTGAAATGAAGTTCCCAAGAGCTATGCGTCAAGGGTTCAATAAATTTGGGATATTTGACTATAAACCCAATCGTCATATGGTTGGTATTGGTAAGACTGTACAGTGGGCTTATATGCTTGGAATTATGGACGCAGACGGGTGTTTTGTAGTACGTCACAGACGAGATTGTCGGACACCTAGATTAAATATCCATATAGTATCTTCGGCATACCACGTATTAATCGAAATGCAGCGTAGATTGGAGGAAGCTGGAATTATATCCTCAGTTTACGGAAGAAAAGGAAGCAACTGTTTCGAATTACGGGTTAACAATACACAACATGCTATTAAATTTGGCAAGTTATTGTATAGCAATTTACCTGCTGTATATAACTTTAAGAAAAAACAAATTTTCGATACTTACGTTAATACTTATGCCTCATCTTCTTGCTCCGATTCGGATGAATTGACTGGGAGCCCTACACTAGGGTAATCAGCAACCAAGCCTACTGTACACAGTAGGAAGGCTCAGAGACTACTGGGGTGGTATAGTCCACTTAATAACCAGTGATAGCGTCCGACCCTTAATTGGGATGATATAGTCCAATCCTCATAGTAATATGAGATAAGATTGAAGAAGAACGGCGGAAATTGCTATTATTGACCCACATGATGAAGAATGTGTACATGCTAAGGATAATATTCAGCCTGGCATGGAACATAGATACATGAGTAATAATAGTATTTTCCAAGAAGAAAAACCAAGTCGTGAAAAAATTCACGAACTATTTAATTCTATTCGTAATTCTGGTGAACCTGGAATCATTAATGTAGCAGAAGCTAGACGTAGACGCTCAGATTTTGCTGGTACCAATCCATGCGGCGAAGTCTTATTACCGCCTAATGCTGTTTGTAATTTAACAACAGTTAATATGGTTTCATTTGCAGATGAACAAGGTAATGTTGACTGGGACGGTTTAGAAGAAGCCTTTATCCTGTCAGCTCGTGCTGGCTACCGCATGACTTGCGTAGATTTGGAACTTGAAGGTTGGAATGTAGCACATCATCGTGATAGATTGACAGGGTGTTCTATGACAGGTTGGCAAGACTTTATTGCTAAAATGTCTAATTATATATTCGTAAGAGCTGGTGGTAAAGCTGGTATCCTTAAATGGTTGCGAAATATTGTTCACGAAGCTGGTGAAGAAATCGCTAGTGAACTAAAAACACCTGTTTCATTACTTATGACTGCGTTGAAACCAGAGGGGTCATTAAGTCTAGTAGCGAATGGTGTATCACCAGGGGTACATTGGCAACATTCACCATATTTCATTAGACGTATTCGTGTAAACGCACACGACCCATTAGCTTTAACGGCTAAAGAGTTGGGTTGGCAAATCCACCCAGAAGTTGGACAAGATATGGAAACAGCTACCACATTGGTAATTGATTTCCCTGTACATAGTCCTTCAGAAGTGACTAAAGCTGACATTCCAGCGGTGGAACAGCTTAAAGAATATATCTTATTCCAGAAATTCTATACAGATATGAATACTTCTAACACCATTACTGTCAAACCAGATGAGTGGGAAGAAGTAGAAGACTTTGTATATAACCATTGGGACGATATGTTAGGTGTTACATTCTTAGAATTAAATTCTACGTATTATCCTTTAATGCCTTACGAGGAATGTACAAAGGAAGAATATGAAGAACTCAAATCTAAAATGAAACCATTTGACCCAGATTTACTAAATGCAATGGAATTAAGTAGTCGTAATATGGGCAAAGAATTTGAAATTTTAGATGATAGAGCAGAGTGTTCACAAGGCGTTTGCCCTATTCGTTAATAAATTTTCAAAAACTTCACATTTAAGTGTTGACATGGTGAAGTTATGATGGTATAATGAATACAGAAGTTGAGAAACACTGGAGTCCACGCCAATACAACTTCACTTATACGTTAATCTTTAGTGAATAAGGAGATACAAAATGGTAAAAGAAACAATGACAATTAGAAAAGCATTAACACAAAAGAAAGTGTTAGATAATCAAATTGCCGAATTATCTTCTACTAAGTTTGTAGCAGTAGCTACATCTAATAGAACAGTAATCGACGGTTTAAAGCAAAAAGACTGGGTTTCTGATGCAAAGGCACGCTTTCAATCTTTAAACGATAAGTTGAAACGTCGTGAAGCGTTAGCAAATGCTATCATGCAAGCCAATGCTACTAACACAGTATCGGTCAAGAAATTTATTGGTGTTGATAAACAATCTGACGAAGTAGAAAACATTTCTTTCGCTTCAGCGATTGCTCGTAAGAAGTACTTAAATGACTTACTTCAAACAGTAGTTTTAGATATGCAACGAGCAGTATTGCAAAACTCTAAAGAATATCAATTAGCAGAACGTCACGCTGATGATAAAGTTACAGAACGTTTATACCAAGAATTTTCTGCTGTAACACAAGCGTCTGGTAAAGTTCGTCAAGAACGTGAAAAAGAATTACGAGACCAATATGCGGTTGAATTATTAGACCCTAATAAATTAGCTGAAAACTTGATGTCATTCAAAGAATACATCGAAAACTATTTAGCTGAAATTGATTCTATCTTAGGTCATGCAACCGAAGTTACAGAAATCACAGTTGAATACTAATTAGACTTTTATTGTTGTATTGTCGGTCAACATTGAATATGGCCCAGGTGTCTTTGTTCGCAGTGAGTTGTTTCTGCACCTACCTTTACTAGAAAACAGCTAACTACCCTTTCTGATAAAAAGGACTATATAGCAATTGGTTAGAACAGCATGTTCTAAACGCTTTGTAAGTAGATGAGTATACAAGCGTGGGTGGTAATCTATAATCTTTAAGCCTTAATTATAAGCCATTAATCATTAAACTAGATTAATCATTTGCATTAAGCTTTCAATCATCAATCTTCAATCGCTTATCAAATCCACGGATTTCCTGTTTTGCCAGGGTCTGGCTAGATGTTGTCAGCGTGGCAGACATTACAACAATACTTTTATAATACTGCATGACATATGCAGTCACTCCAAACTTATCATTCATGATGTACAGCCCTTTATTGGGCTGTTACATGGAGAGTTGGCAGAGCCTGGATTAATGCAACAGTCTTGAAAACTGTCGAACAGAGATGTTCCGTGGGTTCAAATCCCACACTCTCCTCCATATATGGAAGGTTGGCAGAGCCAGGTTTATTGCACCTCTTTGCTAAAGAGGCATTGCCTAAAAAGCAATCATGAGTTCAAATCTCATACCTTCCTCCAGAGCCTTAATACTGAATCACGATTTGGTATTACCTACTGGGTTACTCAAGGGTTTCCCAGTTAGGATAGGCGTTATACATGGCCCGTTAGTCAAGTGGTTAAGACATCGCTCTTTCACAGCGAGTACGGTGGGTTCAATTCCCCCACGGGTCACCATTCGGCACTTATATACTGTCGTTAAGGGTCGGACGTACCTAGGGTGTCTGGCTGTATATAGTTAATTCCTGGGTAGTTCAATGGTAGAGCGTCTGGCTGTTAACCAGAATGTTAGGGGTTCGAGTCCCTTCTCAGGAGCCACGCCGTTGTAGTCAAGATGGATAAAGACAACAGACTGTAAATCTGTCGCTTATAGCTTCGGAGGTTCGAATCCTTCCAACGGCACCATGCCCCTATGATGAAACTGGCAAACATACTTGGCTTAGAACCAAGGTTCTGTAGGTTCGAGTCCTACTAGGGGTACCAACGTTGTGGTGTAGTGTAATGGTAACACAGAAGACTTTGACTCTTCTATTCTAGGTTCAATCCCTAGCACCACTACCAATATTGCGGAGTAGTCCAATGGCAGAGACACGAGTCTCATAAGCTCGTATAGTATGGGTTCAAGTCCCATCTCCGCTTCCACATGGTCTCATGGAGTAAGGGTTATCTCGTCACCCTGTCAAGGTGAAGACTACGGGTTCAAATCCCGTTGAGACCGCCAGACCGTTTGGGGATAGTAATACTGTGGTTCTTAACTCCTTTCAGCCATAAGTTGCTTTCCCTGTATACGGTTATATTCGTTAAAGGAGGAAATATGAAAAGATTATTACTCGTATTAGCAATTAGTATATTGGCTTTACTAGGTGGTGTAGCACATGCACGGGTAATGGAAGTAAGTGCTTATACACATACTGGTGGAGTTATGGCCAATGGAGAATATCCATATGTCGGAGCTGTAGCAAGCGACGATTTGCCTTTAGGCACACATGTTCTTATCAATGGACGAGAATATGTAGTAGCTGATAGATTTGGTGGTGGTTACTCTGGTGCCATAGATATATTTGTTGATACGTATGAAGAAGCAATTGAATTTGGAAGACAATGGTTAGACGTAATAGTATTGTAGGAGGGTAAATGAAAGTATTAATAGTATGGCGTAATTGCTTAACACATAAACGCAGTTTTATTGCCAGTTTTGAAAATAAAGACTATGCATATGCAAGTATCTGGGCTTGGTGGAGTAAACATAATTACAAACCAGAGCATACACGATTGTTCGCCAATAAAGTATGGGTCCAAGGCCAACAATACGAACGTGTTATTATTGACTATGGTCCACATCATATGTTCTATGAACTTTGGTTCGTGCCAGATGATTTCGAGCCAGCGTATGTGGAAGTAAACATCGAACAACGCAAATGGAATGGTGAAACTCAATATCGATTCGTCGGTTTTGTTTCTGATGAGTTAGTTCCGTATTGTTCACGTAAAGACGATGTTCTTTGTATCTGTGGTCTTAAGTGCAACTCTACCCGTTGGTACTCTGAAACACATTACGAACACGTACAAAAAGCTATCAAGAACGCTATCGAAATTGCAAAACCAGCGATTAAAGTACGTAGTGAACTATCACATCATTCTCTAATTGAAGATGACCCAACTCCTGTACATCAACAACTCTATTTCGGAATTGAAGGTGATTTGATTGGATAAGTGGATACGTGTTACACTAGGCTTGTTAGTAGCCGCAATTGGTTTAGAACTTATTATGACGATTATATATATCATTACGATAATTAATCGTACACACTAAAGGAGGAAATACCATGAGAAAATTAGTAATCAGTAAACAAATGCAAGACATTATGTCAGCAGTATCTGTCTACGATTCTTACTCCCAACTACAAGTATTGGTTCAAGAAGTAATTGGCGAATGTCAAGATGAACAACTAGGATATTTATTAGAAGATTTCGCTAATGATATCCAAGTAGCTCGTATCAAACTTGAAAAATACGTTGAAGATAAGGCTCAATTTGAAGCATGATGAATAACGTAGAATTACAACATTATACAGAACCAGATGTTGCCATTAATGCAATGAGCAAGTGTTATGGTAAGAAATGCACGCTAGATTCTTTAGTCAAAGCGTGCAAATCTGGTCACTGGTCGTTACTAGAACACATTATGGTATCCGTTGACATTACATGCAGTCAAAAAGTGTTAGCACAGCTAAGTCGTCATCGACATTTTAGTCCTACAGTACAATCAACTCGTGGCATGGACATTACTGTCAACGGTTTTTTTACGGATTTTACTTCACTAACAAGTAAACAAAAATCACTGTTAAGTACCGCATATGATATGTCAGTCACCATGTTTAATAACTTACGTAATGCTGGTTTGAGTGTTGAGCAAGCGTCCTACGTATTACCATTAGGGACTAACGTTAAATTATCCTTGACTGGTAATTTAAGATGTTGGCTTGAATATTTAAAACAGCGATTATGTAAACGAGCTAGTGACGAGCATAGACAATTAGCACGTGCCATTTATGAGCGTTTAAATTACGTATACCCTAGTTTATGTAATTTAGAAATGCTTGGTATGTGTGAAAACTGCAAAGAATTATCATGCGACTTTACATCGCATAAAAAGAAACCAAAAGAACCAGTAAGAGGTGAATTAACATGAATAAAATGGATTTAGGAATGGCATTTCAACGTCTTAATGACGAAATGGATACGCATGTTTGTAAATACCTAGATGGAGAACTAACTGACGTCGAATACTACAAAGAGTTTTGGCTTCGTTTGGACTCCTTGATTCGTGATTATCTTGACGATGGCAAGCGACAAATCGTTAGAGAACGTGATACTTTGGCTGACTTAGCTCGTGGTGCTAAAATACGAGCCGATGTACATAAAGAATCTAAAGGTAAGCTAACTGATAGAGGTAAGAACTGGATATTGGTTGAGTATTTACTTATGCAAGCATTATATGTTTTCGAAGAGATTGTAAATGAAGAGACGTTAAAAGGAGACTAGACGAACTGGTAGGTGATATATATGGAACCGATTATTAGTCCTTGGTTTATATACTTCGCTGGCATTGTAGACCCATTAAAATTTGCATTAGGTCTTGTATCTTGTGTTTGTTTTATAGCTCTTGTTATAGCTATACTCGCTTATTTTATGAATGACCCACGTCAAGGAAATTCCCCAGAATTTAAGCAGGAATTAGAAACGGACCAACGTGTAGCTTTAAGGTGTTTACGAATAGCCTTGGTAGTTACTGTTACAAGCTTTACACTGCAAACTATTATCCCTAGCAAACAAACGATGATAGCTATGGCAGTAGCTAATATGGTAACAGTGGACAATATCCAAAGTGCAAATGATTTTGTCAAATCAAATGTACAAGATTATGTCAATATGATTGTAGAAGCTGTGAATAAGGTGAAGTAGGTTATGTGTATGTTATGGACAATTTTTGCTTTGTTTATTGTATGGCTAATTCTAGCCACCGTCTATCAGACAGAACTGGTAGAAGCCTTCAATTATATAGCTAATAAGATTAAGAAAGGGAATGAACATGAATAGTTTAGATGCAAAACTCGTTGGTATTGGTGCGTTAGTCTTGGTTGGATTTGGATTAATCTACAATACTACGTACATGATTTCAGCTGGCCATGCTGGTGTTGTATTCAATAAAATGGACGGCGGTATTCAAGAAGAAACATTAGACCAAGGTTGGCATGTAGTCGCTCCATGGAAACGTGTTACTGAATATCCAGTCAGCACAGAATTAGCGTATTATATCGATGGTACTCACGAAGACCGTAAAGATGTAGATGATAGTATCGTAATTGGTACAAAAGATGGCAAGACAATCAAAGTAGACGCACAAGTAACATACCATATGAATCAAGATTCTTTGCCTCATATCTATAACAAGTTTAAAGGTCAAGATGATAGTATTATCGAATACGGCTACATGAAACAAAACTTCCAACGTATTGCCAATGATATTTCTTCTCATTACTCCATGATGGATATTGTGGGAGAGAAAAAAGAAGCGTTCAACCAAGAGTTACTTAAAGAAGTATCTAAATTCTTTGACCAAGATGGTATCATCATTGAACAAGCTTCTCTTGGTAAAGTAGAGCCAGACAGTGCTACTAAAGAAGCAATTCAAGCAGTAGCGAACGCTCAATACAAACAACGTCAAGCAGAATACGAAAAAATTGCGGCTGAAGCAGAAGCCAAGAAGAAAGTAGCAGTCGCTGAAGGTGACGCACAAGCTAAACGTATCCAAGCTGACGCTGAAGCTTATTACAATGCACAAGTGGCTTCTAGCTTAACTCCAGAAATGGTACAACTTAAACAAGTTGAAAAATGGGACGGCAAACTTCCTACATATTCTGGTATTACGAATGGTATGTTTAGCTTTAAATAAGGAAATTTCTACTATGGCGATTGACAATTTCAAGTATAAGACAGGCGATATGTTTCAGTCTAATGCCACATACTTTGTTAATGCTGTTAATACAGTTGGGACATCTGGTAAAGGACTGGCACTACAAGTAAAAAGGCTATACCCAGAGTCTGTCGTTGAGTATGAGAAAGCATGTAAGGAAGGCAACTTTAAGGTAGGTGACGTTCTCATGACACCTACCAACGATGGTAAGCATATTATACACTTTCCAACAAAAAAACATTGGAAAAACCAGTCTCAATATCAATATATTGAGGAAGGATTAGATTGTTTACGTCACCTTTGTTTAAACCTTCCAAATGGGAAAATTGTAGCCATACCGCAAATTGGTTGCGGACTTGGTGGCTTAGATTGGTCTCGTGTACATAAACTTATTATTACATATCTTTCCGATATAAAGCATATTACGTTTTATATATATGGACCTAACACAACGAATTAAGGAGATACGATATGAAAATTCCAAACGATTGTAGACCTAATAGGGAATTTAAAGTTATATCGCTATATGAAGGCACTGACATTGAACTACCTAAGCGTGAGACCTATTTCAGTGCTGGGTATGATTTAAGGTCAGCGGAAACAGTGGTAGTTGGGGCTGGTGAAACAGTCCTTATACCAACTGGTTTAAAAGTTTTACTCCCAGACGATGAATTTTTAGCTATTTATCCTCGTTCCTCTTTGGCTGGTAAGTATGGTATTACGCTTGCTAATTGTGTTGGTGTTGTGGATAGCGATTATTACAACAATGAAGATAACGAAGGACATATCCAAGTATTGCTTAAAAATACCACTGCTACAGATTATGTAGTTAAAAAGGGCGACAAGATTGCACAAGGTATTTTCCAAGAATACAAAAGAGTAGCAAATGATTGGCCTCGTGGTCCTCGTAAAGGTGGATTTGGAAGTACAGGTAAATAATTATGGTAGAACGTGACGAGTATGCAGAATTCCTACAGTCTCAAATCTTGGAGCTACAAGAAAGACTTGCAAATCACGAACATAATAAACGCAGTAATCGTGCTAGACTAGCAAAACTACGTGGTGTTAAGTTTGCAAATCCAAATGAAGAAATCCAGGCACTTAAAGACCGTGTTGAAAAACTTACTTCATATAATAGGAAACTGGTTGAATTAATTGAACAAACAAATTCTCAGATGAATATGAATACGGTTAAAAATATAGTAGAAATTCATAAATTAAGGAGAAAATTGTTATGACAACAAAACAATTCATTTATATATTAGGCGGTTTGTTACAATTAGGTTACACAGAAATGCATAAATCAGACCATAGCATAGTAGTGAGCGGTGTTGATGTTCCTACTCGTGAGTTTATGGTGTCTGATGATGTTTTAGAGTTGGTGCCAGAACATGGTAGCATTGTTCGTGCGTTGTCTCAAGATTACGCTCTTAAAGCTGTTAAGTTAGTGGTAGAATTAATTCAGAACTTTCCAGAATATAAGAAAATTGTCCATAAGCCTAATCAATTAGTAGCTTATGAAACTAAAGAAGAACAGTACCTAGTTACATTAAATGGTATTGTAAAAACAAACCCAGGTGATTGGATTATCACTGGTGTCAATGGTGAGCAATATCCTTGCGACCCAGAGATTTTTAAACAACTGTATGACATTGTAGAATAGTATATTACGATATACTAAATGGGGGTTACATGGTTCACTATTTCGTAGTTGACTACGGAAATACTGGTGACTTCTATAATGTTGGTGTATTAGGAGAGAATAAAGACCTCATAGAGGAATATTTGAAAACACAATCAAGAAATGTACGATACTTAAAATCATGTGAGAGAAAAAAGAAAACAGGTAAGGACATAGGGGTAGGTATTATCGTAAGTTGTAGATACCTATCTCGTTGCCCTAAAGGTCTCACACCAGATAGTAGAGGTACAGTAATATGAAAGAGTCGATGATACAAGAGGCATTGGCTCTTTTTGAACAGCGTGGCGATAGTGCTGTCGAAGAAATCAATGCTATTATGAGAAATTGGGAATTTACCAATTCAGTAGCAGAATATCGCAAAGTTGATAAACTTTCCGCTATGGTGGAGAGGTATGGCGATTCGCCAGAAAAAATCATCATACGTAAAGAAGAACGCATGATGTTACTTCACTTCGTATGTTGGTTAAAAGTGTATTTAAAACAGGTGCGACCATTGATGTGGTATGTATGGAGAGATACCGTTATCTATGGTATGAGTATCAAGCAGTGTGCAAGGAAATATAAAATTACAGAATCATCAGCTAAAAATTGTAAATCAGCTTGTAAACAAAATATTAAAAGGGCATTGCCATTGTATTACGCACAGTTTGGTAATTTAGAAGAATATCTAAAAAACTAGGAGCGTGCATGACTACAAAAGCATTAGCGGAGACATTCCTACCGCACATTATGAAGTGTAGATTAGATAGTGAATATGGCCAGCTGGCTGTATTATCTGATGTGCATGAAGGTTTAAACAACCGCAAGTATTTACAACAAACAGTAAAAAATTTGTTAGAATTAGGCAAAAATTGCAAAGTTATTCTTGGTGGTGATAGCACTAATACCACAACAAAACACTCAAAGGGTAGCGTATTAGAAGAGACATTAGTCGGCGATGAACAGGTATACGCATTGGTTGAAGATATTCGTCCTTTATATGAGAGTGGGCAATTACTAGGTGTGATTGGTGGTAATCATGGTGCTAGAGCCTATAATGACGCTTATATTAGCGTTGAACAAATGATTTGTGCATTACTTGGTAATCGCAGTTTATACAAAGGTGAGTTTGGCTTATTGTACTTCAACGTAAACAAAAATTGTTATGTTCATCATATTTTACACAAAAATCGCAAAACTAAAAATTACTATGATTACTTTAACGCAGATGTTACATGGTTCGAACATTTTCATGAGCCTAGTGCAGTGCCTAAAGTGGCTATAGAACATAACAAGTATACAAAGAAACCTATTGTTAAAGAGGTATGGGAATTACGGCAATCATCTTTTCAAACGTTCCCCAATTACCTAAAAGCTAGTGGTATTCGCCCTAGTTTAAGTGGTTTCTGGATTGCAGAAATGAGCGGTGATGAACATAACAAAAAGGTCACTCCTTTTATGGGTGATACCTATTTTGATTTAAGAAAGAGGGGATTATATGTCAATTAATGATATGTATCTTGACTTAGGATATGGCTTTAAAGTAGCCATGAGGGAAGTATACGCTATCATGCCTATGAACGTATCAACCTCAAAAGAATTGTTTAGAAAATACTTCCGTAACAATAAAGTGTTACGTGCCACTAAAGGCAGACAGGCTAATTCATTCTTATTGCTTAATAATGGATATGTGTTCACATCAACGCATACAACCGATGAGTTAGTAGAGCGTATATGGGAACTTAAACGCATAGCAAAGGCGGTTACATATGAGAAAGCCTAAGCCAGGAAGAAAAAAGGTAAAGGGCTTAACGCATAAACAAAGGGTTTATGTGCAAACAAAGATTTTGACTGGCAGTAAATCAGAAGCCCTAAAGGCGGCTGGATATAGACCAAAGGGGAATACCGTGGAAGAGAGCGTAGTAGTACAGCAAGCACTGGCGGAATACAAACAACGCATGGATAAGAAATTTATGGATAAGGCAGATGAAGTAGCGAATATGCTCCTTGAAGTAATTTACAATCCAGATACTCCAGCTAGTGCAAAAGTAACAGCTATTAAAGATTGGCTCGATAGAGCTGGTTTGAAACCTGTAGATAAACAGGAAGTAGATGATAAACGTGTAATTGATACAAGCAGTCGATTAAGTCGTGAACTCATCGATAAACTAAATACATTACCTAAAGAAAAAGGCGAGGAATAATATCCTCGCCCATTTTTTTTATTTGTATGCTTCTATAACTTTGTAAAAATCAGACAGATTAGAGCATATAGTTCCCCTCAATCCTAATAATTCATTGTTCCGCCAGCTTGTAGCCGAACTGAATTGAGAACCGTATCGATTATAAATCCATTGTGTTACTGCAAGGCAATCTTTACAATATACCCAATCAATGCCTGTTTCTAGGTAATCACAATCTCTAACAATCATATCCATAAGTAAATCTCCTTAATCTTCTGATAATTTTGCATAATGCCACCAGGATACATTATTATCATGGTCTGTTGACCATGATGTTGCACCGCCAATCCATGCGTACACATGTCCATCAATGTAATGAGCAAAATAACGTCTTGTCCATTCATTATCTTTAACTGCTTTAACTAATATAGGCGTATCCACTTTAACAGTAGACCAGTCAACTATGTCAATATGGTCTGCTATTTCAATATAGTTGCGTCCTTCTAAGGCATCTGCTAGAAATACGTTTAATGACCTACTTAAACTGATTGTGTCTCCGTCACAATAAGCAAAAACTTCATTTCTGTGGTAATGAGGCTCCTCTTTTGATACGTAAAATCTACCTCGTTGTTGTCCTTGGAAGATATATCGCCATCCATCTTTATATAGAGTTTTTAACATAATTTCCATGCCTTCTTGTGTTAAATATTTACTGTGTAACATAATAATTCCTCCTGTTTATACTGCTAACAACCATGTATCTGTTTTATCGTCATTTTTTAGTCTGTAGTCTTCGATAATTTTATCAACATCCTGTTGCCAAAGTGTAAAGTCTTCACTTGTAGCGAGATTTAATAAAGTACCCATGGAACATACGCTGGCTCCATACATTCTAACGTGATTGTTAGAACACGTACAACTTTGTGCGTCAATCTCCCAGTATGATTCTGTCAACTCACATCTATAAATAAAGCGTTTCACAATATCACCTACTCTTTTAAAAACTCTAAAAATCCACCATAAATATCTTTAATAATATACAACTCATCACACGTCCAGTGACAATCTTGTTTAAAGTCTTTTCGAGATTGTCCAGTTAGGCTATGAACTAAATAATCACCCTCTAATGCTGTATTATGACCAATCGTTTTCGTTAGGTCCACATTTTCCCACACATTGTAATGATTTTGACTCCAACCTTGTTGTACTACATTAACCATATTAATACACTCCTTTCTGTATTTCTTCTACAAAACCACCATACACTTCTTTTACTAGATATAAGTCTTTGTAACTCCAGCTACAGTAATGTCGTTTTCTATCGTATATTTTTTTATGATACTTATGTACTCGGTATACACCAGCAAGCCCATCTGTATATTCGGCTTTACTGTTAAGACATACATCTTCCCATACGTTGTAGCAACTACTGTTATATTGTTGTAATACAATGTTCATATTAATGACCTCCTTTCTCAAATAGTTCGTGTAAAATCTTAGGTTCGTATGTACGACCTTCCTTAATCATTCCGTCGTACTTTCTCATATTCCAGATAGCGGAAGATAGGGTAGGGTGAGCTTTATATGCGTTATACACTGGTAAAAACAATTCTTGCATATCCTTGTATTTACGGCGTTCTTTTGTTACTTCGTACATGAGTTTAGCGTATTTGTTACTATCTTTCTCATCGTAATCATTCTCTATAGCGTGATGAATATCGGATAGTGCTTTGTCCATATTCCCACGTTGTTCGTACCAGTACATTCTTTCGTTATAAATGTATTCCATCAAATCAGCAAAATCAGCAATAATTTTTAACATCTGTTCTCTAGTCATTTTCTTTTCCATAAGTATTTCTCCTTATCTGTACATTTCAATTACTTTATAAATTGAACTCCAATCACTGGTTCCCATCGGTTCTTTACATACAAAATCGTATGGGCTTTCTTGTAACTTATCTAGTCTAGGTGTCCAGGCGTTTACATATGTACAACCATGTGGCCACAATTGTTCAATTTCACATTCACATTTAAAAGGAAACCATGTTCCGTATGATTTTGTAATATAAATTCCATCAAACATTATATTGAACCTCCATCTACTACATAATCAATCACTGCTTTTTTAAAACTGTTTGTATTCAATCTATACTCATCAATACTACCTTTACCATACAGATAGTAGATAAACACATCTTTGTTTTGGCCTAACCGATGTACTCTATCTTGTGCTTGTGCTAATAGAGCGGGGGACCAAGGATATTCTATAAAGACTGCACATCTACTTGATGTGAGTGTTAAGCCTACTGCACTCGCTTGCAAGCTACATATAATTACTTGCGTATCACCTAGTTGAAAGTTATCTATGTTTACTTGTCTAATACTAGACGATTGACCGCCAACAATAACACTTGCTTCTGGGAACGCTAGGTTTAATGCTTTACCAATATCCTTATGATGTACAAACACGACTACTTTTTCACCACGTTCTACCAACTGATTTACGAAATCTACCGAGGGCGAAAGTTTAGACCGTAATACCGCTTTGTCATATCTTTCAATTTCACTGAAAGAATGGGGAGCTGGTTGTTCCATTTCTATAATTGGTATAGGGACGATTGTTTTACATGGCAACTGATTAGCCAGGTCTTTTTTTGTACGTCTTAACCAAATTTTGTTCATAACATTGTGTAATCTTTGTAGATTACTAGCACCGCTATAATCAATTCCGTATTGACTATGGCGAGGATTACAGTATGTATTAAGAAAATATTCTGCACCACCTACCTTGTGAATATTATTTAAAATCTGCATTTGAGTAACTAATTCGTTTGGTCTGTTAAGCATTGGTGTACCAGTGATTAGTATTTTGTATGGTATCCGTTTAGACCACTCCAACGCTAGTTTTGTACGTTGACTACTAGCATTTTTAAAAGAATGGCTTTCATCTAATACCAACTGTTTAACTGGTATATCTTTAATATCGAACTTGTATTTTTTCATACGTTCGTAGTTAGTAATAATCACGTTTTGTGATAAATCGTCGATTGGAATTGTTACACCAATCCAACGTTCAATTTCGTTTTTCCAGTTGATTTTTAAACTAGCTGGACAGATTACCAAGATAGGGAATTGACCTCTTTTAAACATGGCTTCAATTACTGTTCTAGTTTTGCCCATTCCCATATCATCACACACAAAGGCGGAACTATTGTTGAGTATGTATCTCACGCCTTGTGCTTGGTGAGGGAGTAGGGGAAGTTTATTATGCATAATTTTTACCTCCTTTTATTGAAACATTCTGATAACTTTAAATCTTGTTGGATTAAGTCTTCTCGCTTTACTGAAATAATATCGACTATTTCTTCGTCCACACAATTCAACTGTAAATTGCGGGGTACCTGGTTGCATATCTATAATTTTTACCATCTGGTATAGTCCGTCTCCCATGTTTAACATAAGATAATCATCATCTTTTAAGTATGTGTCGTATCTTTCAATATTTTTTTGTTCAAACATATCGATTCCGCACATGTTATCACCTCATCTTTTAAAATTTTGTATTACTTTATAAATATATGGGACATCGTAACTCACTTTGAAAAAGTATCCGAATGGTTGATTAGGCGGACTTATTTTACGTACTACCATTTCCATGTCATGGTGTTGGATATCGTCTATTTTGAAGTGTTGTTGTACTACACCAGGTGGTACATATAAAAACTCATCGCCATTTTTAAAATAATTTTCAAATAATTCTATTCCAGTCATTGCTATCACCTCATAGTAGGGAAGAGGGGAAGTTATTACTTCCCTTTCCCGTAGTTCAAATTACCCATTAATACATGCTTGCCTAGAACATTCTCACCGTCCATGATAGTAGGGTCATCAACGTAGAACACAATACTATATTCTTTGATATCGAAATCATGCACCCCGCAACCGAGGCTATCAGCTATATCATAGAAAGCGTCGATAAACTCATCTGCTTTATCGTCTGTAACTTTACCAGTAAAGAGTTCTACTGGATATACCTCATAAGGTCCATAACCATCATTAATAACATAACTACTAGTATCAAAATCGTCATAATCGAACGATGTTTTAACTGGTTTAGAGAAATAGTAGTTTTGCCATTGACTTTTTGTGGGTACATAGGGCTTGTAGCTACTATTGCTGTATAAGGCGTGACTTTCTTTCGATTGCACAAAATCGCCTAATATTACCAGTTGGTCTTTTGCTATGATAGCGAACTTATTGCCACTCACATGGTCCTCAAGTAATTCCTGTACTTGCGGAATCCATAACGCTTTGCCTAATGGGTAAATCATTGTTTTAATGAATTGCATGGTATCGGAATGTTTGGCTTTCATTCCTTTGAGTGGGGTATATTCGTGCATTACACCATTGTGTGCTAGTCCGATATCAGAGTAGCTATCACCTAAACCCATTTTTTTGTAATCACTACATACAGGGAATGGGTGACAGGTGCTAGTACCAATAGCACCAGATGTAGCTATTCTAAAGTGAATAACACGGTCAATGTTTGTAGGCAACTTTTCAAGCTCTTTCCATAAGCTATCAAAAGTAAAGTACCCTTTTGAGATATGCACTTTTTGCGATTTCTCGTCAAAATACATGAAGCCAGCACCATCTGGGTTGTTATTAAAACATTCCAGTAATTCCTCTTTATTTAATTCTAATTCTTTGTTATATACTGCAATCACACACATTATTTTGTCCTCCTATAATTAAATACCTTGTTCGTTCATATAATTAATAAGTTCGTCATAGCCACGTTCTGTAGCCTCTTTACGAACGTTTTCGAATGTCATGTCGTTGTAGAACCCGTTCGCTAGGTCAGTGATAATGTCCACAAACTGAATGTAACTACGAATAACTTCTGGTCGATAAGTACAACCGAATAGTCTAATTTCCACCGTTTCAGATGGCCAAACATTGACAGCACTGTATCTTTCTCCTTTAGCATTACTATATATATCTATGAATTTATCGTCTGTATCGTAGTCAGTCGGTTCTGCCCATTTGTTGGCTGTATCCCACGTACGATTACCGAAGTTTACTAATTCTTGATAGTTATCGGAGAAAAACCGAATCAACTTCCCGATATGGGACTGGGACTGAAAATGTTCTCTGGAGATGTGGATATGGAATCCAGCACCATCAGTGTCGTTATAGCCATTTTTATCGAGTTTATCGACGATTGTTTCCCAGTCGATATTAGATAACATATGATTTGGGGAACATGGGTGAGTAATCGCCTCAAACCCTTCGTCCAAGCTACCATCACGAGAACAGTAAAACTCACGATAGTCGCCAAAGATGCTTTCTGCGATATGACTGTTACAGCCACCGCCTTGGACTTCATATTCACAACCTAAGAATTTAGGTCCTTCACCATAAAAGTGAAGGTCAATATCTGGGTGGTACTCTTGGATATAACCGCTGTCTTTGTAATATACAGAGCCGTTTTCTAAGCGGTAATCATCGGTACAATTATCACAAAGGTCATAGCCATCATCTGACTCGCAACCTTCACATTCCATATCAAACCACTCACCACAACAATCACATTGAGTGTAATTGTCCTCTCTATAGCTGTCTGTCATACAATCATCACCCACCCAAACACACTCATCTTCATGAATGTATTCTTCCATGACCTCAGACCAAATATAATTATTGTCAAGGCAATGGCTACAAATACGGCCATCATGTGTATCTGTCATATCGGAAGTAGGGTAGATGTCATCACACTCTGCACAAATTTCATATTCGTCAGTTAGGCCGTTATTAATATCATTGCGGGTGATGATTTCGTCGCCGTTTTCGATGTAACGGTTATCCCACGCTTCTGGTACATATTCGCCAGAAAGCGTTGATTTTACACATTCGCTTTCATCAGCAAAAACCTCCATGTTTCTATATTCAAAGCGGATTGGATTTTCCATCGCTTTTCCGCTAATAAAACTAACAGAACCATTAGGGACTAACGTAGCACCGTCAATCTCCCCTGGATTTTTATTGTATTGCCAAAGGATATCGTATTGACCAACTTTAAAAAACTTGCCGTCAGTGCTGATATATGCGTTGCCAGCCTTAACTTTATTGCCGTCGGCATCTAAAATATTTTTAGTTTTTTTCAAATTTACGTCTAATTCCATATCTGTTTGGATATGGTCAATATAAGAGCCGTTGACGCGAACAATGTCACCAGCTTGGAATTTGACCATTTTCGGCGTGTATTCCTCTGGCATATCATCAATAAAAACTTTGATTATATTGCTAGGATTATCCACGCTTCTTAAAAAATAAAATAATTTTTTTGTTTCCATGTTTTCTGTGAGCAACTCACAGTTATAAATTTTGTTATTGAACACATATTGTCGCATAATACATTCCTCACTTTTTTAATAAAAAATAAAAAAACATTGCCATAACCATATAGCCAACTAGCACTGTTGACCATGCGAGTACTTGTCCAATCGCTTGGACTGTTTGAATATCCATAGGGTAATTCCTCCTTGAATAAAAACATGGATATTTACACTACACACATAAGTGTGTGTATGTGTAGTCGTTGGGTTATCGAACTCATCGACTGCACTCACTGTAGCACATGAATTTCAAAACGCCAGAATCGTGATGATTGCTAGGCTCGTGGCTTATCGACATCTTAGGCACCTTGACGGTTTCGCAATGAGAATCAACTAGCAAGATAAATGCTAGTGGTGAAAAAGTGAAATGATAAAAAGATGAAAACAGAATATATATAAAACTAAAAACAGGGAATAAGAAAACATAAATTCTGTATCATGTATCTATATATAGATATGTATCAATACAAGTAATAAAAAAAGATACATACAAACGTATGTGCCTATAAATAAAATTCGTTTATTCACTCTGTATGGTGTTTTAAATGACTTGATAGGGTGATTATACTTAAAGAGATGTAAAAAGGGTTTAGAGGGCTATATAATCAATTCTAGGGCTATTACTAAAATATAGTAACACGTATAAGCGTTATAATTCACTCATAAGCCAATATATAACACGTTGCCTATACAGGCAATGCAAAGCACGATACAAGCCAATACAAAGGCAAGGCAAAAACGGGGAAAAGAAAAAATAAATTCCCTATCACTAATCACATATAACAGAATAACCCTATATATAGATATGACTGTATCACCTGTATTCATAAACTCATAACCCTTTACAATTTAATATATTGTATACAATAATTTAAGTTGTTAATTATTATTTATAAATAGAATATATGTTCGGTATTATAACGCAAAAAAAAGGCTAGTCCGTAAACTAGCCAATTTTATTAAAATACATCACACCATTTAAACCCATATAACTTTATTATCATAGGGTTTTTCTCACCGTTCCACGTACGTTGACGCCTAAAAGCCCACGCTTGGTCTCGCCAATAAAGGCGGTTACAGTCTTCACGAATACAGCTGTCCCCATATGGGTTACGTGGATAACCAGCCCATTTCTTAAACTCACGGTTTAATTCACGGTCTAGCCCACGCCATACAGCACGACGAACAGCGTTATTTAACCAGATTTTCATGAGAATATCCTCCAATTTAAAAATACTTTTCTTCACAATGCTATAACATTCCCGCAAAAAGTGCTGGATTTTAGGGGTTTTTAAAAATAAATGTACCCTAAATGTATAGCGTCGTGTTTTTAGGTGAGTAACTCTATAGACTACCTGTTAAGGCTGTTATAGTTATGCTAGTTTTGAAAGGATAGCCATGAGGGCGTCTTTTTCGTCGGCGTCTAGCACGTCAAGTTTTTTAGTATCAATAGCAATAGGTTTTTCTTTTTTTACCTTGCTTTCATACTCAAAACCAGTTTTAAACAATGTCAATATATTCCCAGCTTTATCAGTGAAAACAGCCTTTTTGTATCCTTTAGGGTCGGTAATTAAATCATTGATTTTTAAGCCTGTTTGAGTTTTATTAAACTCTACAGGCATTTTTAGGGTGAGAATACCATCTTTTAATGTGAAAGTATTACCAGTTGCCTTTACAGTGGATTTTGTAGTTTTAGTAGTTGTATTAATGCTTTTTTTGATAGTAGTCATGATGTGTACCTCTTTTTCTGTTAGTAAATTAATTTAGTAAATTATACCCTAACAGATAGCCTATACAGCTACTCACCTATATTCAGTTATCTAAGACCTATCTACTCGCTCGGTGTGTTTGTTGCTTTCGATGGTTACACTAAACCACATGAGCTATAAACCCTAGAAATCGTTGTATTTACTGGCTTTATAGCCTTTTTACTTCTCTTTATCGGTAATTGCCTACTTTTTGCCCTGTATTTGAGATTGAGAATCATCTAGCCAAGGGTGGGGCTTCGCATTACACGCCCCCCATGTCACCCCCGCCAGTTTAGAGACCCTTTTTCCAGAAATATAAGCTTGTTTCCTAGATATATGACCCTTTCCCCAGATTTATAAGAGGGTGGGGCTTCCAAAAAGGGTACCCCCTATATGAATAGACCGTTACCAGTAAAATTAATTTTTGAATTATATTTACACTTATATATAAATACCTCCAGAGATAATGAGCTTTATTAACTATAGGAGGTGGTTTTATATCTACTGCACAAGATAAGATAGCGGAAGCATTTAGGAGAGGGAAAGAAAATTTAGTTACATTCCACCGATTGTTTCTACCTATCGAAGACGAAGTAGAGCCAGCTTGGTTCCACTATAAGTGGAGTGACATTTTGTTACATGAGAAAAAGCATTTTGCCATTGAGGGGTTTCGTGAAAGTGCGAAAAGCTCGTACGTATTGCGTGCGTTTCCTTTATACCGATTGACATATCCTTCCAAGAAAGCCAATTATATTGTGTTCATTATGGCCAACCAAACGAAGGCTAGTAAGCAATTAAAGGAAATTGCTGAAACATACGTTTCCAATGAGTTTTTAAGTTTAAACCTGGTAAAGGTTAAGCAACAATCAGAGAAAGCGTTTGAATGTGTTGTTACCGATGAGAAGGGTGAAGAGATATGTGTCCGTATGGAAGCATATGGTAAAGGTTCTTCTATCCGTGGTTTATTATGGGGTGATAAGCGACCAGATATTATCGTAATTGACGACCCTCAAGACGTTGAAGATTCCATGTCTGATACTGTACAGAGTAATGACTACGATTGGTTTTTATCAGACGCTTATTTCCTTGGTAAGAGAACCCGTATCTTTATGATTGGGAATAACCTTGGCGAGAAATGTTTGATTGAACAGGTTATCGAGAATAAAGACTTACTTAAATTCAATGCGTTACGTATTCCTGTTATGGACGATGAAGGAGCTTCCAATTGGCCAGAGCGTTTCCCAGTAGAGGAAATTCTCTCAGAGAAAGAGGCGTGGAGGGCGTTAGGTAAGCTAGATATTTGGGAAAGAGAAAAGATGTGTATTGCTATTTCTCCAGAACGTCAAATGTTTAAGAAAGAATACTTCATGTATTACGCTCCTAACGAGTTAAAGTTAGAAGATTGTTCTATTTATACTACAGTGGATTTGGCTATTTCCGAGAAAGAAAGTGCCGATTATACAGTAGTTTGCACGGTGGCAGTAAACCCAGATAACAAATGGTTTATCTTGGACGTTGATTATGACAGGTATGACCCTTCACAAACCATTGACGCTATATTTAGAGCGGTACAAAAGTATAGACCTATCTATGTAGGTGTAGAAAAAGTAGCATACCAGGCTTCTGTTAAACATTACCTAGAAAAAGAAATGCCTAAACGCAATATTTGGTTTACAGTTAAGGATTTAGAAGCGTCTAGTCGTAAGGAATTACGTATTGCTACTCTTCAACCACGGTTTAAAACTGGTAGCGTGTGGTTCCCTATGGGAGCCAAGTTCCTCACAGAACTCGAAAGTGAATTACAAAGTTTTCCTAAAGGGTTACACGATGACTTGATTGACGCTTTAGCTTATATCAGTCAGATTGCTGTTCCACCTGTTAGTAACTTTAGTAATGTAAGTACAAGTGATATTCCATTAGGAGGCGCGATGTAATGAAATTATTGCATGATAACGTATTGGTGATTCCAGAAGTGAAGGAAGAAACTACCGAAAGTGGTATTATTCTTGGTGCCACACCAAAAGCACAAAACATTGGTACTGTATTTGCTAGTGGAGAAGGTAAATTCGACCATGGTAAATGGGTACATAACGAAGTTCAAGAAGGTGACGTGGTTCAATTTGGACCATATACACAAGAAATTACGATTGAAGGTTCTAAATATCTGTTAATGGCTCACTCTAATATTATTTGTATTCTTGATTAAGGAGGTTAAATGGATAGTGAATCCGTATTACAGGACTTAAATAAGACAGTAGTCAGATACGTGCAGAACGATATTCAACGTGCCGAAGCATATCAAGCTTCCATTGTCGAACCAGCAGTTCGAGAGCGTTACGAAATCTATTATGCCGATAAAGATTACTACCGTCAGAAGTTCCCTATTCTTTCTAAGACCTCTGACCTTGTATCTACAGACGTAGCCGACACAATTGAATGGGCTTTACCATCTTTGATGAAGGTATTTACTGGCTCCGATGAAGTAATTACTATTGCTGGCGTTACAGAAGAAGATGATACGAAAGCAGAAACCATGCAAGAGTTGTTGGTATATCAACTACAACGACAAAATAACTTTTTTACAGTTTTGTATAACTGGATGAAAGATTCTTTGATTGTTGGTATGGGCATTATCAAGTGTTATTGGGAGCGTACAGAGGGATACACAACAGAAACAGCTGTACTTAACAATGAAGCACTACAGGCTCTTACACAAACTGGTGTAACTATTGAAGATATTCAAGGTCCAGACCAATTTGGAGACTTTTCTGTTACATATCAATTGCCGTATTATCGAAAAAACGCACCTAAATTAGAAAATATTCTAGTAAGTGAGTTTTTATATTCCCCAGACGCTAAGTCTTTGGAGGAGGCTAACTTCGTAGCTCATAAACGTAAAGTAACGATGTCTTATTTACGTGAGCGTGAAGCACAAGGCGTATACGCTAATATCGACGATATCCGTGTTAACGGCAATTACAATGGTATGAACGTAGACCAAGTAGAACAGGTTATTGGCGATAATTATGTAGATATCAATAAAGACGAGCAAACTGCCCGTCAAGAAGTGGTTATCTATGAATGTTATACAAAAATCGACATTAACAATGATGGTATCTTAGAAGATATGATTATCACCATTTGTGGTGATACGATTATCCGTATGGAACAAAATTACATGGGTAGACACCCATTTTTTGCTATTTCTCCTACAAAAGACCCACATCGCATTTGGGTTAAGCGTTCATATGCAGAGTTAATTGGCGAATTACAAGACCTTAAAGTTGCATTAACACGACAAATCATGCAAAACGTTGCGTTAACTAACGACCCTAAGATGTTGTTAGACGAATCTGCTATCAATATTGATGACTTTGTGCAAGGACGTAAGGTTATCCGTATGAAAGCTGGTCATTCGATGAATGAAGTGGCTATGCCAATGAATATTACTCCATTAGCACCACAAACATTCCAATTTTTAGAGTGGATTGAAGGGCAAAAAGAAAACCGTACTGGTATTACTCGTTATAACCAAGGGTTAGACGCTAATAGTCTTAATAAAACAGCTACAGGTATTAGTGCCATTTTAGGACAATCAGCACAACGTCTTGAATTAGTGGCACGTATGTTCGCTGAAACAGGTTTATCTGAACTATTCCGTTTTATGGTGTCTTTAAATCAAAAGTTTATCGACCAACAAACAGTAATTCGTTTAACTAATAAAGAATTGAAGATTAGTCCAGAAGATTTAGACGGTAGTTTTGACTTAATTGTTAATGCTGGTATCAGTATTGCTACCAAAGAATCTACTATCATGGCTACACAAACGCTATTAACAGCGTTAATGCAAGCAAATGCTGGCGGATACATGGTTTCTACCCCAGAAAATATTTACAATCTATTTAAAAAGTGGATTGAAAGTATTGGTTTTAAAAACTATGGCGATTATATTACTGACCCTAACGTCACACAACAACGTATGATGATGGAAATGCAGTTAAAACAACAGGTATTGAGCCAATTGCCACCAGACGCATTACAATATTATGCTCAGTTTGGTATTTTGCCACCACAATATCTATTACAATTACCACCAGAATTACAAGTATTATTTGGAGGAGCGGGAAATGAACCAGACGGAAATCAACAATTTAATTCAACAGGGCAACCTGGGGGCGGAGGCTTCGGCGGCCCTAACCTTTCTGGAGGATTGGCTGGAGGCTTATCAAGAGTGGATAATCAGCAACCTCAAAACGTGCCAAGAGGACCGTCTAGTGGAGTACAGGAACCTCCTTCTGGCATCGGAGGGTTTTAAATCGTTCCTAGCTTCTACAATTGCTAGTGGACAGATTGCCAATAAAGAACTTGCTGACTTTAAACAGCAAGAAGAGTATTTACAACGGACTGGATATTTTCCAGGTGTCTAAGGAGGAATGAAATGGGAATTCGATTCGCAGACTGGAGAGGTAGTGCCAATCCTTCTCCAATTGCTATGGCATTAGCAGAAAAAGCTGGTGTTCAACAAGCACCACAAACGCTACAGGATTACAAGGCTCAACAAGAACCAAGTAATGTGGCACAAGCTCGTATGGAAGCTAATACTCCATATGTAGCACCAGAAAAAAGTAAATTCGCACCAAACACAGATTATATGTCTGTAAGTATGGCTCCCCGTTTTGAAACAAAAGAACAAGCACAAGTTCGTGCCGATGAAGCCGATACACGTGCCTACCAACAATCACACCCTGGTTTAAGTTCTGATTTTTCTGCTAAAATCGCAGAAATCTTACGACAAGGTAAACAGGCAGAACAACGTTATCGTGACAGTGCTGAAGGTAAATTGCCAGCTAAAACAATGGGCGAAATTGCTCAAGAACGTATGGCTCTTATTCCTAAAGAACAAGCTTGGCGTCGCCAAAACCCATTTGCCGAAGGTATGGGTTACCAATGGGCAGACGATAAAACATTACAAGGCTTAGGTTGGAAAGATGATGATATTAGCTCTATGAAAGCACGTACAGAGTTTGACCCACAAGAAATTCAAAATTTGTACAGCGTTGGAGCATTAAAGGCACCTTATGCAGAGTATTTGAAAAAACAAGAAGCCTTGCGTAGACAAGCTGAGGAAGAAGCTGCTAGAGCTTATGCTGAACAATCTTCATATGATTATAGTGAACCTAGCTCTTATGAAGCACCAGCTTCAACACCAGCACCTCAAACTTCATACGGCGTTGGTTTTGACCAGCTTGATAGCGATAGTATGGCCTCATCAGCACCAACACAAACACAACACCAATCTATTTGGGACGGCTCCGCTATTGGTCGTTTCTTCCATAGCTTAGGTAATGGTTCTGGGGCAGATAACGTACGAGACTACTATGCTAGGTCTGGCGGGCTAATTTAATTTTAGTTTTCACCAACCCAATATGGGAGTGAAGGAGGTAACATGGAAGATTTAAAATTTAAGTTTGATTTGCAAACTTTCGCCGATGGCGAAGGTGAAGCAGAAGTTGATTTGGAGCAACCCGAAGTGGACTCCAATACAGAAGATGTGCCAGATTTTGGTATTGACGAAGATGGTAATCCTGTATTTTTCAACAATGGTCGATTCGGTGATGGCGAAGAAGAAGGCGAACAGGACCCCGAAGGTGAATCAGCTGAACCAAAAGGACAACCAGCAGAACCAGATACTTATGTTGTCAAAGTGAATGGCCAAGAACAAGAAGTAACCCTTGACGAGTTGTTACATGGATACATGAGAAATCAAGATTATACTCGCAAAACGCAAGCTCTTGCAGAAGAACGACGCCACTTGCAGTACAACCAAGCTCCTCAAGTACAACCAAATGTTAGCGCTCAACAAGCTCAACCTCAAGTTCAACAAACCGTACCGCAACAACCGCAAATTACGCAACGTGATTATTACACTCAACTTGATGCATACGCTCGTAAAGAAGTGCAATCCGCATTAGGGGAGGAATTCGATGAATATAATCCGTTACATCAAGCGGCTTACGCTGATAGTATTGCTAACGTTAAAGCTGAAATCTATGCGGCTCGTCAACAAGAAGCAGACCATCAACGTGTGGTAGACAATTTTAATCATACAATGGGTAAATATTTTCAAGACCCTAACTTCCAAGCTATTAATCAATTGGCGTTGGAAAAACTAAATAACTTACCTTATGCACAAGCTGTTCAGATTAAACAGGCGATGGATAACTATGATTCGCAAACAATTGACGCATACATGTCAGCTGTGCGTAATGAGTATTATGGTGCTAACCAAGTACCAACAATTCAACGAAAACAACCAGTACCACAGGCGAAACCATCTATGAAACCGCCATTTGTAGAGGGTGCTGGTGCCGCTACTGTTCCACCAGGTAGTCCAACAACAGAAATTGATTATTCTAAATTACGTGGATTATCTGTGGACCAACAAGCCGATATTATTTCTAAACTAGGATATTTTTCTAAATAAGGAGGTACTTAATTGTCCCAACAAACGGCTGTTAAGTCTTACAACGTGGTTGGTAAGGTTGAAGACATGAATGATTTCATTACTAATATCGACCCTGACCAAACACTTTTAACTTCCCGATTCGGGAAACTTTCTGTACACAATACAGAACATAGTTGGTTATGTGATTCTTTACGTCCAGCAATGGATAACGCTACTCTTGAAGTACATGATTTCAGTACTCGTCAAGCTACTCCACGTAGACGTGAATCTAACTTCACTCAACAATTTGAACATGGCTACACTGTATCTGATATCACTCAAGCTATCAAGAAATACGGTGTCCGTGACGAAAAAGCATATCAAATGTTGAAGGCTTCTAAAGAAATTGGTCGTGACCTTGAATATGCTATTGTATCTAACAAAGTGAAAGCACCATTCGATGAAACTACTGCTGGTCGTTTCGGTGGTATCCCTTACTTCTTGGATAACTTCTCTGAAGTAACTGTAGACGCTCAAGGTGTAGTAACCTTGGCTAACCATCGCTTCGTAACTGGTGATAAAGTTATCGTACGTGGTAAAGGTACAAATGCTTTGGACGCTAAGTACAAAGCTAATACACAATATTTCGTGAAACCTATCGATAAAGATACTTTCACATTGCATGCCACAGCAGAAGATTCTGCCGCTACTCCTGGCACTCCAATTAAACCATCTGCCGCTGTTACAGCTGGTAAAATGGAATTGACTTACTGCAATGCTATCGACGCTAAAGCGTTGAATCCAGCTGGCGAATTTACAATGGAATCATTGAATGACGCTATGCAAGCAGTATGGGGTCGTGGTGGTGACGTAGATATCGCTGTTATGTCTGGTAAAAACAAACGTAAAGCGTCTACATTCACAGCTAACTCTCAACGTAACGTTGCGATGGAAGCTAAAAAATTAACTCAAGTAATCGATGTTCTTGAAACAGACTTCGGTGTAATTGAGTTGGTTGCTCACCGTCTATACGCAGATGACGTTGTAGACTTGCTTGAATTGCAATACTGGAAACTTGGTTACCTTATCCCATTCCATAACGAAGATTTGGAACGCAAAGGTACATACAAAGAATCCGTAATTACAGGTACAGCTACTCTCGAATGTACTGCACCAATTGCAAATGCTCGCTTGTACGGCATTTCCAAATAATCCTTGGGGGTAGTTAATTCTACCCCCTTATTTTTTTTGATTAAAAGGTGATATATGAGAATAGACACAAAGGTTACAGTCGAGAAAGACACCTGGAGTATTCAACATACCTTTGACGAATCTGATGTTTTGCAACAAGTAAAAGATGAGCGTGATAGTGGCCTTGAAGGCAACTTGAATGGTCAAGCTAAAGTAATTGCTCGTATTCCTCGCCATCGTTTTATGAGTGACTTTGAACTTATTATGGCACAAGAGTGCCAAGGTAAGGACAAAAAAGAATACGAAATGTGGATTCGTAAATGGATTATGAAAAATCCAGAATTTAGGACTACGACTGGTAATATCAAGAGGTACTTATGATTGAAGTACGTGATGTGGTTACTTCTGTTTTATATGGGTTAGGAGAAAATGCTAATCGTAAACATAGTGACCCAGAAATTATAGACGCTCTGAATATCGTATTGAGGTATGTCAACCTCGCCCTTATCAATGCTAAATCATTTTGGATTACTAAAGAAGTTAAACTAAAACCACGCAATGGTAAGGCTAATTTACCGACTGACTTTGGCGGGTTTAAATCGTTTGAAGACGACTTCGATGGTAAATACAAATTTGTTGGTAATACTATTAAAATTGATAAAGAAGCTACAATGGCATATACCTATATCTTAGACCCTATTGAGAATATCGATGATGAAATCGATTTGCCTTATGTCTTATTCGATATGTTCTCACGTTATAGTCTAGGATTACTTAATGGTAATTTTGGGGCAGATACTGTAGCTGGTTTAATATCAGCTGAAATTCAAAAAATGGTAGCTGGCGAATCAAGTGGTCCTATTGAGCGACCAATGCCATTCTTTGTATAGGAGGTACAATGACAACAAATGACTTGTTGATTTTGGTTCGTCAACGACTAGGTGATATGCAGAAACTTAGTTTATCAGACGAAGAACTAATTATGAGTTTAAACGTGGCCATTGATAGACTTAGTGAAGAATTAGCTCAAGATGGTAATCCAGAGTTAGTAAAAGAGGTAACTCTTAATGGTACATCTAAAGAACTTCGTCCAGATGATTTTATCTCCTTGTGTGGACAATTTCCTGTTATCTTTATCCAAGATACAGATGGTGTAAAAATCCAACACATGGACCCAAATTATGCTGGTACGATGATTGTTCGATACTTTGCTAGTCGTAAACACGTTCACAACTTAACAGATGAAATTCCATTTGATAAAATTCTCCAACAACGACAACTTGTTACCTATACAGTATATGATATTAAATCTATTACAGGTGAGGTGAAAGAAGATGACGGTAAGAGAACTAATGGATAAGGCGGCTCTTCGAGACCGTCTAAGTGATAATCTCCAAAGTGGTTACGAAGATAAAGAATTAATCGCTTATATTAATGACGCTATCAACTTTATTTGGCATGTATTAATTGACCATGGGTATTACGAGGTAATTGGAGATGTTACATTCACACAAGCTAATGATACTGCTCCATCTGACTGGTACAGGGTTACTAACCAAGCTCCGCTTATTGTCAGAGATAATTCCGTGGAGGTCTATGGTAAAGTCCCTCTCAAAGTCCGTTACTACAAAAAACCAAAGTTTGTAAACGCAGATACAGACCAAATTCCTTTTAGTAATGAAGCATTTGGAGATATTATTGCACAATTAGTTATTATTCTCGCTATGTCTAACCACGGTTTCAACATGGACGTTGAACAAGATATGGTAGAGGCTATTGTAGGTTTATTATAAGGAGGTGAGTATGTCTGATAATGGCGTCAATCAACTACCTCCTTCTATACAAGGCGACGGTAGGAAGTTTATTTCGCTTTTAAAAAGCTATTTAAAAAATATTGCTGGGGAGTTAGACGACCAAATTAAAAAAGTAGAAAGCTACTTTAATGTTATCGCTGACAACCCAGATACTTTTGATGAACAGATTTCTAATGTCACGGTCGAAGAAAAGGCTGTTAATGGGGCCGTATCCCTCTTAATTAAATGGGACTCTTCTCAAATTAAACAATATGCTGGCGTAAGTATCGATGTAAAAGTTGGTGACTTTCATGATACGTTAGAAATATTCGAAGAAAAAGATACAGTTCGTCATTATGACACAACTCGCACCAATCAGTTTACGCTAGATAATGTAGATATTGGCAAAAAATATTGGATTCGTATTAGAGGTAGAGATGTTAGAAATGCTCTGTCTATTAGTGGCAAGGCCCCAATTGCTTTGCACTACATTGCTGAAAATAAATATGTTCCTAAATCACCATATGAAGCTACAGTTGTATTTGACAAAAGAGGAGCGTATTGGTCTTGGAAACAATATCCGCAGAATGATTATGAATGGACAGAATTAAGATTAGACCAACACCCTGGAGATATTCATAATAGACTTGACCTCACAACATCTTGGAGTTCTACGTCCATGCCGTACGCACGTCAAGGCACAGCCTACTTATACAACAAAGGAGTAGGCAATACATATTCTGCTCCAAGTACAATAGAGTATTCTAAACCTATTCCTCATGCTCCAACATCTATTCAAGTAGCTCCAGTATTTGAAGGGCTATATATAGAGTTCGATGTTATCCCCGAAGACTGTTATGGTGCTAATGTGTATATCAATAATGAAAAACATTTTGTCCAAGATAACAAGTTTAGCTTTAACTGTTCTACAGGAGAATATCAAATTAAAGTGTGCTTTGTAGACGTATTTGGCGAAGGCGAAATGTCTAAGATAGTACAGAAGTCTACGATTGAAGAAATCCCGCCAGAAGCCGTTCATATTACTAAAAAAACAGTGTTTGATAACGGTGTAATCGTCTCTAAATATATTGGTGACAAAGCAGTTGTCGGTACAAAAATTGCAGAAGGTGCTATTACAACTGATAAATTAGTTGCTAATGCTATCACTGGTGACAAAATCGCCGCTAATGCTATCACTTCAGATAAAATCAAAACTGGAGAAATTACAGCAGAGAAGATAGCTACTGCCACTATCACAGGTGATAGGTTGAAAGCTGATACAATTACTGGCGATAAGATTGTTACTGGTAGTATTTCTGGCGATAAAATATCTGCTAATAGTATTGCTGGGGATAGAATTAAGGCTGGTAGTATTACTACAGAGCAAATACAATCACATGCTATTACTAGTGATAAAATCGCTGCTAAAAGTATCAGTGGTGATAAATTACAAGTGGATAGTCTGTCTACTATTACGGCACGTATCGGCGAGTTAAAAACATCAGATACTGGGGCCAGAACAGTTATTAAGGACAATTTGATAGAAGTATATGATGGTAATGATAAATTGCGTATTAGAATGGGGGTATGGGAATGAGCTGGTTTAAAAAGATTATAAATAAGATAAAGTCTTTTTTTCATAAGGAGGATAATATGCCACAAGGGTTACAAGTCTTCGATGAACATGGAAAAGTGACCATTGATATTTCTGATAGACTGACACAAGTAATTGGCGTCATTCGGATAAAATCACTTGTCGGCAGTATCGATGTAACCGTCGATGGCAATCGTAAATTATTTTATACAATATCAAAGTCTCACTCTCAATGGAATGGTGCTGATTGTATGACGATAAATGGTAATAAAATATCTTGGGATTTTTCACAAAATAGGCTCATTGTAGCTGGCGATGGTCTTGAAGTTGTATATGGGGTGGTATAAATGAAGTATTTAGAGATAACTAACGATAATAATATTATTAACATAGATGATAACAAAAAGCATTACGAGTTGTACTGTGTGCTTAAACCGAAAGGTATCAGATATGTAGATAATGGGCGTATGCAACTGGTTAGAGATACTGACGGGTATATAGAAGTATTTAGTCGAGGCCAGACTGTATCACTTGGGTTTAGCGTCCCAGATAAAATTCTAAAATATAATTTTATGGTTTTCGTTGAATGTGATGGAATTAGATACACAGGGGGGTATTCATCTCCAACAATAGTAAAGCCAAGCAATAATAACTCACATATTTTATTTTGTTCTTTTAGTTTGGCTGGTATCAATGACATCAATAATATGCATAATCGGTTAACAATATATATTTTTTCTGATATGTCTAAATCGATAAATTCTCAATCTGGTATGCAAGTGTTTGACGAAAACAATGAGGTTGTTTTTGACACCAATAAAAAATACCCTCGTATTATAGATTTTATACAAAAACGATATGAGCAAGGCAGTGGGTATTATGAACAGCCTATCACGTATTCAAATATCAATAACATAGCAATCGCTCCATTAAGTTTAGCGAATACAACTGGCGGACAATACCGTGTACAGTCAATAGAGATGTCTAACAATACTATAAATTTTTTCGACTATTACAGAGGGGCATCTCATGGTAGTGCTAACGGGCCAGAATACCACAATGATACACGAATTCTTGTCGCGGATGTGACACATCTGCAAAGTGAAACAGTCTACAATGAATTGCCCGTACTTATTTAATGATTGACACAATTCTATATTTCATAGTATCTTCATGTTAACAAGAGGTGATATTATGAACAAAATTATCGGTATGATACCAGCCACTGCATTTTTACTTTATATGTTAAGCACACCATTTCAAGAACTCCTTCGTGGAGATATTGGTCGATTCTTGGTAGGGCTATGTACACAAGGCCTAATAGGTGCTATTGCATGGTTTATTTCTTATCGTTTTCTCTGTACTGACATGAAATAGGAGGTTTATGGCAAAACGAAAATTATCACCGCCTACGCACGAATTGGTTGTTAACCAAGGTGACGATTTTTCTTTCCAACTTGTAATTAAAGACGCAAAAAAAGAGCCAGTAGATATTACTGGCTTTTCGTATGTCTGCAAGGTGCGTGAAAACGCAGAAAGCGAAACTGTATTAGCAGAAGCGGAATGTACAACACCAGAACCACAACATGGTCTGGTAGAAGTGTCTTTTACACACGAAGTCACTTCTCAAATTGATACAGATGGGTCCTATTATGGAGAACTTGCTTCTTATTACTACGACGTTGTACAAATCAACGCTAGTGGTAAGCATGAGCGTATTCTTCAAGGGCCTTTTTTAGTTAGTCCAGGTATTTCATACCATTAAGGAGGTTTATTGAGAGATTGGATTAATACTCATTTCCCACCTCCGTATAGATTTCTTACTGGCGTATTTATCGTAATCCTGGCTGACATTTTTGACGTATATGAACGGTTGGTTGAACAAATGTATCGATTATTAAATTTTTGGGAGATTAAAGTTATGGCTGGCACAGCATTATCTCTAATATTATCTTTTCACCAATCTGACTACGCATACGTCGCACAGGGTATTTTCTGGTTATTAGTCTTAGATATTATTACTAAATGGTTTGCAATTAGCAACCAGTATTTAATAGAACAAGGCATACCACAAGAGAATATTACAACAATCGATAAATTTAGAGGGTGGATACCAGCATTTAGAGCTGGCAAAATTACAACATCTCACTTAGGCACTGGCTTTCTTTCCAAGATGATACAGTACGCATTGTTATTATCGGCAGCGGTCATGATTGACCATGCATTTGGCAATAGTGGTATTGTACTTGGTATGAAAGCAGTAACCTTCACTATTGGTTACACGTGCTATAGCGAGTTTTTATCTATTGTAGAAAACATGAGAGACAGTGGTGTTTCTCATATGGATAAACTTATGGACTTATTAAGTAGTAATATACTTAATAAACTTAAACGTTAAGGAGGATTTATGGAACAACCTATTACTTTAGTTCAAAACGGACCTTTAACCATTGAAATTCATGAAGGTCAAAAAGGAGACCCTGGTAAATCATTACGATTTGAAGATTTAACACCAGAGCAAATCGAACGATTAAAAGGGCCTAAAGGGGATAAAGGTGACCCTGGTACTGGAGCAGACGTTAAAGAAGTATATGATATTATAGTAAATCGTGGTTATCTACCCAACAGTTCCAGTTTAAACGATGTATTAAAATTTATCGTTGATAAAGCTAATATCATAGATTTATTCCAATACGAAACGCTAAAAGTTTGTGTTCCAGTGAAATATGGTGATACTACAATACAAATTGGTGGTATTGGTGTTGATGGTTTAATTATTAAAGAAAAAGGAACAGAAAATACGTCTACTGTAGATGGTACTCAATACTCATATCCATTTACATTATCTCACCCAATGGACGAACGTTCTGTAACATTAGAAGCTATTTGGCAAGGAGAAGTCAAATTTACATTAGTTATTCCTGGTGTTGCGAAAACCACCAATATTAATATTAATAATGACCAACTTGAAATGCTTACTCCACTAGATACAAACAGAAATATGACATATGTAAAAAAAGATAACGAGCTATGGTTGCAAGACTATACTGAGCCAACCGAATTAAATCCATATTCTATTGCTGCTGTATATCCATCAGTGGGTCAAACAACATTTGATACTATTGTGTTACGTTTATACGCTGACCCAGCTGTACGTCTAAAAGATTCTAGCAATACATTAGCAATTCAGTATAAAACAAATGATGAGAATGGCCTTCACGTAAGTATATATAGTGACACGACAGTCATTTTAGATATGCAACAATGGGAATTAACGTGCGATAATTTTATTGTGGTACGTGAACAAGGACATAATGTCGATGGTAAAGATACATTAACATTTATTGCCCCTCGACAAATGTTAGTTGGCACCGCATACACAGGGACAACTAGCGTACCTTGTATTGCTGCAAATCAAGGTGATGTGGTACAAATTAATATTAACGACTTAACAGTAAAAATTCTAGGAACAGAAGGCCAAAAAGAGGCTATATAATACATGGCCAAAAAAGTTGGTAAATCCCAACGCATACAAACTGTTACGCTAGTTGATTTAACTGGTGGTATGAACGTCGCAAAGTCGCCAGAATTTCTTAAACAAAATGAATGTGTAAATTTAGAGAATTTCGAATTTGATATTGAGGGAGATAAATTACGTACACGGAGGGGGCTTGGTTCCCCTCTACATACGTTCGACTCTCCAGTTACTTATATCTATAATGACTACGAGATGAACGATTTCTTTATTTTCTTAGAGAACAAAAAAATTTATAGATATGAATTTGGTAAAATACCTCAATTTATCGGTACTCTAAACGGAGACGCAAAGCGTCCAACATGCACTAAATTTGGTGGCAATCTTTTGATGGCAAGCGGTGGTAAATTACAAAAATACAACTACCAAACTGTATCAGAGATTGCTGAATCACCAAATGCAGACATTGTATTTACACGTTCTGGTCGAGTAGTAGTATCTAAATCTGGGCAAGATTTACTAATCTATTCGGCTATTGGTAACGAGGAAGACTGGCACGAAAATTCCAATGATGATTCCGCACGAAAAGACGTGAACGTAGGGTATAAAGACGGTGGGGATATTGTTGGTGTAGCTGAACTAGCTACCGATTTATTAGTATTTAAAAATAACGGATTAATTTACACTGTACAAAATGAGCCTAGTGATTGGAATATCATGCAACTAGGGAGTAAGAGTGATTTCATATCACGACATGCTTGTACTAATTTAGGTAAGGACGTAGTGTTTATGTCCACAACTGGGCTTAAATCATATGCTACATCTCTTACATACTCCAACTTCGAACCTAAAGACATTGGTGAAAAGTGCAATCCTCTTATTAAACGAAGAGTAGATAATCCGTTTATTTTTGACTTGCGTAGAACCAAACAATTGGTGATAAGCGGAGATAGTGGAAATACAGTATATGTATATCATTACGGGCTTAAAGCTTTTAGTAAATGGGTATTTCCTCATAAGATTACATCAATATGTGAAAATCGTTATCACGTTTTAGTGTCAATGAATGGCGACGAAACAAGTGGGTCATTGTATGAATTGCGGTGGGATAACCACGACGACAATAAGACAACTATTCATCAAGAAATTAAAAGTGGTGAAATTCGTGACACGCACCAAATGAACGTATACAGAACATATATTGACGTAATGTCAGATACCGCTGGTAGCGGTGATATTTCTATTAATGAAACTGTAATTCATCATTCATGGACTACCGAAGAGCAACAAAAAGAATTTAAGAGTCAAATACGTTCGCCAAAACTACAGTTTAAATTTGAAACGGACAGCAATATTGTCTTTAAATTCGTATCATTTGACATTGTGAAAGAAAACGAGGCTTTAGTAAGCCAAGGTTCTTCTGGTGGAGGACGACGCAACTCTGGTTTCGGAGCTAAAAAACGAAGTAGTAAACATGATGATTTCTTAAAAGGCACAGGGTCATCAAATAGAAACCCATATGGATAATATAACGGCACTCTGAAAAGGGTGCCACTTTTTTTATATGGAGATGTCACATGGCTAAAGACGAAGACATTGTGAAATGGATTAAAAAATACAATAAGAAAATGGGTAATTTCTGGGACGATTGGGACCTAGAATGGTATCCATTTATTCACATTTTCGAGGACGGCTCTTTTTTCACATATGGTGTATGTGGAGAGTATTTAGAATGTGGTCCTGTTAGTATAGACTTTAAAAAAGCATTTCCAACTATGGAAGCTTATGCAAAACGCTTAGGGCTAAAGGGAGTATCAACAATTACTCCTCATAATCCAAAAGCATACGCACGATTAACTAAGTCAACCTTAAAAGAGAAAAAATTCTTAGGTGGACAATGGCAATATTACTTCGTAAGGGAGGTTAATTAATGGGTAAAAAAGGTGGTTCTTCTTATCATGAACGCCCTCTATCCGAGGAAGAAAAACAACTATTACGTCAACAACAAGCGTATTTAGCTTCAATTCAACCGAGTATAGACCAGCTTGTATCTCGTGGTACCGCATTACTAGATGACGTAGTTAACCCTAACTGGTCATCTATTTATAGTCAAACTGTAAACGATGTAGACAACCTACGTAAAGAACAGGCTGAATTGGCGACTGGTAAATTGCCAGACGCATATGCCAATGCTAAAACAAATTATTTCAATCGTATCTATGAAAATACGATGGGCCAGCAACTGTCAGCTATGGCTAGGAAAGGTATTGTGGATAGTTCTCGACTGAACTCAGCAACAAACGATATGCAAAAAAATATCGCTGCACAAATGTCAAAAGACTACAGCGAAGACCTCAACACGCAGAAAGGGTTGCTGGACCAAAAATATCAATTCGCACTCAATCCTTTGGAATTGGCTCACAAGGCAAATATGTACTCATTTGCAAATCCTCAACAATATTTACAATTAGCTCAAGGTCAAAATAAATCAAACACAGACGCATTACAAGCTACTAGCCAGATGAATAATGGGCGTGGTTATGTAACACAAAAAGGGTCTGGTTTCTTTGGTGGCTTAATGCAAGGTGTTGGTTCATACCTAGCTTGTTTCCCAGCCGAAGTTGAGATTGAAACAGATTATGGCTATATCCCTATTAACGAAATTAATGAGGGAGATATTGTTGTGGCTAAAGATGGTATTGAGAAAGTGCTTAAAGTAGTTGAATGTGGAGAACGAGAAACTATGCACTTGATTACAGATAACCATTCATTAGAAACAACTCATACACAAACAGTATGGACACGAGATGGTCTCAAAGCTATTGACGAACTTGAAGAGGGGATGGAAGTGCTTACTAATAGTGGTTTTGAGCATATCATTGATTTTAAAGCTGGTCGTATCGCACCAGTATATGAATTAGTTTGCACGGGTTCTAATATGTTCTATGCAAACGGCATTGTTGTAGAAGGTTTTACCGAGGAGGAACTTAATGCTATACATTCCGTATGACCCAAAATCAGACCCATGGTACCAATTTGGTAATGCAGTAGCTGGTGGGTTAGGCTTACTAGCAGATAACCGTATGGCACGTGGAGAAGCTAAAAACCAAGATAACGAATTTGCTAACGACGAAGCAAATAAATATAACGGCTTTTTAGACCAAACAAAAGCAATGATGGGGCTTGATAAAGGCGATAGTACTGGCTGGGCTAGTGGTAATGCTAAACTATCGGCAATGGGTTATAATGGCCCAGCTTTGACCCCAACAAATGCAGAAGGCATTAACGCTGGTCTATTAAAACAACAAGATTACTGGAATCAATATAAGGATATCAACGCTGGCAAACGCTTACATGATAACGATTACTTAACATACAATCAATACAAAGCGAATATGCCTGGTTTACTTGGATAAGGAGGGTTTATGGATTTTTCTCAATACGGGAATGTGCCTAGTAATATCCAAGACGCTATTATTCAAGCGTCCAATAGTACTGGTGTAGACCCTGACCTTCTTGCTCGTGTAGCTCGGCAAGAAAGCGGTTTTGACCCAACTGCCGTAAGTTCTGCTGGTGCTACAGGCTTGTTCCAAACCATGCCAGATACAGCACGAGACTTAGGCATTGAAGACATGACAAATCCATACCAAAGTGCAATGGGCGGTGCTAAATACATCGCCCAAAATTTACAAAAGTATGGTGGAGATATTACTAAAGCTTTAGCGGCATATAATGCTGGCCCTGGTAATGTTGATAGCTGGATTAGTAATGGCTGGGACGGTTCACCAGATACTATTCCGATTGAAGAAACTCGTAATTATGTTAAATCAATCGGTGGCGGTGGACGTTCTAATATCCCTGTTAACTACACTCAACAAGGTAAGTCGCCTATTAATTTAGCGGCTCAATTCCAATTAGACGACCCAAAAGAGCAAATTGACTTTGGTCAAGTTATGGGTATTCTTAATGCACCAAAGCAAAATGTATCAGCCGCTGGTGACGACGCATTACGTAGTGCATTATCAACACAAGCACATCACTTAGCACGTGGTAGACTAGCGTCTCCTTTCTACGCTCAAAGCGATAAACAACTTATGCAATCAGCGATTGCCAAGGCACAGGAAGAAGCCAAGCTAAATAACCAATCAACTCAATTAACTGGTGCTGGTCAATTGGCACAGATGATTGCTAATAGTAAGAATAGCTCTAATGCAGAAATGCTTGCAAGTTTAGGCCAAGCTCTTGGTGTACGTTTAAGCCCTATGGCACGACGTTATATGTCACAAAATGACATGGCTAAAATGGGACTACAATTTGCACGGCAAGACCAATTACTTGCAGACGAACGTGCATTTAAGGCCGCTGAAGCAGAAAAACAACGTCAATTACAACGTGACTTGACAGCAGTTAGAGCCGCCGCTACAGCCGCTCGTGCTGGTAGAAGTGGTCGCTCTGGTGGTGGTAGCAGTTCTAGCCTTATCAGTAGCGATAAATACGTCGATAAACAATTAAGCGGATTTGGTGAATACTTATCCGAAAACGCTGACAAAGAACAATTCTCTCAAAATGATGTCAATGAATTAAATCGTCGATATGGTGACTTAATTTTACAATTAGGTTCAGCTGAAGCAACTCCATATTCTATGGAAATGTTACGACGAGCTGGGAATGATTATACATACCAAATTAATCATATGCAAAATTCAAGTAGCGGTAATAAATTGGATTACAGCACTAGCCAAGACATCATTGATAAACTCAACAAAAAAGAATAGATTATTTATACAGGAGGGGTGATTAAATGCCTACTTTAGGACAGTTGCTAGGCGATAACCTATATAACGTTGCATATGGTCCTCAATACAATGCCATGAAGCGTAAACAAGCCCTCGATGATTCTGGCTATATTCCAAGCGAGAACGATGGTTTAATTGACAGCTTTCAATCTGGTCTAGCTGGTTCTATGGGCGGACTATTTGGTGAGTTATCTGGTTGGGCCAAAAACAATGGTCATGACTGGTTAGCTAATGAAGCCATGTATAGTGCTAACCAAATGGGTGATATAGCCGCTCGTAATGCTTATACAGGTAATGCAGATACCGACGGATATTTATGGTATGGTGCAAACCAGGCCGCTCAAGCTTTAGGTTCATCTGTTCCTAGTTTGGCTACTGATGTCGCTACATCAGCCGCCGCTGACGCCGCTATTGGTTCTATCGTACCTGGTGTTGGTACTACTGCTGGTGGTGTTGTAGGTGCATTAACAGGTGTTGGTAAATTTGCACTTAGAGCATACGAAGGTTCTAAGGCGATTCGTTATGGCGTTAAAGCCGCTAAAACAGCTGGTAGTATTGCAGTCGGTGGTCTAGTCGAAAACGCTAGTAACGCTGGTGACACATACATGACTGGTTTAAGCCGTGGTATGGACTATAACGAAGCATGGGACGCTAGTAACCAAGCCTTTGACGATGGCTGGGCCCCAGCTGTATTAAACTATGCTTCAGATAAAATCTCACTAGGTATGCCAATGAAAGGTATCTCGGCCGCTATGGCTGTTGGTACTGGTGGCAAAGTACTAGCTAAAACAGCTGGTGCTTGGGCTGGTAATGCTATGATTGGTGCCACTGGCGAAGGTTTAACTGAAGCATGGCAACAAGAAATTCAAGAACAAGCATTAGGTAACCCAGATTACGCTAACGTACATATCTATGACCCACGTACATGGACTGATGAAATGGTGAGCCAAGGCAAAGACGCATTTGCTGGTTCATTAGTATTAGGTGGCATTGGTGGTGCTGTAAATACTGGTCGTGGCTGGGCTTCATCTCGTTCTAATCCTTCTGTCTCTATAGAAGACAGTATAGACAGTAGCCCACAAGAAACAAATCTGAACAATACTACAAGTATTAACGAAGTTAATAATATTGACGCAGACGATGATGTATACGAAAACATAGAAGCACCAGTATCTGCTGTTCGTAATATTGAAGATAATACTGATGTTGGCGGTATTACAGACTTGTCAGAAATGGTGCCAGACCAATTAGCACCACAGGAACGTGGCGATTACGATGACATGCTAGACACTATGACAGCACGTTTTCAAAAGAACAAATATTCTGACGCTGATATTGCAAATAAACAACAAGCTGTTAGTGATACAGTAAATCGTATCGTAGATTTATGGGATAATTCTACAGACGAAACAGAACCTAAAAAGCTTACCAATAATATGTATATGGACGACTTCATGAACGCTGGTCTTACAAAGAAAGAAGCACATGAAGCCTCTTCTACTTTAGTGTCTACTCTACGCAAGAAAAATGACGTAGATAATTACAACCCTATGGACGGGAAGAATATCGTTGAACGTGCAGATAGAGTAGGATATAAACTATCAGACGCACAGCGTAAGGACTTATTGTCTGATAATCCTATCCGTCAAAACATTAACGATACAAATCTTGCCGTTGAGAAAGCGGAAGCTGACGCACGTAGACGTCAACAAGCAAAACAAGCACAACAACGAGAAAAAGAAAATAGACAAGCATATTCTTCTCGTTATAAAGATTCTGTGAACAAACCTTTCCTTGACCCTCTATATGGTGATAGAGCGGAAGAAACTGGTTATCGCATTAGCAAAGCTATCGCAGAACGTGAAGCTGATAAAAAATACGGACGTAAAGTCCGCAAAGATTATGAATATCTTCGTAAGAATGGTATTAATACACAAAACTATTCTGAACAAGAAATGAAGGACATTCAAAATCATGTTCGCTCAATTGAAGAAGGTAAGAAAAATAA
>OGIN01000318.1_pt1 | contig 53039 bp, 79 predicted proteins | sample 1571851 | NCBI WGS metagenome assembly OGIN01 (sample SAMEA2582123, study PRJEB24529) | metagenome | biome: Human gut stool | place: China | collected 2011 | reverse complement strand
AATTTAAATTAAATTTTTTTATTTTTGATTTGACATTTAATAGTTAGTCTTAAAATATTTTAAAAATTTTTAATTAATTTTTCCATTAAAAAAAATAGAGTTTCTATCTCCTCTTTAGTCAATATACTCTCTACTTTTTGATGAAAGAGTTTAGCCACTTGAAGTACAGTTTCTACTATCTCTTCTGCTTTATCTTCTAACTCTAAAAAAACTATTCTTTTGTCATTTTCACATGCAACTTTTCTTACATATCCTATTTTTTCTAATTTATTTACCAAACTTGTAACTGTTGATTTATCCTTACTTATTAGCTCACTAATCTCTTTCATAGAAAGTCTTTTATAAACGCTTAAGATAATTATAATCCTAACATGAGAATAAGCTAAATCTTTTATCCCCTTCTCTCGTAACAATACATCTATATAACTAGCTCCTCGATGATGAGCTCGACTTATATAGCTAAAAAGTGTATTTCTTATCTCTAAAGTTTCCATTACATCACCCTACTATTAGTTTATCATAAATTTAGTTTTATATCAAACTATTTTTTGTAAACTTTTTTATAGTAAATATTTATAAAAATAAAAAAGATTTTTCTTTTCTATGAGTTTTTGTTATAATAATATTAAGTTATATATTAGAGGAGGTTAGCCTATGTTTGACAAAAAAATCTATATAGAAAGAAGAGAAAAATTAAAAGAGAGTTTAAAAAATGGTGTTGTTGTATTCCCAGGAAATCAGGAATCTCCTAGAAATTACAAAGGTAACGATTACCATTTTGAACAAGATTCTACATTTCTTTATTATTTTGGTATGAATGTTCCAAATCTTATTGGGGTTATAGATATAGATAACAATCAAGAATATATATTCGGAACTGATTTTACTCTTGATGACATTGTTTGGATGGGAGAACAAAAATTATTAAAATCTTTTGCTCAAGATGCTGGAGTAAATAATTTTATTGAAATGACAGAGTTTGAAAATTTTGCTAATAATCTTATCACTGAGAAAAGAGAACTACTATTTTTACCACAATATAGAGCTGAAACTGTTATCCAATTAAGTAAAGCTTTCAAATTAAATCCATTTAACTTTGAAGAAAATATATCTGAAGAACTTATAAAAGCTGTTGTAGAACATAGAAATATAAAATCTCAATTAGAGATAGAAGAGATAGAAAAAGCAGTAAATATAACTAGAGAGATGCACCTAGAAGCAATGAGAGTAGCAAAACCAGGAATGAAAGAGTTTGAAGTAGTATCCGCTTTAGAAGCTATTGCTACAAAGTATAACGCTTCTACATCTTTCCATACTATTTTTTCAAGAAATGGAGAAACTTTACATAACCATTATCATGGAAATACTCTACAAGAGGGAGATATAGTTGTATTAGATGCTGGAGCTAGAAGTGAAAGTGGTTATTGTGGAGATATGACTACTTCTTTCCCTATATCTTCAAAATTCTCTGATAGACAAAGAGATATCTACTCTCTACTTATTGAAATGTTTGAAAAAGCTGAAGAGTTAATAAAACCAGAGATTACATATAAAGAGGTACACTTAGAAGTTTGTAAAGTTCTTGCCAAAGGAATGAAAAAAAGAGGATTAATGAAGGGAGATATTAATGAAGCTGTAAAAGCTGGTGCTCATGCTATATTCTTCCCTCACGGATTAGGACATATGTTAGGTCTTGATGTACATGATATGGAAGCTCTTGGTGAAAATTATGTGGGATATGATGAATTTGCTAGAGATATGCAATTTGGTCTAAAATCTCTAAGACTTGCTAGAAAATTAAAACCGGGGTATGTATTCACTGTTGAGCCAGGAATATATTTTATTCCAGAGCTTGTTAAAAGATGGAAAGAGGCTGGAAAATTTACTGAGTTCTTAAATTATGAAGAGATTGAAAAATATCTAGATTTTGGTGGTATGAGATATGAGGGAGATTTCTTAATCACTGAAACTGGTGCTAGAAGACTTGGTGAAAAAATGCCTAAATATTTCGATGAAATAGAAGAGTTAAGAAAATAGTTTATTTCAATATACTTTGTCATATTATTGCAACTTTTTATAAAATATAGTATAATAAATTTAAGATATATTTATATAAAATAGAGGTGGAATATGGAAAGAAATAAAATTATTTTAGGTATTTTTGCTTTAACTCTTAGTGCTTATGGAATGAGTTTTAAAGAAGGAACTTATGCTGGAGAGGCTAAAGGATATCGTGGAGATATTAAAGTAGAGGTAAAGGTTTCTTCTGATAAAATTGAAGAGATAAGAATTTTAGAAAATGGAGATACTCCAATTCTTTCAGATTCAGCAATAAAAAGAGTAGCTGAAAATGTTTTAAAATATCAAAGTACTAGGGTAGATGGAGTTGCTGGAGCTACTGGAACTTCTAAAGCTGCTCAAATGGCTATAAGAAATGCTTTAAAATCTTCTGGTGTTGATGCAAAAGAACTAAATAGAAAAGTAAAAACTGAAGAAGTTAGAACACTAATGAAAAAAGAATTAAAGGAAAATGTAGTAGTTATAGGTGCTGGTGGAGCTGGACTTGTTTCTGCTATTGAAGCTAAATTAAACGGTGCTGAAAAAGTAGTTGTATTAGAAAAAATGGCTTTTGCTGGAGGAAATACCTTAATTTCAGGAGGAGAGTATGCAGCTCCTAATAACTGGATTCAAAAGAAACAAGGTATTAAAGATAGTCCAGATACTTTTTATAATGATATATTAAAAGGTGGAGATAACGAAGGAAATCCAAAACTTATAAGAGTTTTAGCTGATAATGCACTAAAAGATGCTGAATGGTTAAAAGATTTTATTGGAATGGAATTTGAAGATAGACAATTATTCTTTGGTGGACACTCTGTTGAAAGAAGTTTAGTACCAAAAGATGCCACTGGAGTAGAAATGATTAAAAAACTTTTAGCTAAAGCTGATGAGTTAGGAATAGAAATCTATTATGAAACTCCTGCTACTGAACTTATAATGAAAAATGATAGAATAGTAGGAGTAAAAGCAAAAAGTTCTACAACTGATTACACTTTCTTAGCTGATAAAGGTGTAATTATTGCTAGTGGTGGATTTGGTTCTAATGTTGAAATGAGAATAAAATATAATAAAGATGTAGATGAAAATATCTTATCTACTAATACTGTAGGTATTACTGGAGATGGAATAGTTATGGCTGAAAAAGTTGGAGCTAAACTAGAAGATATGGAGTTTATTCAAACTTATCCTACTTGTGACCCTATAAGTGGAGCTTTATTATATTTTGGTGACGTTAGACTTGCTGGTGGAAGTATCCTTGTCAACCAAGAGGGAAAACGTTTTGTTGAAGAATTAGAGAGAAGAGACGTTATCTCTATGGCTATCAAAGAGCAAACTGGAAGTGTAGCATATCAATTCTGTGACGAAGCTCAAGTAGAATTAAGTGGAGTAGCTAAACATCATGCTAAAGAAGTAGAATACTTATTTAATAATAAGCTTTTAGTTAAGGCTGATACAATAGAAGAAGCTGCTAATTTCTTTGGAATAGATAGCAAAGAATTAGAGAATACAGTAAAAAAATATAATGAGTATGCTAAAAATGGAAAAGATTTAGAATTTAATAAGAGAGGAAAATTAACTCCATTTGAAATGCAAGGTCCTTTCTATATTATGAAAGCTGTACCAGCTGTACATCATACTATGGGTGGAATTAAAATTGATGAAAAAGCTAGAGTTATTGATACAAATGGAAATGTTATCAAAGGATTATATGGAGCTGGAGAAGTTACAGGAGATATCCATGGAACTAACCGTTTAGGAAGTGACGCTATAGCTGATATTACTGTATTTGGTAGAATTGCTGGTAAAAACGTAATGTCAGAAAATTAATAAAAAACTATAATTTAAGAGGGGTTGTCATAATAAAGCAACTCCTCTTTTTTTACTTTTTAATTTAATAGATTTATAGATCTAAATATGGTAAAATTAAATTGAAACTCATACTAGAATAACATTAAGCACTTACTTAGGAGGAAATTATGAAATATATAGACCATAAAGTTATCAAAACAGCTATTGGAACTTTTATATCTATCTATTTAGCAGATTTATTAGGAATAAAATTTGGAGTTACAGCTGGAATAGTTACTATTATTAGTATTCAAGCTACTAAAAAAGAGTCTTTAAAAATCGCTTTAGAAAGATTTATTGCTTCCTTAGTTGGACTTTTTATAGCAGTTATATCCTTTGAATGTTTTGGATATACACCTTTTATCTTTGGTATATTTGTTTTAACATTTATGCCTATATGTCTGAAATTTAATTTATTTCAAGGTTTTTTAGCTACTGTTGTTTTAGCTACACATATTTTAAGTTTAGGTACTGTATCTTTAGATATAGTTAAAAACGAAATATATATTCTTCTTCTTGGAATAGTTGTAGCTCTAGTTCTAAATTCATATATGCCTGATATGAAAAAAGAATTAAGAGAGAAAAAGAAAAATATTGATACACTTATGAAAACTCTCTTTAATTATTTTGGAGATGTATTAATAACTGGTTCTGTTTTTGTAGATGAAGAAACTCTATTTAAAGAGTTAAAAAAAGAATTGGATACAGCTAGAGATATTGCTTTTAAAGAGTATAATAATGATATCTTTTCTAGTTCAAGAGAAGAAGTAGAGTTCTTTCAAATGAAAAGAAATCAATATAAAGTTATGCTAAGAATGAGAAATCACTTCTATAGATTCTATATAAGTAGTGAACACACACATATTATTTCTGAGTTTACTAGAAAAGTTTCTGACTCTATTGGAGTGGATAAACTCTATCAAGAGGTTCTTATAGAATTAGAAAGAGTTAGAGGCGTATTTGAAAGTATGCCTTTACCTAAAACAAGAGTTGAATTTGAAAGTAGAGCTATGTTATTTCAATTTTTAAATGATATAGAGGAGTTTTTAGAAATTAAAAGAGACTATATGAAAAAAGTAAGAGGGAAGTAATCTCCTCTTACTTTTTTTACTAGAACTATTCTAAATAAAAATCTCTCATTAATACTTATAAAATAAGCTTTTCTACAATTCAAATTATTTTTTGAACATAAAATATACTGCTCCTATTAAGCAAAGGAAAGCATATATATAATTTAATTTAAACTCTTGTTTAAGATAAAGAACAGAGAATCCAGAAAAAACTACAAGAGTAATAACCTCTTGAATAATCTTAAGTTGTGCCACAGTAAAAAATTGAGAGCCTATTCTATTAGCTGGAATAGAGAAACAATATTCAAAGAAAGCTATTCCCCAGCTACTAACAATTGCAAACCATAGAGCACTATGAGTATTTTTTAAGTGTCCATACCAAGCAAAAGACATAAAAATATTTGAAATAAAAAGCAAAGCTATTGGTAAAAATTTCATAAATTTTCCCCTCCTAAAAATTTTTTCTTAACTTTATGATTTTATAACTTTTTCAACTAAAAATCAAGATATTTATAATGTTTTTTCAACAAGTTATACTATTAATTAGAAAAATATGATAAAATATCAACATAGTATAAAAAATAATTTTGAGGTGAGAGAGATGTTTATAAATGATTATCATATTCATAGTGAATTTTCTGGTGATTCTAGCCAAGATTTAGTAGAAATTTTTGAAAAAGCAATATCTTTAGGTTTAGAAGAGATTGCTATCACTGACCATTTAGAGTATGATATAGAGGGAATGGCAGATAAGTGGATTTTAAATTTAGATAAATATACTAGTAAAATTTTAGAATATCAAGATAAATATAAGGAGAAATTAAATATAAAATTAGGAGTAGAGGTAGGAGTACAACCACATACTAAAGATTATTTAGAAGAGCAAGTAAAAAAATATCCTTTTGATTTTATTATCGCTTCTACTCACGCTATAAATAGGTATGATTTAGCTTGGGGAGAGTTGCAAAAAACTAGAAATAAAGAGCAGTTACAAAAATATTATTTTGAAACTGTCTTAGAAAATGTAAAAAAATATGATAAATTCTCTGTTTATGGACATATGGATTTTGTTACTAGATATGGTGGTAATGAATACAGAGGATTAGAATATAAAAAAAATCAAGATTTAATTGATGAAATTTTAAAAACTTTAATTTCAAAAGGTAAGGGTATAGAGATAAATACTTCTGGTTATAGATACAAAGAGGATAGATTTTATCCTTGTACTGATGTAGTGAAAAGATATTTTGAGTTAGGTGGAGAGATTATTACAATAGGTTCTGATTCCCATATAAAAGAGTATATAACTATGGATTTTGATATTGTATATGAATTTTTAAAAAGTATTGGTGTAAAATATATTTGTGGTTTTGACAAACTAAATCCTGTATTTAAAAAGTTAAAATAAAGTTGATAGTTTTTGTTAAATATGCTAAAATAGAGCTATTAAGACTATATCACAGAGTAAAAGGAGATAATATTATGAAAAAGTCATTAATTATATTAACATTAGCAGGAGCATTATTAGGAGGATGTACAGCTTTGGAAAAAACAAGTGAAACAGCTGAAAAAGTTAACAATGTAACTCAAACAGCTCAAACTATGTTAAATATTAATTCAATCAGTGGAGTAGAATATACTCTTGAAAATTCTGATATAACTATTACATTTGATAATACTAAAATTTATGGATTCTCTGGAGTAAATAGATATTTTGGTGCTGTTAAAGTTCAAGGAAATAATATCACTATCGAAAATGTAGCTTCTACTATGATGGCAGGACCTCAAAATAAAATGGAAGAGGAATCAAATTATTTAAAAGCTCTAGCTGAAATGACTTCTATGACAATTGGAGATAAAACTATTACTTTAACAGGAAATGGAAAAACTCTAAAATTTTTCACAAAATAATTTAATTTTAAAAGGAGCTGTTGCAAATTCTTAAATTGCAACAGCTCCTTTTTTATTTTTAATCTTTAATTAATTCAAATAGTTTTTGAGCAGCCTTCATAGGTCCCTCTTTTTCCATTCCTTTTATACCAAGCTGAGTTTTTATTTGCCCTACCTTTACTCCCTTAGTAAACATCTCTTTAAAGAATCTATCTATTAATACATCTGTTTCTTTTTGTTTTTGTACTGGTCCAAATGGGTTAGCAAAATATGAATCAACAATTCCTACTTCACTTGTAGTTCCCTTAGCCATTCTTCTACCTGCTTTAAATATCTCGATAGCTTCACTTGGATTAGAGAAAAACTCTAACTCATCATTTTCAGCCTTATCATAGTTATTAGCATAGAAGAAGAAATCTACTGGATAACCTTTCATTATGTCATTATATGAAGCTATTGGAATAATAATTCTTGAGTTTTTCTTATCTGGGTTCATAAATATACTTCTATCTATCTCTTTATAAGCATATCCTGTATCTAGGTCATCTAGTCTGACAAAAGCTCCTATCTCCGTTCCTACTCCCAATGGAGCTCCACCTTTTGGATTTAGAAGAAGTGTTCCCATATCATCAAAGATTACCTTCATATCTTTTACATACTGTTCACTTAAGTTTCTAAAAGCTTCCAAACTCTCTGATTTACCAGCACCACTATCTCCCATAATAATTATATTGTATTTTTTACCATTTTTCATAATAATATTTACCATAGCTCCATGTATTGGCAATCCACCTTTTTGTATCATTCTTAAGTTATGAAGAGTTAAAATCATCTTTTTCATATATCCAAAGTAATCAATATCCTCTCCATAATTAGCATATCCTACTATCATATTATTCTCTTTATCATCATAGAAAACTGTTTTCATCTCAGTATCGTAATCTTTTACTCCATATACATAGATAATATCTGGTTTTCTATTTTTATATTCTTCTTCTCTTGCTAACTCAAATAAGTTACATAGAGCTATTCCTTGTGACATAAAAAATCTATTAAAGTAGATAAAAGCTAATGATTCACCAATTTTTGCTGGATAACAGAACCAGTTTTCCTCATTTATACATACATCTTTTAAAGGATTTTCAAAAACCTCTTGGAAAATTCCTGTTCTAGTATTTCTTTTAGGATAAGTTATAAATGGTGGTTGTAAAATAATTGTCTCTATAAAAGGAACTCTCTCTAAAAAAGAGTACTCAGCAGGACAATTTCTATTCATATCATTTAATATAATTCCAGCATTAATACCAGCACTAAGCTGTCTATATACTCTATGCTTATATCCCATTACTGTTTCTTCTATTTGTCTATATGTACTAAGAATTAAATTTTTAAAATTATTTATAGCTTCAATAAAGTTAACATTTTGAAGCCCTTCTCCTTTTTTACTATTCCTTACTATTGCATATCTTTCATACTTTCTCCAATAAGTATAAAGTCCTTCAATGAATTCTACTAATGTATTTCTATCTTCTAATAATTTAGCATATTTCTCATCTAATTTTGCTATCTCTTCTCCTTCTAGTACAATAAGAAGTTTAAAGAATTTTGTAATTTCTTGAACTAAGTTTGAGTTTTTTCCACAACAATCTTTTATATATACATATACTGGTGCCTCTTTTTTCTCAATTTTTTCAATAAAAGCTGTTAAAACTCTTTTAAATCCATCACTATCTAATAATGACTCTGCGTTGTTACAATATTTTACTGTAAAATTTATTGTGATACTATTTCTGTTGATTGTTGCTTCTTGTCTCATTTAAAATCCTCCTAAGATATATATTACAAATATACATTATCATATAAAAAGATTAAAGTCAAGAATAAAGATTTAAATATTTTTATTTTTTATTTTTTTAAAAATATTTTTTTAAATACAAATGATTGATTTTGATTGTTTTGAAAGAAAATGATTGATTTTTATAAAAAATTATGCTATATTTATATTGAAGATATAGAGGTGATAATGTTATGAATGTTCGTAGATTTGACACAATACTCAAACTTTTAAATGAAAATAAAAATATAAAAGTTCAAGAGCTAATGGAAAAATTGAATGTTTCTGAAGCCACAATTCGTAGAGACTTAAATACTCTTGAAAAAAAAGGGAAAATAAAAAGAGTACATGGTGGTGCTATTTTAAATACACCTTCTGAAGAGGATATAATTTCTAAAAAAACTATTCACTCTAAGGCTAAAGAAAAAATTGCTAAAATTGCTAGCGAATATATAAAAGATGGAGATATCATCTATCTTGATGCTGGAAGTACAACGGAAATTCTAATTAAGTATCTTGAAGATAAAGAAAATATTAAAGTTGTAACTAATGGTATCTCTCATTTAGAAGAGTTAAATAGATATGGAATCGAAACTTATCTTCTTGGTGGTGAAGCTAAATTTACTACTGGAGCCACTGTAGGAATAGGTGCTGTAACTTCTTTAAGGGGTTACAATATAGATATAGCTTTTATAGGAGCTAATGGAGTAACTAGCGAAGGGTATTCCACTCCAGATACTAAGGAAGCTATGATAAAAAGCGAAGCTATCAGTAGGGCTAATGAGGTTTATTTCCTATGTGATTCATCTAAATTTGGAAAAAAATCTTTCGTAGTCTTTGCTACTCTAGAAGATGGAACTCTTCTAACAGAGGGAGAGGTTCCAGAGGAATTTAAAATAAAATAATTTTAGGAGGGAAAAATGATATATACACTTACACTTAATCCTGCTATCGATTACTATATGAGCATGGGAAATTTTCAACTAGGAAGCCTTAACTCATTGGAAGAAGGGTATACTTTACCAGGTGGAAAAGGAATAAATGTTTCTAAAGTTTTAAAAAATTTCTCTGTTGAAAGTAAAGCTCTAGGATTTGTTGGAGGATTTACAGGGGATTATATTAAAAAACACTTAAATGAATATGAAATAGAAAGTGATTTTATAGAACTTCAAGAAAATACTAGAATAAATATTAAATTAAAAACTAAAGATTCTGAAACAGAGATAGCTGGAAAATCTCCTACTATTTCTAGAGAAAATGTAAAGGAATTATTAAAAAAATTTGAAGAAATAAAAAAAGATGATGTAGTAATATTATCAGGAAGTGTACCTAATTCTATTTCTAAAAGTATTTATGCTGATATTATAAAACTTTTACCAAAAGATTGCAAAGTTATATTAGATACTAGGGGATTACATTTTGTAGAAGGATTAAAAGAGGGAGTATTTTTAACAAAACCAAACAATCATGAATTGGAAGAGTTTTTTAATAGAAAATTAAACAACATAGAGGAAATTATACAAGCTGGAAAAGATTTACAAGCTTTAGGAAGCAAAAATGTATTAATCTCTTTAGGAAAAGATGGTTCTATATTAATTACAGAAAAAGAGGTATATATAGGAAATGCTCCACAAGGTAAACTTATTAGCTCAGTTGGTGCTGGAGATTCTATGGTGGCTGGAGTTGTATACGGAATAGCAAAGGGAATGACTCTTGAAGATAGTTACAAATATGGTATAGCTTCTGGAAGTTCAACAGCCTTTTCTGAAGGACTTACAACTTTTGAAGGAATGAATAGTTTATTAAATAAAATAGAGATAAAAAAATATTAAGGGAGGCTCAAATGATAACAAATTTACTTACACTTGAGTGTATCAATTTAAACTTAAAAGGTCAAACTAAACAAGAAATCATTGATGAAATGGTAGAGATTCTTTATCAAGGTGGAAAATTAAATGATAAAGAAGAGTATAAAAAAGCTATTTTAGCAAGGGAAGCTCAAAGCTCTACTGGATTAGAAGAGGGAATTGCTATACCTCATGCTAAAACTTCTGCTGTTAAAATACCTAGTATAGCTTTTGGATTATCAAAAAATGGAGTAGATTATGAATCTTTAGATGGAGAACCATCAAAACTATTTTTTATGATAGCTGCTCCAGCTAATGCATCAGACACTCATATAGAAATTTTATCAAAACTAACAACTATGTTATTAGATGATGAGATAAGAGAAAAATTATTAGAGGTTAAAACTGAACAAGAGGTAATAGATATCCTTACTTCAGATATAAAAGAGGAAGAGAAAAAAGAAGAGGAAGTATCAGATGAATTCTCAGAAGTTTTAGCTGTAACAGCTTGTCCTACTGGAATAGCTCATACATATATGGCTGCTGACGCTCTTATAAAAAAAGCTAAAGAGATGGGAGTAAATATCAAAGTAGAAACTAATGGTTCTACTGGTGTAAAGAATGAGATAACTGCTGAAGAGATTAAAAGAGCTAAAGGAATTATAGTAGCAGCAGATAAAAATGTAGAGATGGAGAGATTTGCTGGAAAACATGTAGAAATTGTACCTGTTAAAGAGGGAATAAAAAATCCAGAAACTCTTATAAAAAATGCTTTAAATCAAACAGCTCCTATTTACACTGTAACTACTAGTGGAGAAAAAACTCCTGCTAAAAAAGAAAAAACAGGATTCTATAAACACTTAATGTCTGGGGTATCAAATATGTTACCATTTGTTGTTGGAGGAGGTATCTTAATAGCCCTATCATTCATGTTTGGTATTCAAGCTAGCAATCCTAATGACCCATCTTTCCATCCTGTAGCAAAACTACTTAGTGATATTGGTGGAGGAAATGCTTTCTTCTTAATGATACCTGTTATGGCTGGATTTATTGGAATGAGTATTGCTGATAGACCAGGATTTGCTCCTGCTATGGTAGGAGGACTTATCTCTCTAAATAATGGTGGTGGATTCTTAGGAGGACTTATTGGTGGATTCCTAGGAGGATATGTTGTAGTTTTATTAAAAAAATTATTTGCTAAATTACCTAATAGTTTAGAAGGGTTAAAACCTGTTTTATTATATCCTCTATTTGGTATATTTATCACTGGTGCTTTAATGTATGGAGTTATTATCAATCCAATAGCTGCTCTTAACAGTGGAGTTACTAACTTTTTACAAGGACTAGGAACAGGAAACTTAGTTCTATTAGGAATTTTAGTTGCTGGAATGATGGCAGTTGATATGGGAGGTCCAGTAAATAAAAGTGCCTTCACTTTTGGTATTATGATGATAACAGCTGGAAACTATTATCCACATGCTGCTGTAATGGCTGGAGGAATGGTTCCACCTCTTGGAATTGCTCTAGCTACTACTTTCTTTAAAAATAAATTCACTCAAGATGAAAGAGATGCTGGAAAAGTTTGTTATGTAATGGGATTATCATTCATCACAGAGGGAGCTATCCCATTTGCAGCAGCTGACCCTATTAGAGTTATCCCAGCTTGTATAATTGGTTCTGGAATTGCTGGAGGATTATCAATGTTCTTTAGAGTTCAATTACCAGCTCCACATGGTGGATTATTTGTATTACCAGTTATGACAAACCCTATTATGTATCTAGTTGCTATAATAGTAGGTTCTGTAGTTACAGCTTTAATCTTAGGATTTATTAAAAAACCTGTTCAAGAATAATATTATATTAATGTAAGAAAAAGACAGACTAATTTATTGGTCTGTCTTTTTTAAAAGTTAAGATGAATAAAAACTTCTCTCTCTTCATTTACTTCTATTTTCTTTATTATCTGTTTTAATATCTTATTAGCTTCTTGCTTACTCTCAGCATTCTTTAAATTACTTAAAGCTTCAATAAACATTTTCTTAAAATCTAAATTTTGTTTTACTTCATTTCTTTCATTCTCTAATTCAATAATTTTAGCTTCTATATCAATTAATGAATTTTGTATATCAACTTTCTTACTTTTAAATTGCTCTTTGGTAATATCTCCATCTGCATAAAGCTCAATTAAATTTTCTTCTCTTGTTTTTAATTTGCTCTTTTGAGCCTTTAATTTCTTTAATTCATTATCTTTATTATTATTCTCAAGTGGAATTTTATTCAATTCATCTAAAAACTCACTGTTAAAAAGCTCATCTAAAACTTTCTTATCAAGAGTATCACTCTTTATACTTCTACTACACCCAGTACATCTATAATAATATGTTCCTTTTCTTCCAGCATTACCTCTAAATTTAGAGCCACAAGTATGGAAAAGTAATCCTGATAATAAATAGGAAGTCTTCTCTATATTTCTCATTCTTAATTCTTGGTTCAAAGACATTCTATTGGCAACTTTTTCCCAAGTATCAATATCTATAATAGGCTCCCAATCTCCTTTAGCTTCTACTATTTTAGTTTCATCAGGATTTTTCATTGGTTTAAATGTTGTTTTGTTCATTTTCCTTTTTCCAAATATATTATATCCAGCATATACTTTATTATTAAGCCATTGCTTTATAGTACTTCTATCTTTTCCAGTCATTCTCTCAAGAGCTACTATTCCATGACCTTTTAAATACTCCTGATAAATATATTTTATTAGTTCTGCTTCTTCAGGAACTATTACCATTTTTTTATCAATAATCCTATATCCATATGGAGCATTATTCATTCTTTTTCCTTCTTTTACTTTAACTATCATATTATCTCTTACCCTATCAGCATTATCAAACCTAAAAAACTCAAATATGGCAGCTAATATTGTAAGAATAAGTTTTCCCATTGGGCTATCACTATCTAGTGTAGGATTATTTATTAATTTTAATTTAACATTTAAAAGATTAAGTTTATTAAACAGTGAAAGAAAAGCAAAGGCATCTCTTGCTATTCTAGAAACATCATAGGCTATAAAGTAATCAATCTCACCTTGATTTTCTTCAAGATATTTTTGAGCTTCAATAAAACCTTTTCTATTTCTATTTCCACCACTCATAACATCAGTAAATTTTTTTACTATTTCTATATTGTTATCTCTAGCAAAGATTTCCCCTCCCTTTTCTTGAGTTTCTAGGGAGAGGTCCTCTTTTTGCATATCTGTACTTACTCTAAAATAAGCTATTGCTTTCTTGACCTCTCTCATCTAAAGTTATTCTCCTTTTTGTTTATCATATAATTTCTTTATATTATCTTGAATCTCCTTTAAAGTTTTATCATTCAATACTTCTTTACTTCTTATAATCATTTTCTTACCTCCTATCCTAAAACAATTATAATATCAACTGGCTTTTCACTGTCTATTCCCTTGTAAATTTCTACTATCATATTTACTCCTCCTAAGCCCCAAGTATTCTTTTGAAAAGTCCTCTATGCTTTAAGCTATAATTCTCAGCCTTCAACTGCTCAAGCTCTCTTTGGAGTTTATGCTCTTTTTCTCTATGTTGCCTTAGTAATATTCTCATTTCCTTATATTTATCTATCCAACTTTCATTAAGGAACTGTTGTTCTGCTATTATGAAATGTAATCTAGCTATTTCAACTCTATACTTATTAATTTCTCTTTTCTTTGCTTGTTTACTCATATAACCAACTCCTAATTTTATCGAATAAAGATTTTTTCTTATTTTGAGATATAACATTTTCTTTATCTTCAGATTTAAAATTTATAGAAAAATAAACTTCATATAATCTTCCATTATCATTGAAACTATTGTATGTTATATAATATTCTTCAAATTCAATAGAATTAACCTCTTTTTTCAGTCTATCCAAAATATCATCGTCAACACTTTTTATATCTTTGTCATAGACTGATACAATATAATTTTCTTCTCCTGTTTTTATGTACCATTCTTCCATATGTTCTTTTTTATTTTTTATCTCCTCACAAATACTAGCTATAAAAAACTTTATATCAATTTCTCTATTTTTCAATTCTTCCTCTAAATACTTTTTTCTTTTCTCTTTTAAAGTCATTTATAACCACCCAATCTCTTTGTAAGCTTCTTTGAGTTGCTCTGGTGTAATTCCTCTATCGTTCATTTCATTGACTAGAATATTTAATTTCTCAAATTCTACATCTTCAAAATAAATAGTTCCCATTATTTCAACTATTTCATTGCAATCCCAATCTATACGTTTTTCTATATAATCATAATTCAAAAATATATTATCGTCATCTTCTTTAAATTCTTTAGGAGTTAAGTTCTCTTTCAAAAACTCCACCAAGTCAAAAGGTTTTTCAATAACTTCTTTGAATCCTAAACTTTTTAGGAAAACATTTACATCTTGTAAGTCTTCAAAGAAAGTTTTAATAATATTATTAGTGCAAATTTCAACACATATATATTTTTTGCTGTTCTTATCAAAACCATAAAAAACTTTAGCAGTAGCACCAATTTTATTATCTAAATTAATTTCTCTTCCAGTAAAATATATTTTTTCTTCTACTAATTCCAAGCAATTAACAAAAACGACAATTTCTTCAATTCCGTCTTTTATAATACAGCTTTCATTATTATTTTTAAATTCTTTCAAAATATATTCTTTAGTACTATTTTTTATTTTTACTCTATCTCCTATTTGAAACATTAATATTCCTCCTTAATAACTCTTTCTTTGAATACTTCCCAGTTTTCTTCTCTAATTCTTATTCTATTTCTTACAGCAAATATCCAAGTTCCAGCTATAAAATATATTGAAATATTCTCATTAAATCTATATCCTCTTTTCTTTTTAAGGATACTAGATTTATATTTTTCTAAATTCTCTATATTAAATCTCATCTTCCACCTCTTCTTGACTTTTTTCTAATAACTTTTGAGCCTCTTCCAGTAGTCTTAAATAATATTTAAAATCATTTCTTTTATAAGGGTCATTAGAATTTTCTGACTGTTTTTTCCACTTTTCATAACGTTCAATTCTTTCTTTTAGTGTTTCCTTAAAATCATTGATATCTCTATGCCAACTTGTTTCATCTTCTTCAAAACTATCTTCAGTTTCTCCACCTATTACATAATAGGTTATTGTACATTCTTCTACACAGTCCTCACAATAAAACTCTCCATTTATTTCATAAAAACTTTCTTCTCTATCTATTATCCTTTCACAATGGTTACATCTCATTTAATCCACCTCTATGATTACATTTTTATCTCTGTAATAGCATTTATTAGTATCTCCTAAACTTTTTATAAATTCTCTTACAGCATCTTTAACTTTTTTAAAATCTTCCCCAGTATAATCTATATAATAATCATTCATATCTGGATAACCATACTCATCTGCATGTTCTTCAAATTTATCTTGTATTTCCTGAATGAAATTTTCTTCAAATACATTCTCTACAGTAGTACCATATATTATTTCTCCATCTCCTATTAGCTCTTTTATTGTCTGGATATCATCACTTCCAATAAGATGGATGTTCTCGTATTCATCACACCAACAAACATAATCTTTTTTATAATTTTTAATATCTATTCTTTCCATTATTCCACCTCTTTAAAAATAACATTATTCCTGTCTTTTCTACCTAATGAAGTACATTGTGGTATAATTCCTTGCCTGTATAAATAAAGACATTCAGAATATAAATAATTCCTAAAATAGCAACCAGTACAAGTGCAATAATTTTTTTCATTTTTATTAATTTGTAATATTTTTCCTTTATAAGAAAAAGTTTTCCCTACCTCTAAATTTTTAAATTCTTCTTTAGTCATGTATTCTATCTCATCAGCTACTAATTCAAGATTTTCAATAAGAACAAATAAAGTCATATCACTATTTTTTATCCTAGCTTTTAACCCATTTATTGCTACAACATCAAATAAGTTTTTTCCTATAAAAAAATAACTTTTTTCATCTATTTTTACTTTATCTCCTACTTTAATCATTGTTTCATTCTCCTATACTAATCTAGCTTGTATCTGTGTAATATGTAGATACTTGCTACCAACTCTTTTTTTAATCTCAAGCCTATTTCCCCATTTTTCTATTAAACTTGGAATCATAGCTCTAAATCTTCCTCTAGTATGGAAGTTTTCTCTCATTACTATATATACACAAGGCTCTCCTTCATACTCTCCAAGTTCTCTTACTTCTGCTATATATTGAGGTTTAAGTTCATGGTCATATTTAAAACTAGTCTTTTTAATATCATTCAACATATTAATCCTCCTATAAGGAAGAGGGAGAACTCCCTTTTATTCCTCCATCTTTCTATCTATCTCTTTATCTATCCATTCTTGAATAGTTGCTGCATCTGTTTTTGTCATATTATCAAAATCTATCTTTAATTCTTTTTTTACTTCTTTTTTCAAGTCTATCTTGAGTATATCTGAATTTCTAAGAAGTTCTACTCTATCTTCATCAGTTGCTGGAATATCAGTTATAACTTCAATATCCTCTCCTGTGTTATCTGCAAATTGTCCTATTATAGTTCCATCATCTTCTACTTCTTTAACTACTAGTCCATCTGTTTGAAGAGCTTTTTGAACTTCAACAGATAAAGCTCCAAATTTACTAAGATTTAATTTCAATACTGTTTTTAATGCCATAGCATCAAAGTTCTTACTCCAGTTAGACATTGAATATCCTTTTCTTAAATCATATTGGTATGATTGACTGTATTTTTCAGCATGATTTTTTACCTGTCCAACTGTCATAAAAAGAGTGTTTCTAAATCCATTATTAAACTCTATATAAGATGCATAACCTACTGTTTTAGCTTCTAATCTTTTATCTAAGTCTTCTATAAATTTAAGATTTAATTCTCCAGTAAGAATGTTATATCCTTGAATTTCTCCTTCTTTTATTTCTATTGCATTGATATATTTATACTCTCCACTTCTAAGAGCTAACTGTATATACCCTTTATATCCCATTTGAAATTGAGCTAACATTCCTTTATTTTTATCATTGTATGGTACTATATATGCAAATCCTAAATTTTTCTCTATTGGAAGATTTAATACTGCTGAAGCAATAGCAGCATTTATAATACTTTGAGGTTCTGCCTGTTGTAGTTGAGGTGTACCCTCAACTACTTGTATTATTGCCATCATAAAGTGGCCAGCTCTTTCTCCTAATAAAGATTTAATTTGCTTTCTTATGGCTGGAGTTGCCAATATACTTTTTAAAGCTGGAACTCCTACACTACTTTGAGTATCTTCTTTAGGTACTAATTCATTTTTTACTTTTGCCATTAAATTTCCTCCTCTAATAATTCTCTGATAACTCTCTATTTTCTTTTTCTAATTCATCTATTGTATCTTTCAGTTCTTGTATCTCATTTTCCAAATCAACTGCTATACTACTATAATCTTCTAGCTCACTCATAACTTCACTCATATTGTAATCCTCTGGGTGTCTTTTTAATTGTTTTAAAAAATCTTCAATTTTATCACTAAGACTTAACATTAATTTTCAACTCCTTTTTCTTTTAATATACCTTTTTCTTTTAACAATTCTGCTATTTCAAATAAATTCCTACTTACAAAATATTTTCTTTGAACTTTTGAAAAATCAATAGTACATCTTCCACTATCATTTATTCCTTTAAAACAAGCTATCATTGAGCTTATACTCATTAATTTTGGTTTATTATACAGTATCTTCCACAACTGTTTTTCAAAAGCAAATTTTTCAGAAAATCTACACTTTAGAAGTTCAATTTTATCCTTTCTTGTTAGTTTAAAAGTGCTGTGAATATTTCTTTTTATTACATAACCATCATCAAAAGTTAAATTAAATTTTCGTTTAGTTAAAGCTATCTTTTGCCCTTTTTTTCTAAACAAATATATTTCTCTTGGTGTCTTTCTACTGTTATATGCTCTCATTAAATCACCTCAAAATGATATATGGTATTTTCAGTTGCTATTGAGATAAGTTCTTCAACTATTTCAACACTTTTTATTTTAGAAGTTGATAGAGTTTCATTTGAATTTACTTTTTCAAATATTCCTCTTTCTCCTATTACAGCTCTAGTTATTTTAAAAACTTTTCCAACTTGCATTCTAGCTGGTGTTACGTAATTTGATTTCAATTCTATAACTTGTTCCAATTTTGCTGTTGTCATTATGCCACCTCTTTAATTATTTTATTTTCAGGAAGTTCTTTTAGATTAAATCTCTTAGCACCTCTTGAATCTACTTTCCAAGTTGCTAAGTATCTTCCATTAATTAATAAGCTTTCTGTTTCTAGTTCTATCATTTTCTTTTGAATTTTTGCTTTTGTTAAATCTAAGTCAGTATCTATATCTTTAATTTCTTTAGATATTAGCTTTTTAGTATCATTCATTGAGAAGTAATCCTCTAGTTCCTTATCCTCCATTTTTATTCCTGGCATTTTTTCATACTTATTCTCAAAACCTTGGAACTCTTGCTTTAAGTATTCACATTCAGCTGGACAGCCATTTAGTTCAGGTTCTATATTTTCATCAAGACACTTTTGAAATCTCTTAGTAAGTTCATAAGCTAAAGATATTAATTTATCATTTCTTTCTATCTCATAAACTCGAGTAAATCTATTATCTACAAATCCTACTAGGAATCCTTTATTTTTTCCTAATACTGCAAGTTGTTGCTGGACTTGAGCAAAATATTTATTAGGAACTTCCTCTCTTTCCCATTCATATGAAGTGAAACTATTACCTGTCTTTAGTTCCACAGGAAACCATTCTCCATCAATCTTTACCCAACTATCAGGAGTACAACTCCATAATGGATATATTGGATTTCCTACTACTTGATTCCCTTTTCTAGTTGCTTCAACCTTTAGGTCAAACTCTTTTTCAAAGAGTACTGGAAGATGAGCAATTATAAAATCCTCTGCATAGTGTCCAAATTCCATAGCTATTTGAGAGTTAAAGGATATATCACGGCTGTATATTCCTTTTCTCTCTGCCCACATCAAATATGGAGAAGTATATCTATCTGGTTGGTCTATTAGCTTTTGTCTAAAAGCATTATCTACAACTAAGATTGATGTATCTGTTGCTCCTATTCTTCTATGATTTAACCATTCTCCATCACCACTACATTCTCCAGCAAATAATACTTCACTAGTATGTAGTGTATTCTCTTCTATAAATTTTTCTAATTCTACTTTTCTCATTTTGCTATATCCACTAAGTCCCATTGATTTAGCTTTTTCTTTAAGTTCTTTAACTGTACTCATAAATACCTCCAAATAGAATTAATGCATGTTTTTGTTTTTCCTTTTAAATTTTGTATTATTGCAGAATCATTAATTTTGTAAAAAATACTAGCTTCTTTTATCGAGTTAAATTGTTTTATCAATGTTCCATCAAGAGAATATTGCCCTACTTTTTTATGGTATTTTAGAACTCTTCTTTTTATACAAGTTCCATGTTTTTGATTTTCACTTAATGTAACCCATTCTAAATTCTCTACTCTATTATCATTCTTTATTTCATTAATATGATTTATAACAGGTTTATTTAAAGGATTAGGAATAAAAGCTTCTGCTACTAATCTATGAACTGCAACATTATATCTTTTTTTATTTTTCCATAAAGCTACTCTTACGTAACCATAATTTACTTTCTCATGGACAAATTTTAATAAAATTCCTTTTTTATTCTTAACATATCCTAAATTGGAAACAAAATAACCATCATATCCTTTTATTTTTTTCCATTTTTCCATTCTTACACCTTCTTATTTAAGTTTTAAAAGCAACTTCCAAAGTTTTTGGAAGCTACCCTTAAAACTCAAATTACTTATCCATCATTACTCCAATAAGCCACATAAAAGCACTTATTAGAATTATTTCAATTATTCCTATCATCTTTACCCCTTAACAAGCTATTTGTTCCCATTTTTTTGCTATTTCATTCTCTTCTTTATATTCTTTACTATGACTTTCTTTCTCTTCTTCAATCCATCTTGTAATAGTTCTTATTGCTTTGTCTAAAACCTCTTCCCAAGTATTAGCTTGGTATCTATCTCCCATTACATATACTGTTGGTTTTCCCTCTTCAACTGTTAAATTAATATCTTCATCAGAATTTTCATTGTATTTTCTTGATAAAAATATTAAGTTTGTTATTTTAGATTCCATTCTTCTTCCTCCTCATCTTCCTTATAACTTAAAGCAGTCTTGAATGTATCAAACTCTTTTATAAATATTCCTATTATTCCAGCAAATATTAATAAATTAACTATCATTTTCCCTCCCTAATATTTTCATTGATTTTCTTTTCTACTTCTTCCAACTCTTCTGTATCAACTTCAATCTTTGGTACTTCTACTTTGATTTCAGTAATCTCTACAATTATCTTTGGAATTTTTATCTTTTCCATTATTCCTCCCTTGACAGTTCAAGGGGAAACTTGATATAATTTTTATATGTGGATGTCAAGTTCCCACCAAGAACTTTTCATCTTGAGAGTAGTGTTGCAGCACTACTCTTTTTTTATTTTTCTTACTCTGTTTTACAGAGTGAATTATTTAAAAATATAAAGATATCGCTTTTTTATGATATCTCTTAAAATTATTATACTCTGTTTTTCAGAGAAAGTCAATAAATTTATTAAAAATTATCGTATTTTTATATAAAATAGAGTATAATACTCTTATAAACAGAGTGAAAGGAGCAATTAAAATGGAAAATTTTGCTTTATTAATAAAAAAATTCAGAGAGGATAGAGGACTTTCACAAAAACAATTAGCAGAAAAAGCTGGAATAGGTTCTGGAACTATTGGAGATATTGAAAGAGGAGATAGAAAAGGAAAAATTTCTACATTAGATAAAATTTCTAAAGCTCTGAATTTAACTAAAGAAGAAAGAGATAGATTAGATAATGCTTTTATGGGAAGAAATATTACTTCTTCTTCAATTGACCCTAGAGTTGAAATCTTAAATAAAAAAGAAAAAAATCAATATGAAAAAACTATGAATGAAGCAGCTCTGTTTTTTAATGATGAAAACATTTCAGAAGAAGATAAACAAAAATTATTATTAGCTATGAATGAAATGTTTTTTATGAGTAAACAAATAAATAAAGAGAAATATGCCAAAAAGTCTGACAAAGATAAAAAGTAGTGATGAGTATGGACATAAGAAGAAGGGTTGTAAATTTAGAAAAAAAATATGGGACTAGAAATCCGTATAAGTTATGCAAAATAATGAAAATAAATATTTTGTATATGGATTTAGGGAATATAAAGGGGATTTATAAAAAAGTAATTACTAATAAATTTATAGTAATTAATGAAAATTTAGATAAGTTTTGTCAAAAAGTTGTATTATCTCATGAACTTGGACATGCTATATTACATCATTCTAAAGAGATACAAGCATTAAAAGATTATGACTTATTTCCACAATTTAGTAACCAGATAGAAGTAGAAGCTAATACATTTGCTGCTGAATTATTGATAGATGATGATTTTGACAATGATGAGTACATAGAAAATCCTAGTATTGATATTAGAATATTAGAGCAATTAAAAGAATTAAAATATAGAAAAAAATAAATTAATAAATTGGGGGATTTAATGAATAAAAAAATTTTGATATTTTTTATATTTAGTACATTTTTATTTTCACATCCTGGAAGGTTAGATTCTAATGGTGGGCATTGGAATAGAAAAACAGGAACTTATCATTATCATAGAGTTAGACCTATTAGTTATTCTACTTCAACTACTATTTCAACATCAACAAAACCTAAAAAAACTATTGTAAAAAAGAAACAAGTATTAATGAAAGAAGATGAAATTTATACTCGCTTACTTTGGCTTGGATTTTCAGGAGAAAATGCAATAAAAAATTTTCAAAAAGCAAATAATTTAACTCCAGATGGAATAGCTGGTCCTAAAACTATAAAATTACTTAAAGATTTAACAAAATATTATTAACTTATAACTAATAATAAAAAACAATAAATTTTATACTACACCAAAAATCTTAGATACCTAAGATGGATGATGTAGTTTTTTTATTTGTAAAAAATTAATAATATAGTTGACTTACTCTGATAATCAGAGTATAATATAAAAAAAGTTTTGGAGGTTAAAATTGAATATTATTAATCAAGAAGAAGATATTTCTTTAAAAATTTCTTCTAAATTAGAATATTTAATGAAAATTAATAAAGTAAAAGCAAAAGACTTATCAGATTTTATTGGTATTACTGAGGTTAATTTTTCAAGAATCAGAAATCGTTTAAAAGAAGGAAAATTTCCAACTTTTACATTCATAGCTGGTGTTTCTAAATATTTTGATACAAATTTTTTTGAAAAATAAACTCTGTAATTCAGAGTAGAACATTGGGAATTTAATAGGTGTGATTGTGAATATAGCTTGATTTTTATCAAGACATAAGTTATACTTTTAGTAGTAAAATATGGGAGGGATAATTTATGAAAAAGATAGTTATTGTTAGTTTTCTTTTAGTTACAACTTTATTACAAGCTGGATATTATAGAAAAGGAGAAAAACCAACAGATAGTTCTTCAGATAAACCAGTAGTTGTTGGAGGAGGTTTTTCTTTTAAAGGAGAGAAGGGAGAAGTTGCTTCTGAAAACAAAGCAAAAAAGGTTGAAGCAAGCTCAAATTTTCTTCATCCAATGGATTTTAAAAATACAGATGAGCAAAAACAACAAGTTATAAATTATATTAAAGTTCAAACTAAAAAATCGTTAGAAATGATAGATTCTTATAATAATATATTAGCAAGAGAAATGGAACAACAAGAATTAAATAGCTTTAAAGCTCTTACTCAAGCTAAAGACAGACAAGTAATGGATAATCTAATAAAACAATTAAAAAGTATAAATAGTCTTAATTATATTTTATTGAAAGAAATGTATGACCAAGAAATGATGGCTAGTAGTCAAGAATTAACTTGGTAAAAAATTTAGTAGTTATATTTAGAATCACACCTATTAAAAGGGTGTGATTTTTTATTGCCAAATAAAAGGAGGGATATGAAAGAGAAAAAAAGTATTGAATATCAAAAGGCCATAGAAAAGCTTGGAGTTGCTATTAAAAAGAAAAACTTTTAAAGGAGGAATTATGGAATTAAATGAAAAGAATTTAGATCCAATGAAATTTTCTTTTTCTTCAAGGTATAAAACAATTGAAGAGTTTATGGTTCTTAATTCTATTCTTATTTCTTTATGCCAAGAAATACAGAAATTATATTATGAAGACTATGATTTTATGGATTTTATTTATGAAAGACAAAACACTTCTAAAGAATATAAAAAACAGTATTTCAAACAACTTCTTATAAAAAAATTAGAAATTGAAAAAGATATGCATGATATTTCAATAAAACTAGGTGTATTTCAAAAGTATATTGCAGGAAAAGGCTGGAAATATTTTGATGATGTAGAAGACTTATAAGTCACTTAATATTCCTCTGTCTTTATCATCAATATCATCAAATCTATCTTCTAGTTCATTGTTTAGATATTCTTTTAAATATTTTTTTAGAGGTAAGGAACTTTGAAGCAAGGATTTAAGCTTTATCTTTTTTATTGTAAATAATAAATCAATATTTAGATTTATTTCATTACTAATTTCTTTAAAATTTTTTAACTCTTGGTCTTTAAATATAATAAATATTTTAGATACTATAAAAGGTTGTAAATAAAATGAACTTTTAAATAAAGGAAAAGTTTTATCTAAAGAAGTATGGGTATAATCTATTCCTATGGTTGATTCAGTTATTTGCCTTACTGGATTAAATTTATTCTTACCTAAAGTTAAAAAAATATTATTTATATTTATTGGTTTTTCAGAAACTATATTTAAATATAAAATAAAACCTTTATCATAATGATTATATGTTTCACAAAATACTTTTAAATAATTTATTTTTTTATCATTATAAATTTTAATTAATCCTTTTATTAAAATAAAGAAAAAAGTACAAAGGTTAGTAATTATTAAAATAATATCAAAAGTTGTTTTCGATTGAAAACTAATCATTTTTATCCCTCCTTTCCATAAATATTATAGGCAAATATATTATAACTTTTTGGAGGGATAAAAACAATAAAAGAATAAATAGAGAGCTTTTATAGCTCTCTACTCCACTACTATAAACTTAACAATATATTTAAGGTTTATCCAAATAGTATTGTTCTCAGTTTTAAATTCTATGAAGTCTTCTACTTGAGAAAGGATAGTTCCCTTATAAGTAGGAAACAAAGTTCCATTTTGAACTGTAATAAAAAGTGTTTTATCTTTAAATTTTTCAAATAAAGTCATTATATCAACCTCCATATTTAGAGTATATATTATCGGAGGAATAAAGGCAAGTAGAAAAGAAAGGAGAACTAATGAAGGAAAAGGAAAATGAATTAAAAAAATTTAAAACTTATGAGTTAGTTGAAGAACTTAACAAAAGAGAAGGAGTAGAAAAAATATATATAGAGCCATATCAAGAAAGTGAAATTAAAGTAGAAGGTCCTATGATTATTCTAAAAGTAATTGATTAAAGTTTTTTATATCTGTAATTTCCTTTTTTTATATAGGTATCCAAATATCTACCCACAGAACTTGCAGATAATAAGCCATTATAATGTCTTTCAGGAACATTATAGTAAATATAAGTTGAGTTATTAAGAAATTTTACATACAGATTTTTATTTATTTCATCATAACCAACTGAATGTACATTTGAAGAAGAAACTTTATGCATTGTTATCATTATATCACTTACTCCTTTGGCTATTTTTCTACTCCACATAAAGTATATCATAAAAATAGCTCTCTTTGAAATAACTTATATACACGGAACCGCACATGCGGTACTTATGGAGATATTGCCTAATGGTATGGCAGTAGATTGCTAATCTACCGAGTTAATAGTTCTTATGGGTTCGAGTCCCATTATCTCCGCCATTATGGGAATGTAGTTTAATGGAAAAACTTAAAAACTAAGGTTATAAAATGTTGGTTCAAGTCCAGCCGTTCCCTTTTCATAAAACTTTCCCCCTGAATACAGTTGGCAGAGCTGTAAAACTGCCATAAATAAAAAAAGACCCCGTAGGGTATGAGGTCAGAATTATCTGTACTTTCTCACTAACCATACAATAATGAGAATGAGTAATCCACCTAGAAGAATTACTCCACCATCAAGATTGATAGTTAGATTTTGAATTGTTACAGTCATTTCTGTACCTCCTTGATAAATTGTTTGTCTGCCTTGTTCAAGGGCAGAATAAAAGCTCTAATAAAAATATTAGAGCCTCCATTCTGAACTTAAACAAACAACTTATCAAGTACCCATACGGGTTTCTAGGTACTTTAATTATAACAAAATAATATCAAAAAGTCAAAGATAGTTTTTATTTTATATCTGTTCATCATTTCCAAGCCACTAGGTCATAAGGACTTAGGAAATGGTGGATAGTTATAAAATAAAAATAAATGAGGACCTAGTGGCATAGTTCCTCAAAGGAGGATAAAGATGAGTAATAGTATTAAAGATGGAAGCTATATTAATATACAAAGTTTTATGGTTACAGAACTAGAACTAAAAGGAAATGAACTTTTAGTTTATGCTATTATATATGGTTTTTCACAGACTAATGGAACATACTTCAGTGGAAGTACTCAATATCTAGCTGATTGGACTAATAGTACAAGGCAAGGAATAATGAAAAATTTAAAATCTTTAATAGATAAAGGGCTTATAGAAAAAGTTGGAGAAAATCAACAAGTAAATTATTATAAAGCTCTTAGACCTGTAAACAAAGTTAACCAGTCAACTGAGTTAACACGTAAACAAAGTTTACAGGGTGCTAAACAAAGTTTACAGGAAGAGGTAACTGAGTTTACAGGTACATGTAAACAAAGTTTACACAGTAATATAGATAATATACTAGATAATAATATAAATAAAACTACTACTAAGTTAGATAATCTAAATAAGATAGACCAAGATTCTAAAGATAGTTTTACTAGTAGCAGTAGTAGTCTAGTTGAAAATAGTTCTAGTAAAGAAAAAGATACAATTTATCAAATTAAATCAGCTCTACACAGTCATGGACTTAGTGTGGAAACTTGTAAAAATATAATGGAGCTAGTAAGAAATGGTAGAATAAATCTTGATAGAATAAAGTCTGTCCTTATCACAGCTCAACAAAAAGCTTGGGGAGAAGGTGCCATATATAAAGCTCTTAGAGATAATTGGGAAGCTGGAACTAGTGAAACAAAGCTTCTAACAGAAAAAGAATTGAGAAAAAAATTAGCTGGTAAAGCTAATATGCTTCTTGATGATTATGAGAAGGGGAGAATTGAGTATGATACTATGATTGAGAATTATATAGAATTTTGCTCAAATCCTATATTCACAGAAGCTTTAAAAATTGAATATTATGACAAAATAAAAAAGGAAGCTGAGAAAACTTTAGTTAAAACTGCATAAGGAGAATAAATGCTTAAATATAATCCAAATATAAATTTGATATTAAATAGTCAAAGTGTTGATGTCAACAAAACGATAGTAATTGAAGAATTATCAGAGTTACAGAAAGAACTTTGCAAGGATTTAAGAGGTTATGAGAGAAGATTGGAGATAAAAGAGGAGATATGTGATGTTTATATCTGCCTACAACTTCTGAAAGAAATTTATAACTTCTTTGATGAAGACCTTGATAAAATGTATGAAAGAAAAATGAGAAGAAATATTCAAAGAATAAAGGAAGGGTAGAATGAGATGCCAGCATTGTGAAAGAGAAATAAAAAAAGATGAGGAATTTTATGAAATAAGTGAAAAACTTTATTGTCATAATTGTATTAAAGAACATGAAATGGAATACTACAAAATAGATAATAATGGCGAATTAGTTCATATTGATGAAGTTGTATTAAGCTATAATGACAAAGATGATTATATTTTATCTTTAAAAGTTCGTTTAAGGATTTTTAAAGAGGATAAAGAAAAATATGAAAATAAAAACAATCCTACTCCATGGGAAGAAAGTTATTTAAGATATAGGATTAAAAAACTTGAAGAAACTAAAAAATTATTAGAAGAACTTCAAAATGAAAAGGAGAAAGTAGATGGCTAAAGAGGAATTTGAGAATTTAGCAATAGGAGAGGAATTTACACTAGGTAGTAAAAAGTTAAAAGTATGTAAAGATTGGTGGGATTGCAAACGTTGTTTTTTCCGTAAAGTTGGATATGGTAAAAATTGTTGTAAACTACAAGATTATGGTATGCTTCCTCAATGTGCAAATTGTTTTAGAGAAGATAAAACAGATGTTTATTTTGAAGAAATAAAGGAGTGATTTTATGGGATTGGATTAGGAATACTTATATTTGTAAGCTTTTACTATGGGATAATACACCCTAAAAATAAAAAATAAGAGGAGAAATTATGGATAATAGAAGAGATATTTTAAAATCTGAAATCACTGAACTTCAACTAAGATTAGGAATAAAGGTAATTGTTACTAGAAATCTAAAGTCTATTGAGGATTGTAGAAAAGCTCTTGTTGAAATAACTAAACACTATGCCTCTATTTCTCAAGGCAAATTAGTTAATCCAGGATTAGATACTGAAGTTGATATTCTAAGAAAAAAAGTTAAAGTATTACAAGAAGAGAAAGCAGAATTAGAAAAAACTAATCAAGCATATTCTAATGATATAAAAATACTTCAAAATACAACTAAAAATTTAAGAGAGGATAGAGAGGACTTAATAGAAAAGAATAATATCCTTTATTCTGTAATAGATAAACTAAATAATAAAAAGTGGTGGCAGTTTTGGAGGTAAGAAATGAAAAATGGAATAAAATCTAATAAATGTGTAACTTGTAAGCATTGTCTATATCCAGAAGGGAATGATAAAGCTCGGTCAACGTGGAGATTATATTGATGAACAATATCCAAGCTGTGAAGGATATCAGGAGGTAGAAACTAGATGAGAGAAACAGATATTCAATCAACTATAATTAGATATTTAGCAATTCTTGAAACTCAAGGAAAACTATTTTTTAATAGAACTAATAATATTCCTCCAGTAAATAAAGATAGTAGAGGAAAAGTAATTGGATTTAGAAGTTTACCTTTTGGAGCAAAGAAAGGTATTCCTGATATATGGGTAATTATCAATGGAAAAACTATAGGTTTGGAAGTTAAAACACCTACAGGAAAACAAAGTAAGGAGCAAAAAGAGATTCAAGAAAAATTTATAAAAAATGGTGCTGACTATTATGTAGTTAGAAGTTATGAGGAAGTTAAGAACATATTAGATAAGTACTTAAAGAGTGCATAGGAGAAAAGGGAGGGAATACTTAATATGAGTTCTCAAATGAGCTTCAAAGATTTTCTAAATGGCGACTCTGTATTCTCTCATAGGGAAGAGAGCGAACTCTTACAAGCTAAGAAAAAGATTAAAAATGCTATGATGAGCTGTATCTTTAATAGGTACAGCTTGTCTTGTAGAGAGGTTGAAGTTTATAAACTCTTTCACTATAAAGGACTTAATCACAGAGAAATTGCTACATTACTTAATATAAAAAGGACTACCAGCAGAAATTACCTTTATAGAGCTAATAAAAAAATAAGGAAAATAAGTAAGAAAATGGAGGATTTATGATAGATAAATTAACTGATGAAGATAAGATAGAGATTATTTACAACTCTCTCTCCAAAATAGAAGAAATCTCTTTTACTAGTATAAGAGAAAAATTTAATTTTAATCAATATATGCTATATCTTAATTTTTTAGAAGCTCATGGAAAAATAAAGATTAAGATGATTGAGAATTGTAGTAAAAGAGAATGGAAAATAATTGTTGAGAAGCTTTAAATCAAGGCTTCTTTTTTATTATAATTTGACTTCTATTTTTTATATTTGATATAATAGTGGAAACTATATGTTATATTTTATAATAGGGGGATATTTATGATTACTGGTATTAAAATTAATAATATTCGTAACTTAGATTTTGATGATTATTTACAATTAGCACCTATGACTATTCTTTTAGGAAAAAATAGTTCTGGGAAAAGTACCTTTTTAAGAACTTTCCCATTAATTAAACAAACTCTTGAAATAAGGAGAAGCACACCTTTATTATGGTATGGAAATCTTGTTGACTTTGGAAGTTTTGATGATACTATTAATAAATTTTCTGAAGAAAGTAATAAAACAATAAAAATATCATTTAAAATAAAAGATGAAGTTCCTTCAAGATTTCTAACACTCAAAAGAAAAGAATCAACTACTTCTGAAAAAAAAATAGTTGAAACTTCAGTTGAAATTTCAATTATGAAAAAAATTGATAATGAATATATTTCAAAAATAGAAATTCTTAGAGAAAATTTAAACTTTATTTTAAATTTAAATGAAAAGCAAGAATTAGATAGTATTAAACTAAATGATACAGTTATTGATAATTTAAAGTTAAAATATAATATCTTATTTCAAGAATTAATTCCAACTGAATTTCATACTAAAAACTCTGAAAAAGAATTATATTTCGAAAAAGAATATATTCAAGAAAAAATTTTTAAAAATTTTGTAGAAGTATTTGAATTAGATAATGAAGAAACAAGAAAAATCATACAGAAAAAGCTTTCAGAAGTTGGAATTGAAAGATTTAGAGGATTTAATGATGAAAGTGATATAAGTTATGTACGATTTCCTAAAATTAATACTTTATTATATTTTGATAAAAATATAGCTTTTAATACAGATGAAGATTTTATAAAAAAAATAAAAAAAATAATTCCCAAACATTTAAATAAAATAAATTTTTCTGAGGATAAAATTAAAAAATTAAAAAATTTATGTTTAATGTTAGAAATAGTTGAAATGCTTCAATATATTAATATTGAAATATCTAATTATTTTAAAAATACTTCATATATTGCACCTCTTAGAGCAACTGCTCAAAGATACTATAGAATTCAAGGATTAGATATAGAAAGTATTGATCCAACTGGTTCTAATTTACCAATATATTTAAAGAATTTAAGTCTTGCAAATCAATTAGAATTTTCTAAATGGACTGAAGAAAACTTTGGTTTTAAACTAACTTTTATTACTAATCCTGGACATGTATCTTTAGCAATCCAACAATATAATAAAAGTTTTAATTTAGCAGATACTGGATTTGGATTTTCTCAAATATTACCAATTCTTCTACAAATATGGAGTAGAATTTTTAATAATGATAAAGTTATTAGAAGAAGACTTCCATGGCTAGAAAATAATAATTTGGTATTTTTAATAGAGCAACCTGAGTTACACTTACATCCAGCTATGCAAGCAACCTTAATTGATGTTTTTATAAAAGCTATCAAATTAGGAAAAAAGAAAAAAATAAATATCAAATTTGTCTTAGAAACACATAGTGAAACTATTATTAATAGAATTGGAAGACATATTATTGAAGAAAATTTGGAAAGTGAAAATGTAGAAATAATGATTTTTGAAAATGAAAAAGATAAATTAGAAATTATTAAAACTAATATAACACCAGATGGTATTATTGAAAAATGGCCATTAGGATTTTTCGAACCTAAGGAGCTTCTAAAATGATTGTAGATATTCAAGAAATTGTAGAAAAATATTTAAATAAAACTCTTATTGAAAAAATGAATTATGATAAAATTGAAACTATTTTGGAAATTCTTTTTTCTTCAACTTATCACTTTCCAAAAATGATGCCTAAACTTTACTATAAATTGGAAGAAAAAAATAGTAAAAATAGATTTTTATCTAACATTGCTACTCACAATCTAAAAGTAATTTATAATAATTATTTAAAAGTATTTAATGAGTTACAAAACATACCATGTTTATTGAAAATTATAGAAAAAAGTGAAAAAACAATAATATTTGAAGAAATAGAATATAATGGGAACAAAGTAAAAACAGTAATCCTCTCTTTAGATAAAATAGAGAGAACTTATTTTGAACAAGCTCATATTTTAGTAGAAAACATAAATGACGCTAATTTATATTCATATCTAGCTACTCTTTATTTAAATAAAAAAAACTTAAAACTTTTTGAACTAAAACTATATGCAATAAATGGTGGTGGAAATCAAATTTATAATCAATATAAAACCTCTTTTAAAACTGAAAAAAAAATAGGAATTTGTATAACTGATAGCGATAAGAGTTACCCTTCTTCAGAATATGGAAATACTACTGAAAAACTTTTAGAAGAGAAAGATGAAAATTCTTTTTCGCAAATATTTATTCTTGATAATCAAAGAGAACTAGAAAATTTTATTCCTATCGATTTTCTAAAATATATTTATAAATCTACTAGTCCCAAAAAATTTGATAATTTTTTAGGAAATATAGACAAACAATTTTATAATTTTATTGATTATAAAAAAGGAATTAGTATTTTAGATTTTAAAGATTCTAATTTCTTTAATTTTTGGGAAGATATTATTTCTAAAAAAGAAATAAATTGTCCTTTTTCTTTAAATTCAACTACTCCTCAAGAAATAAATTATAACTTCAATAATATTTATGAAATTAAAAATTTTTTAGAAACAACACCTAGTAATACTCTTAAACAACTTAAAAATATTTTTATTTGTGAAGGCTATGGAAATGACATTTCTAAAGATTTTTATGAAATTCTTTTAAAAAGAGAAGAAGAATTAAAAGGTAAAAAAAATTCTATTGAAAATAGTACTCGTCTTTCTGAAAAAGAAATAGAAGAAAAAAAACAAGAAATTCAAAATCAAATTGATTATTTTCGAAAATTACAAGATAGAATTTTTGAAAATAATAATTTAATAGAGTTATTAAATTACATTTTACTTTGGGGAGTAAATGTACGAAATATAGAGAAACGTATATTGTAAGTCTAGTATTTACTAGGCTTTTTTTATTTTTTGAAAAAATTTTACAAAAAACGTCACTATTAAATCGGTGACGTTTTTCTATTAGTGAGAATAATTAAAAAAAGCTGGAGGTGTAAAATGCTTAATCTTATATATGTTGAAATAGATAAATTAAAAACCTATGAGAATAATATCAAAGAACACACAGAAGAACAGATACAAACTATTGCTAAAAGCATTCAAGAAACTGACTTCAATGACCCAATAGGTATTACTCCTGATTATGAAATAGTTGAAGGTCATGGAAGATACTATGCAGCTAAATTATTAAAGCTGGAAAAAATTCCTTGTATAGTGATTGATGGTAATCCTGAAAAGATAAGACTATATAGAATACTACATAATAAATGTTGCTTAGATACAGGGTTTAACAAAGATAAATTAATGTATGAACTAAACTCACTAAAAATAGAAGGAATTGATATAGAAACTTTTGGATTTACTGATAAGGATTTAGAAGTAGCTGAAATAGAAGCATTAGATGCAATAACTAATGAAAGCTTTTCTTCACTAGCTGATGAGATAAAGAATGAAAGCTCTATCTTTACTATTAGCTTTAACTTCCCAGCAGATAAAAGAGAAAAAATAGAAGAATTTATTAAATTAAAAACTAAAGAGTACTTTGTAAATAAGATTTTAGAAGAAATGGAGGGATAGAAGATGCCAAGATGTGGAAGTCAAGTTCCTATATGTGATGTTCCCATAAGATTTGATACTTATAAAGGGTGTAGTCATGGCTGTAAATATTGTTTTGTATTTAGAAAAGTAGATATAAAAAATATAAAACTAGATGAAACATCAACAGCACTATTAAGTTTTATAAAAGGAAAAAGAAATCAAGAAACTAATTGGTGTAATTGGGATATTCCTATACATTGGGGTGGTATGTCTGACCCATTTCAACCTTGTGAAAAGATACATAGAAATTCATATAAATGTTTAAAAGTATTAGCTGAAACTAAATATCCCTTTATAGTAAGTACAAAAGGAAAGCTTATAGCAGAGCCAGAATATTTAGAGTTACTAAAACAATGTAATGCAGTAGTTCAAATATCTCTAGTTAGTCCTTTATATGACAAGATAGAACTAGGAGCTCCTACATATGAAGAAAGAATAGAGATTATAGAAAAAATAGCAAAGGTGGCCAAGAGAGTAATTGTAAGAATCCAGCCATATATAAGGGAAGCAAAGAAAGATATCTTAGATAACTTAGAAAGATATAAAAAGCTTGGAGTATATGGAGTAACTCTCGAAGGAATGAAATTTGCTAAAAAAGTAAAGGGAATGGAAAAATTAGGGGCTGATTATGTATATCCATTGGACCTATTAAGAAAAGATTTTGAAGAGATAAAATTAAAAGCTCATTCTTTAGGATTAAGAATATTTATTGGAGAAAATAGATTAAGAAATATGGGAGATAATCTTTGCTGTTGTGGAATAGAAAATTTAGAAGGATTTACAGGAAATACATATAACTTAAATCATTTACTCTATGATAAGGAAAATATAAAGGTTACTGAAAGTATGGAAGAAAAGGGTACAGCTAGAGTATTTACATCACTTTATCAAAATACAGTTGCTAATAGTTATTTAAAAGGTAAAAGTTTTAAAGAAGTGATGGAAGTAATAGTTAAAGATAAAAAATATACTGAGATACTAGGGAAGTGATACTGATGAGTAATCCTACTAGAGCTCCCACAAAGGAAGAAGTAAGAGAATATTATGAGCAAAATAATGTTTCTTTAAAAGAGTGTGCTAAGCATTTTGGAATCTCTGAAAATACTGTTAAAAGTTGGAAAAAAAGAGATAAAGCTAAGGGTGATGATTGGGTGCACCTAATAGATAGTTCGGGTGCACCCAAAGGGGCAGAGGGTAAATCAAAAAAGCAACTTATAAATAAGGCTAAATCAATAGTTATTCAAGGTGGAACTATAAAAGAAGCTTCGGAGAAAACAGGAGTTAAGGAAAGTACACTTCAAAACTACTCCTCTAAAGAAAACTGGATAGAACAGCAAGAAAGATTTCTTAAAAATGTATATGGAAGACTTCAAGAGGAAGAGGGAGAAAAGCATATACAAAGGAGAAAAGAAGCTATTGATTACCTTAACTATATTCAAAAGAAAACTATGGCCAAGTTATCTAATGGTAACTTAGATAAGGAAGATGTAGCAGTATTAAATACAGCAGTCAATATAGTTCAAAAGACAATAGAAGGACAGGCTCAATTATTAGGGATTCCTGAAATGAGAATGAATATCAAGAAAGATACTGATAATAAAGATATCCCTTCTAGTAATGATAGAAAAATCACTATTAAGGTGGTGAAGTAATGGAAGATATAGAACTTACTTTTGGAGAACACTTTGCAAACTTAATACAAGATGATGATTTTGATATTGCACTTTGGATAGGTGGATATGGTAGTGGTAAATCTTTCACAGGATTTCTTAAAACTGTTCTTACAGGCTCTATTGAAAAAAGAAGAATGTTAGTTGTCCGTAAAGTATATGCAACTTTAAAAGATAGTTGTTTTGAAGATTTAAAGGAAGCTATATCTATTTTGAATATGGAAAATGAGTGGAAGTATATTAAATCTCCTTATGAATTTGAAAATTTAATAACAGGAACTCAAATTATATTCAAGGGTATGGATGATTGGAGAAAACTAAAATCAGTAAAAAATATAGATTATATCCTTATAGAAGAAGCTGATGAGTTAACTATTGATGATATAAAAGAACTTAGAAAAAGACTTAGAGTAAAAAATATTAGATGTAAATTAATAATGATGTGTAATCCTGTATCTCGTGGAAGTTCTATTTATAAAATGTTTTTTACTGAACAAGGTTATAACATTGATGAAAATGAATTATATGAGAAAAGACTCATTAAATTTACAGATAAGATTATTTTGGAAAATGGGGAAATCTTAAAACAAGTAGTTATGATACATCATTCTACTTATAAAGATAATCCACATCTTCCAACCAGTTTTATTTATGAGTTAGAAAGTGAAAAAGACCCTAGATTAAAAAGAATAGCTAAAGAAGGTAAATTTGGAGCAGATGGAGATTTAGTCTTATATAATGCTGTCTTTGAAAAACAAGTTTATGAGAAATATGTTGAGGGTAGATTAGGGAGAAAAGACCAGCATAGAGGTATTGACTGGGGATACTCAATTTCATATACTTGTGGCTTAAAAATGGCTGTTAATACTAAGCTAAATGAACTGTATATTTATTGGGAATACTACAATAAGGGTAAATTAACCAAAGAACTTTTTAAGGAATTGAAACCTTTAAAAGAAGGTGGAAAAACAATATATGCAGATAGTGCTTCAGCACAAACTATTGCAGACTTCTATGATGCTGGATATAACATTGATGGAGCAACTAAAGGTAATGGCTCAGTTGAATATCACGAGCAACTTTTGAGAAGTTTTTCAAGAATAGTAATTGATGTTGATAGATGTCCTCACACTAAAGAAGAAGCTGAAGAATGTGTTTATAAAAAAGATAAAAATGGAGATATCCAAGCTGGTAGATATAACATAGACCCTCATAGTTTTGATGCTATGAGCTATGGGCTTGAAGAATATGAATATATCCCATTAAAAGAAAGAATTAGAAAGAAAAAATATATAGGAGTTAATGGAGGTGGAAAAAATTGAAAAGAACATATTAAGTAAAAAAGAGCTAACTACTTCAACAGTTATAAAGTTATTTAATGAAACTTACCCTGAAAGTTCTAATTTAAGTGATGAACTTATAAAAAAACTTTTAGAAGATATAGATATTAGTTCAGCTTTAGACAAAGTTGAAAGAGGAGTAGCTGGAAGAAAACTAACAATACAAACTGATGATATCTCATTAGAAGAACAAGCTAAGGAAATTGAGAAAAGATTTTCAGGTATTAAATTCAATAGAATACTTAACCATATGATAACAGCTAGATATTGGGGATATAGTTGCTTTGAAATAATTTACAATGAAGATTTTTCAATAAATACTCTTATTCCTATACCTTATGATTATATCACATATAAAACTTCTGAAAGAGCTTGGAAAGTTAAAATAGGGGCTAATGAAATACCTCTTAATAGAGAAAAATTTTTACTATGTATTCATAGGTGGAATCCAGCTAGACCAACAGGTACTAATATCTTTGAGTCTTGTAAGACTTCTTTCTTAGATAAGGAAATGTATCAAAGACAATTAAGAGGGCTTGCTAAAAAATATGGGGATGTCATAATTGTTTTTCCTTATGATGAAAATACAGAATTTGAAGATATAAAAGAACAAGCTGAACAAGTAGCAAATATGAAAGGACAAGATGTAATTGCAATTCCTGTTGGTAGAAATCAAGGATTAAAAGATAGTTTTGACTTTATAAAATTATCTGATTTACAACCTGAAATTTATACAGAGTTAGAAAATAGAGAGAAAGAAAAGTTAATTCAAAAAATACTTGGAGGAACTTTAACTATTAATAATGGTGGAGGAACAGGTTCATATTCACTTGGGGAAATTCATCAACAAGGATTAGAAGCTGTTATTCAAGAAGTTTGTAATTTTTGTACAGACAGTTTATATCAATTAATAGAATTAGATTCAATGTTTTTTGGATATAATCCTAATAATTTTTCTTGGAAACTTGAAAAAGTTTACACAGAAGAAGAAATATCTGAAAAAGATAAAAAGAAAGAGGAAAAACTAAGTTTAAAACTTGATAATATGTTGAAATTATCAAACATTGGCTATAAGCTCTCTAAAATCTATTTAGCTGAATATTTAGGTATAGATGAAGTTGCACTCGAAGAAAGTTCTGTACCTATGCCAAATGGATTATTACAAGGTGAGTTCTCGAAAACTAATAATGTAGATGACCGACTTTTCAATACTGTTGAAGCTCAAAAAAATTTTGAGGAATATTTAAAAAAAAAATTAGATAAATTTACTGAAAATATTGAAGAGCAAATTATAGAACAGTTAAAAAAAATTGAAGAGGGAGGGGAATTTACATTAAATCTTGACTATTCAGAACTAGAAGATGATTTAATCTTATCTCAAATAAGAGCATATGCAACAGCTAAAGCTATTATTTCAGGATTATCTCTTGATGAGTTTGACCCTTTCAATATGCCTTTCCAAGAAGCTATTAAGTCTTTTATAGATAAAACACCTATTCTTTATGAAACTATTGAGGAGATAACTGAAGAGGTAAGAGCTCACTCTTTTTGGCTAAAGAAAAGTACTGATTTAGAAATGACTTCTAAACTCTTTGAGAATATGAAAAAAAGCTTAGAAACAGGAACTACTTTTAAGCAGTGGGTAAAAGATAGTAAAGAAACTGTTGAGAAGCTAGGACTAGGAAAACAAGGATATTACCTTGAGAATGTTTATAGAACTAATATGTTCTCACAATATAGCATAGGAAACTATAAGCAACTCAAGGAAGATGAGGAATTTTTTCCATACTGGCAATATCATGCAATAGAAGATAATAGAACTACTTCTATTTGTAGGACTTTGAATGGAAAAATATTTAAGTCTAATAATCCTTTTTGGGATATTTATTATCCACCTAATCATTATCAATGCCGTTCAACTGTAATATGTTTATCTAAAGATGATATGAAAGAGTATGGATACAAAGTATCTAAATATGATGAAACTATGACAGGAGAAGAACTTGGAAGCTTTAAAGGAAATCCAGCTAATAGATATTGGGAGGATATGGAGAAAAGAGCCAATGAAAAGCAAGGTGTGTTTGTATGGGAGTAAGAACTACTAATAATACATCAAAGAGAATAAAACAAATTCTTAAAAATTGTAATGATTTTAGAAAACCTTTAAAAATAATAGCTATGGATATGAGAAATCAAACTTTAAGAAACTTTGATAATGAAGAGAGTTATCTAGGTGTAAAGTGGAAAAAATCAGCTAGGGCTAAAAGAGAGAATGGAAAAACATTACAAGATACAGGGAGATTATTTAAAAGTTTTACAAGGTACTCTGATAATAATGTTGCTAGAGTTGGAACTAATGTCATCTATGCTAGAGCTTTAAATCATGGATTGAAAAAAGGAGAGAATGGAACTGTAAATGCAGTAGTTAAGACTCATTATAGAAGAATTAGATATAAAAAGAAAAATGGAGAATATGCAAAGAATAAGAAAAAAGTAAAAGTAAGGGCTCATGTAAGGACTATAAAAGTACCTTGGGGAGATATTACAGGATATAAATTTTTGGGAATATCACCAAAAATGAGAATGAAATATAAAAATATACTTTTACAACATATTTTGAAAAGGAGATAGCATGGGTAATAATATTTTAGATTTAAGTAGATGGTTTTGTATAGGACAAGGAACTTATGCTAAAGGTATTCCATGTTCATATTTTTATAGAAGAGGGAGGTAAAAAAGATGATAACACCAGTAGGATTTTTATTTCTAGGAATAGTAGGAGGAGTAACTGGAGGTTTAATTTGGGGAGTAGTTAGAGAAAGAAAAGGTAAAAATAAGAAATATATCTTTTGGGGACCTAAATTAGTTAAAAAGGAGGAAGAAGAAAATGCCAAAAATATTTAAAGCTGGAAACTATGGAGCAAAGGGAAACTATACAGTAGAAAACCTTAAAAGCTGGATAGGTAAAGAATTCTCAATAACAGCTGGACATATAGGAGATTGGCAAAAGAATGGCTATCCTATAACAGCTATTCCAGTCGCTGGTACTTGTAAAGTAACTGATGTAGATGAGAACGGATATTTAATAGGAGAGTTCAATTATAACTCTTTTGGAGAAAGTATTAAGAAACAATATCCTAATCTTTCAATAGGAATAGGAAGTGATGGTAATCCTAACCATTTAGCAATATTAGGATATGCACCACCTCATTTAAAAGATTTAGATAAGTCTTTTAGTGAGTTTTCCCAAGACTTAACTTCAATAGAAGAAACTCAAACAATAGAATTTGCAGAAGATGACCAAGCTAAAATTGATGAATTTACAAGCTATATTAAAGGTGTTGATGCATCAAAAATAAAATTAGGAAATTTATTTGATGTTTTATGGGAAAAAGATAGTGAAAAAACAGCAGTAGACAAACTAAGAGGTGCTGGATATACAGTAGAAAAAACAGCAGAGTTCTCAAAAGAAACTCTTGGAACTATTGCTAAGACTTTAGGATATATCTTAACTGAAAAGCCTGTTGAAAACTTAACTCAAGCTGAAATATATAAGAAAGTTAGAGCAGAGTTTACTAGAGATAATGAGAAAAAAGAAGTTAAGGAAAAATTTATTAAAATGTTCCCACCAGTAATGCATTCGTTTATTGAATTTGGAATAGATAAAGCTTTTGATGAGAAAGAATACTCAAATATTATTGAGTTCTCTGAGGGGAAAAAAGGAACAATAGCCAATATGTTAAAAGATTTCTCTAAGGAAGATGGACCTTTTGCACACTTATTCAAAAATATATCTAGTGGAATAGAATTTTCAGAAGATAAAGACCCAGTACAAGAAGCTAAAGAGTTAGCTGAATCATTTTAAGGAGGTATAAAGAATGGCAACTTTTGAAAGAAAAACAGAAAATTTAAAAGACAAAGCAGTTATCAGATTACAACCTGATATGCAAGTAACAATGGGAGCAGGGGCAGTGAAGCATTTACAACCTATAGCTCAAGACAAAACAGATGGTAAATTCTATGCTTATGTGAAAGATGACCCTAACAAAGGAGTTATAGCAGGACTATATATGGGAGCAGATACTACAGCAGAGGCTGATGATGTTGGTTATATCTCTACTTATGTAGTTGTTGGTAAAGAAGATATTCAAGGAATAGAATGGGAATCTGATTTTACAGCTATACATCAATTAAAAGTAGCTGGAGTTATTTTAACAACTAAAATTGAAGGAACAGAGGAGGCTTAATAAATGAATAAAAGAATGATTTACTTAATATCTCTAATAGCTGAGATGTCACAAAAATTAAATATTCCAAAAAGATACTCAAAAAAATTCATAAACTCTGGAAACGAATACTTATCTCCAACAGAAAAAATAAGAATAGAAGATTTAACAGATCACTTTGTAACAGCTGGAATTGTAGGAAGAACAGAAGTTTTACCTATTCTTGGTAAAGATGGATATAGAGTTATTGAGTTTGAACCTGATATTATTGGAGGACAATTTCCTTATTCAGCTAGTGATTTAATCCAAATAAAAGCTGGTGTTCCTATGTACACAAAAACAGGAGCCGAAATTCCTACAATTAAACAAATGGAAGCTAAATATTCAAGACTAATTGCTGCTGCTATTGATAATAGATTTGAAAAACAATGTGCTGAAGTTTATTTAAAGGGTACTTATACTGACAAAAATAAGAAAGCTCATGAAGTAGGAGTTAAAGCAGATAAACCTCTTTCTTGGACTAATGGAACAACTGTTTTTGTTGATGAAGTTTTAAAACTTGCTTTAGCTTATCAAACTAAACATGGAATGTGGCCTGAAATCGAAGTAGGAGAAAACATATTTAATGCTATAAAAAATGAAGCTAATGATACTAGACAAAATATAAATAAAGTTGAATTTAGAGTTGATGGAAGTGAGCCATACTTAATGATTGGAACTCAAAAAGTAGAACTTCTAGTAAATGCTAAAGGAACTGATGATAAAGAGATAGATACTAAAAATCTAATTATTTTATCTAATGTTAATAACTTAGCAGTTGGATATGGTTGTCTTACTTATGGAGATGTAGCAAAGAATGAATCAGTTTTAGTTAGATCCAAAGTAATAGCTGGAGATACTAAAGTAGAGGAAACTACTGGTAGTAAAGGACTATGGGGTAAATCAGCTCCAATGCCTCTTGTATTATCAACAACTAAATTTGAGAGATATAAGGTTACTATATCTTAATTTAGAGGGGGACATTCCCCTCTCCTGAAAAGGAGGATAGATGGAAAATAATAATATTCCTATTATTACAATAGATTACTTTGAGGAAGTATATATTGAACATGTGATAAATACTCTTAGAATTTCAAAAGATGAATTTAGAGCTAAATTAGAAAGCATAGATTCAACTTCTATCAATAAAAAAGCTGATAGATTTATTACAACATATTTAAAAAATCGTACTGATAAATTAACAGAAGATAACTGGATAGCAGCTAAGGAATTATATATACAGTGGAAACTTTTTGAGGGTATAGAAAGAGAAGAGGAAAGTAGAGATAAAAAAGAAACTTTAATAGAACTCTTAGAACTTTTTAAAAATGAAGTAATAGAACTTGAAGATGAAGAGATAGAAAGTCAAAAAAAAGTAGCAAAAATTATAGTACATAGTAGAGGTGTATAACATGCTATTAACTAAAAGACTTGAATACTTCAAACAAAAATTTGAAAATGAAGAGAATAGAAAAAGATGGAGAGTGTTTTATCAAGATGAGTTTGATGACGAAAAGATAGATGGAAATACAGTCTATTTTGTAATCACAAGAGAAGAGGAAAATAAAAAACAAAAAACAGTTGATTTTTCAATATTCTATTCTAAATCTAGTTCTAGGTATGAGTTGTTAAATTTTAGAAATGAAGTAAAAGATTTTCTTAAATATCTTAAAGAAAATTTTGAAACTTCTAATTTTTACTGTATTGATAACTCATATAGAATTGAATATTCCACTATAACAGATAGAGGAGGAATAAGAGTAGCTGAAATTCAATGTACTTATGATTGTACTAGAGATATTTTAGATGAGGAAAATATTGAAGAAAACTTAAAGAAAATGGAAATTTTAAAAGATAAATATATTTTAAATGAGTAAAGGAGGAAAAATGGCAGGATTAAATGGAAAACCTAAGTTCAAATTTCTCTTTGAAGAAAAGGCAGCCGTACTTATATCAGGAGCTATAAGAGGTGTCTTAGGGGTAATCATGTTCGATGCCACTAAGGAAGACTTTACAAAAAAAGAGTACTATTCAGCTGTTGAAATCAAAGAAGAAGATTGGACATCTGAAAACTTTAAGGCTTTAAAAGCTATGGCATTTAGAGGAAATCCTTTTAAAGTTGTAGTATATAAGGCAACTAAAGAAAACATTAATGATGTTTTAAAACAAATAAAAGTAGATGAGCCGAATTACTTATGTTGTCCTTTTACAACTGGAGAAGATAAACCAGAAACATTAGTATCCGATTTAGAAAGTTGGATTAATTCTATTAGAAATACAGAAACTATCAAACTTGGAAATGATACTTCTACAATTAAGTTAGTTGTATCTTCATCAGCTAAACCTGATAAACCTTGGATAATAGATTATGATTCAAGACAAGTAGCACATACAATAGTAGATTTTGAAGAGAAAGCTTATACAGCTCAAGAATATACTTTATGTATAGCTTCTATGTGTGCTGGAGTAGCTCTCAATGCTTCTATCACTAATATGGAGCAATCTTGGTTAAAATCATTTAAAACTACTGTTGATGATGAAAATACAGCAATAGGGGAAGGAAAGCTATTAACTGGATTTGATGGTAATAAATACACTATCATTAGAGGTGTTACATCATTTACAACAGCAACCGACACTATGAATAGAAGTTTTAGTAAAATTAGAAAGATGGAAATTATGGATATTCATCAAAAGGATATTAGAAATGTCTTTAAAGAAGCTTACAGAGGAAAATATCAAAACTTCTATCCTAACAAATTATTATTCTTAGGTGCTGTAAATGCTTATCTTAAAGAATTTGTAAAAGCTGGACAGCTTGACCCAGCTAATGAAAATAGAATGAAGATAGATACAGAAGCAACTAGAGATTATATTATTTCTAAGGGGACTTACAAAGGAAAACCTATTACAGAAGAGGAAGCTAAAAAACTTACTGAATATGAGTTATTAAGAGCTAATACTGATGATATCTTATTTGCTTATATTCCTGACTATAAACCTACTGATGTAATGGAAGACTTTGAAGGAAAAGCTTATTTATAGCGGTAAAATTGGACATTGGAAATTGAATATTATCTGAGTAAATTTTTAATTAAAGTCCTTGACTTTTATTAGAAGATATGATATTATATACTTGTAGGGAGGAGGTGTAAACGTGCTTGATTTCTTACTAGACCTTTCTCAATTAATTATAAATCTTATAATAATATATAAGTTTATAAAAAAGAGAAAGTAAGCTGCAAGGGAGGGAGAGCTCCTCCCACCCTCTCCCTTAATTATTTATAAAATGTAGGAGGTGTTACAATGGAATGGTTAGATTTATTAGTTAAAATCACAGGAGTAATAGCTTTTATATGTATAATTATTGATTTTATTCAAAAAAGGAAAAAATAAAAAGGACTAATCAAATAATGATTAATCCCTTTTAAAACGTGCTTGATTTTCTTAATTTAATTTTATCATTATTTCTATTAAAAGTCAAGGAGAGTTATGGAAGATAAGAAAAAGGTAGGTAGACCTACTGGTATAAATAAAAGTGTAAAGTACTTAGGATATAAATATACTCCTGAAGAACATCAAAAAATGGTAGAAGCTCTTGAAAAGTATAAGGCAAAGCACAACTGTACCACTTCAAAAGCTTTATATGAAATAATATTAAATTCTATAAAATAAATTATTAATCCTCAGATGATATTCATTTGAGGATTTTTTATATACAAAATTTTAGGAGGTAGAGAATGGCTGGAGATTTTAATTTTAAACCAAGCGATGTCGTAAGTGGTAGCTTTGGTAAAGTGTATAGAAATGGAAGATGTATAGCTGAATTATCAGAGTTTACAGGTAAATTAAGTTTAGAAAGTAAAGATGTACTACTATCTAATGGAGAAACTGGAAAGAAAAATACAGCTGTTTCTTTTGAGATAACAGTAAAAGTTCAAAAGGTTTTTTCTTATGAATTAGAACTTTTAAAAAATATTAAAGATGGAAAACTTAATAATTATTGTGATATTAATGTTGAATTAGATGACCCTGAAGCTTTAGGAGCTGAAGCTATTGCAGTAGCTAATTGCTTACCTACTGGAGATATAGATATATTATCATTTACAAAAGGGGAACTAACAGAAAGAGAATTTACATTCTCTGCTCAACCAAGCAATATTGATATTTTAGAAAGTATTGCTGATATATAGGAGGTAAAAATTAATGGATATTAAAACACTTATAGACAATGCAGAGAAAATAAAAGATAAAGGAAATATTAAAAGAACTTCTATTACAGTTAAAATAAAAAGATTTGAAGAATTAGGATTTAAAGAGCCTATTGTTGTATTAGAGAAACCTACATCAACTACTATTTTAGCTGCTTTGGAAAAGCAAAGTAAATATTATCAATTATCAGAATGCATGATTAATCCTGACTTATCTAACAAAGATGTCCAAAAAGCTTTTAGTGTAAATAATAAAGAAGCTTTACTAAAAAAAATATTTACTGAAGAAGAGTTAGATGACTTAATTATGCATGTAGGTAAATTAAATATGACTCAAAATAAAGCTGTATTGGTTAGTGATATAAAAAACTAATCAAGACCAATGATAATCTTTATAGGCTCTATCATTGGAATCTAAAAGGACAAAATATCTTTGAAAAACCTCTTATAAAATTAGATAGCATAGAACAAGCATTTTTAGATGCTTGTTTTATGTTAGAAATAGAAGAAAAAAAGAAAGCTTATGGAAGTAAATAGGAGGTTGTATGGCTAGAGAAGTTGATTATATTGAAATTGTGGCCAGAGCAAATGGCCAACAAGAATTACGTCAAGTCGGTGGAATTATTGATGAACTTATGAGAAGAGCTCAAGAAGCTGGAATAGGTGTAGATGACTTAACAGAACAATTAAGAAATCTAAATGAAGAAGCTGGCCATACTAATAATTATGATAATGTTATTAGTAAATTTAAACAAATAGTAAGTATAGCTGCAATAGGGATGGGAATAAAGAAGTCTATTAATGTTTTCACGGCTTTTGATGATGTAGCTAGAAGAGTTCAAGGAACTACAGGAGCAAGTGCTGAAACTATGGAATTATTAAGATACCAAGCCAAAGAACTTGGAAGAACAACTTCATGGAGTGCTAGTGAAGCAGCAGAAGCTCAATTTGAATTTGCAAAAGCTGGATTTTCTACTAATGAAATTATAGCAGCAACAAGTGGAATCTTAGATACAGCTACGGCATCTCAAATGGGACTAGCAGAAGCTACAGAACTAACAGCAGGAGCTTTAAGAATGTTTGGATTAGATGCCAGCAAGTCTACACAAGTAGGAGATATGCTTACTAAAACGGCTAGTTCAACTACTACTGATGTTCAAGATTTAGCAGAAGCATTGAAATATTCAGGAAATGGAGCTAGACAATTTGGATTAAATCTTCAACAAACATTAGGAATATTAGGAAAACTTGGAGATAAAATGTTAAAAGGTTCAGAAGCTGGTACAGGATTACAAGCTGTATTCGCTTCATTACTTAATAAACAAAAAGCTAATATGTTAATAGATATTGGAATTCAACTTACAGAAGATGGAAGTTATAGAAATATTTTAGATATCATTGATGATATTAGAGAAAAGACAGCTGGAATGGAAGAAGCTGAAAGAAATCCTCTTATACAAAGTGTTTTTGGGGACCAAGGCTCAAGAGTTATGAATAATATTTTATCTATGCAAAAAGATGAGATAAGAAATCTTATAGGAGAAATAGAAAATTCTAGTGGATTTTCAAAAGACTTGGCAACTACACTAAATGCTGGACTTGGTGGTTCTTTTAGAAATTTAACATCAGCAACAGAAGGCTTAGCAATAGCTTTTGGAGAATATTTAGAGCCATCTATTATAACTTTACTTAATGGAGTAACTCAAATTGTTACAGCTGGAACAGGATTTGTGGAGTGGTTAAATTCAGGAAGTTATTTAGCAACAGGATTAACAACTGTTGTTTTAGGATTAACTGCTGGATTTGTAGCTTATAAGGGAGCTATTATGGCTACAACTATTTGGAATAATATCTTTTCAAATTCTGAAATAATAAAAAAGAATGTAATGTTTGCTGGACAAGTATTAACTAAAAGTTATGCTATTGTTATGGGATTGCTAAAAGGACAAACTATGGCTACTACATTGGCTACATTAGGTCTTAGTACTGCAACCACAATACTATTATCTCCAATAGGTTTAATAGTAGGAGCTGTTGTAGCTTTAGGAGCTGGATTTATATATCTATATAATAAATCTACAACTTTTAGAAATAGTATTGATTTTTTAGTTGATAAATTAAAAGGATTGTGGGAATGGATTAAAAAATTTACTCTAATAGGTATGATTATTGAAGGAGTAAAAAATGTAGGAAGCTGGATTGCTGACAAAGTAGGTTTTGATTTAGAAACTATTGTAAAAGCTGGAACTACTGGAGAAACTAATCAAGAAAAGAAAGACCAAATACAAGAAATAAAAAATCAAATTGCTAGTGGAAGTGGAACTTATTCTCCTGAAATTTCAACAGGACCAGGATTAAATACAGATTATCTACTTAGTGGTAGTGGAAAAGAACAACAAGTTAAACATAATGGTTATTATCTAAAAGGTACTAAAAATAGTGGAACTAATGGAAATGTTTATAATAATAGTTCCAATAGCTCTAACTCTAACAGTGTTTATACATCAATGCCAGTTGAAAAGACTATTGAAGAAAAAATGTTAGATACTCTATTGGCCATAAAAAATCTTTTAAGTTTTAAAGGAGAAAAGAGCAATAATACAGCTACTAACAACTCTCAAATAGTTATAAATATCAATAAAGGGGATAATATAAGTGATATTATTTCCCAAGTAGTAGAAGATTTAACAGTAATATTAGGAAATATATAGGAGGTGGTAAATATGATGACAGAAGTACTTGAAAAACTATTACAAACTAGTTCTCTTGCTAAAATTGACCCACAAACACAACTTTCAGAGTGGGCAACAGATAAAATTACTGGAGGAATAGCAAGTAATATAAATCAACTTACTCAAAATAATCCTGTACTTAGAAAACTTTATTCTTTCTCAAGAATATTAAAAGAGATAAAAGTATCAATAGCAGAAGAAAAGAACGGAGTAGAGTTATCTATATTTACCTTTCCTGTTACTCCAGCAAATATTAAATTTGTTGGAAATGATAATATTATTGAGAAAGTCGATACAATAGCTGGAAAAATAAACTACAAGAAAGATATAGATTTTAGAATAGTTAGTTTTTCCTCTTTTTTTCCTAATAATTACTACTCTTTTTCTAATGACTATAAGTATTTTGGAATAGATTGTGTAAATAAAGTTGATGAATTAAAACTAAAAGAAACTCCTATAAAGCTTGTAATCACAGGTATAGGACTAGTTCTCAAGTGTTATATTTCTAAGTTTGAGCCTAACACTACTCCTGAAGGGGATATTGAATATACTATTGAATTTAAGGAAGCTAAAGACCCAAGTATTTATGAAACTCAATCAAAACACTATGTATTTAAGCCTGAAGCTTTCAATTTAAGCAAGTAGGTGTTTACAATGATAACTACATATTGTATAAAGAATACTTCAAGCCAAATAGTAGATATTTCAAATATAGTCAAAGCTGAAATGAAATTAAAAAAATCTATAAGTGAGTTCGCTTGGACCTTAGACTTTAATATAACTAAAAACCCTCAATTCTACAATGTAGAGATAGGAGATATTATAGTTATAAAACTTGATGGTAAAGAGATATTTTCAGGAATAATTATTAATGGAGATATCACTAATTTATCTTTTAAAGCTGTTGATTATGCTTGGTATTTTTCAAAGAATGAAGAAATTTATCAATTTGAAGATATAGAAGCTTCTATTGTTGTAAGAAAGCTTATAGAAACTTTTGGAGCTAATACTGGAAATATAGAAGCTACCAATACTATGGTTGATAATTTCTATTTTGGAAAAACTTTAGGAGAAATTATCAAAGAGATTATAAAAAATATTAAGGACTTAGAAAATCAAGAGTTTAGATTTTTTTATAAAGAAACTAAATTTCACTTTGAAAGAAGTAAAAAGAACAAATATAAAAGAGGAATATATACCCCTCTCAGCTCATTATCTTCCATTCTGAACGGTTATGAATGTAATGCCTTGAATTACATCAAAGAACCTAAAAGAACACTGGATATAGAGGGAATGAGAAATTCAATTAGAGTATATAAGACATCAGGAAAAGAATATATTCAAGTTAGCACAGCAAAAGACAAAGGGAATATTGAAAAATATGGACTTATGCAAAAATTAGTATCTTATAAAGATAATGATTTGAATGGTGGAACTATTACAGCTACTAATCTACTAAACCAAGAAAATAAAGTTAATGAAAAAATCTCTTTTGAAATTCCTCTATTGAGTGAGTTTATAAGAGATGGAGAACTACTAAAACTAGATTATTCTAAGTATGGAATAAATGGAGTATTTGAAATCACAAGTATTACTTATAACTTTAGTATGCATAAATCAATTTTTACAGCTTCATTAGAGTTAGAAAAGGTGGATTAAATGAAAAAAGATGAAAGATATTACAATGCTATAAATAAACTAGCTCTAATTATAAAAGCTAGGGATAATCCTAAGTGGCTTGGAGCTGTTACAGGAGAAGTTGTCAAAGCTCCTCCTGAATTAGAGGTTAAATTAGAAAGTGGAATTATTATAAAAAATAAAAAAATTATGATTAGTATTGAAAAAATAATAGGGTATAAAAGAACTTATTCTCTTGAAGGAAATATTACAGAATATTCTTTTGATAATACCACTAAAACAGATGGTGTACCTCAACACCCTCCACACCCAATTTCAAAACTTGCTGGAAGTGGAACTTATAAAGCAGAGGGAAGTATTGAATGGACTGATACCTTAAAAATTGGAGATACAGTCTTAATGCTTCCGACAAATGACCATAAGTATTTTTATCTTATAGATAAGGTGGTGAGATTATGACATTACCTATTAGTTATTTAAGAATCAATAGTGATGTACAAGCTATTGAAGAGCAAAAGGAATTACAAGTTCAAGAAACTATAAAAGAAAAGGATGTTCTCTTTGATTATACAACAGGAAAATTCTACTATGATGGATTAGAACCTAGAAAAATCTACAATAAAGTAGAAATTATAAAAGAATGGATTAAAAAACTTTTCTATACTGAAAGAGATAGGTGGAATGTCCATATTAAAGATGTAGGTTACCCCTTTGGATTAAATATCTACAAATATGTAGGACAACAATTATATCCTAATACGGACCTAATAGAACTTATCAAAGATGACATTTATAATTCCTTGAAAAATCATAAGGATATTGAGGAAATACATTGTTTACAGCTTATACAGATTGATGACAAGATGTATTGTGGATTTATAGTTGAATTAAAAGAGAGTGCTTTTGAGGTAGAGGAGGTAATAAAAGTTGAGTGATGAAAGAATAAATAAAAAAGTCAATGATATGGCTGAAATGATTTCCTATAATACCTCAACTGGAAGTTTTGCTAGAGATATTATTACATCAGTAGCTATAGAAATGGTAAAAGAGGAAGATGATTATTCAGAACAACTTGATAAAAGACTTATAGATACAGCAACAGGAACTGACTTAGATATTTCATGTGCTGATAAGGCTTTAGATAGGCTTCAAGCAACTAAATCAACTGGTCAAGTAAAAATAACAGGAGTAAATGGAAGTCTTATTAAGAAAGGTTATATAGTTATAAATTCAAGTACAGCAACAGAGTATGAAATCTTAGAAGAAAAGACAATAGAAAATATCTCTACTACTGTAAAAATTCAATGTACTAAGGCTGGAACTGTTGGTAACTGTGAAGTAGGACAAATTAATAAATTTGGAGAAGAATATACAGGACTTTCTAAGGTAGAAAACTTAGAAAATATTACTAATGGAACAGATATAGAAACAGATGATAATTTCAGAAAGAGAGCTTTAGATTATATCAGAAAGCCAAGAATGAGCTGGAATAAATATGTATTTGAGGATAAAGCTAAGGAAGTTAAAGGAGTTGAACATTCTCATTGTATTCCTAGATGGAGTGGTGCTGGAACTGTTAAGTTAGTTATAACAGAGCAAGGGAAAGAAGTAGTATCTTCTGAACTTAAAGAAAAAGTGAAAAATTATATAGATTTAGAAATTATTTCAGATATAGATTTAACTGTTGAAGGAGTTGAAATCAATAGAGTTGATATTGTAGTTAAAGGAACTATATCAAGTGATTTTAATGAAGAAGCAGCTAAAACAACACTAACAGAAAAATTAAATAATTTTTTCTTTGAGAATTTATTCCAAGAAAAGATTTTTTATTTTGATATTGTTGAAACTATCCAACATGCTGGGTGTATTACTAAGATAGGAGATATCACAGTAGCCGGAAGTAGAAATGATATAGAACTTAATGAAAATAAACTTTGTAAAGTAAATACTATTACTATAAATCCTTTAGAATAGAGAGGAGGAATAATGGCTGGATTAACACATATAGGAGAAAATTTAATTATAAATGAAATCTTTAGAAAAGAAGGAAAGAACTATTATTTAGGATTACTCAAAGCTGACCCCACTGATAATGCTTCTAACATTCAAGAAGTAGAGGGAGCTTCGTATAGTAGACAACAAATAACCTTTGAAGAACCACAGAATGGAGAAACTTATAATAAGAATGATATAAACTTCCCTGTTGCTACTGAAAACTGGGGCTGGATAACTCATATAGGATTATTTGATAATGTTTCAGGAGGAAATCTTATAGCTTATTCCGCTTTAGATTACACAAAAGAAATTAGAGCAGCTGACATTTATAAAATACCTAATGCTTTCTTTATCTTCAAGATTGATTAGAAATGAGGTAATAAGTAATGTCAAAAGTAGCTTTAAAAAAATATGTTGAGGAAAATTTAGAATTTAACCTTGAATACTATCTAAATTATATTGGCCATGAATTTGCTCTTAACTGGATAGATAAAGAAGTAGTAAAATCAAAAGTTACAGCTCATCAATTAATAACTATAAAAAAAGATTTAGTGGAGTTAAAAGCTAAAACCCTTATTACAGTTTTAGGTGTAGCAGTATCTAAAGACTTTGTTGAAAGAATACTTAGTAATCTACCTTTCTTTGAAAGAAAGGAACCTTTAATAGTTGAACTTGCAAAGGCTATATCTAGAGAATTACAAAAAATAGAATTAAAGAAAAGTGAATATATTTCAAGCTTATCTATTACAACTGCTAATGCTATAAGTCTAAAAAGACTTGAGAAAATCTATGGAGTCAATACAGCTTATGAATTAGGAGTGAAGTTAAGACAAAATATATTAATTGCTAGAGAAATTACTAAATATAGTATCTTTAACTTTGCTTATATATTGAAAATGTGTGAACTCTTTGAAATAGGAAAAGTATTAGATATTATTAATGATAAAGAAAATAAGACTATAACCATTATTTTAGAAGATAATATTAATAATATTACATCATTACAAGAGTTCTTAAATCATATGAATGAATTAGGAATAGCTTTTTATGAAATAATAGTTAAGAATGAAGAAAAAGAGGAGGGATAAGATGAGTCAAATAATCAAAAATGAAGAAGAATTAAATACTGCAACTGACCCTGACTTAATAACAGAACACTATAATCTTGAAATACTAGGATTAAAAAGTCCAGTTGATTTTAGAAAATTCTCTCGTTCATTTATGAGATTATCTAAAATAGTATTTGGAATAGAATCTAAACTAGAAACAACTACTCCTCAAGAAATGACAGCTTTAGTAGATAAATATAAGGCTAAGGAGGAATGAGAAAATTGAAAGAAATGTTAGTTAGCTGGGATATACTTAGAAATGCAAATTTCTCTCCTATCTTTTTCCTCCAAGGAGATTATGGAATAGGCTCTTTAAAAGTTGTATTAAGAAGCTTAAAAGACTTTCAAGGTAATATTAGGGCTGTATTTTGTAGTTCTAATAATCCTACTGAGCCTTATGTAGTTGAAAAGGAAATAGATAGTACAATAACTACTAATATAGATATTGCTATTCCTAATGAAGTTTTACAAGGCTTCGGAAAAGTATTTTGTAGATTAGTTCTTAGAAGTTCTGATAGAGGAAAAATAGTAGGAAGTATTCAAGAAGTATATTTCCATGTTGTTGAAAAAAAAGATTGGGAATTTCTAGAGCCTTTATTACCTAGTGATGAAAAAGAATATGTAAAAGATATAGTAGATGAGTTATATGAGATTTTAAAAAATTCTAAAAATGAATTAAAAGAGTATGCGGACCAACTTAAAGATGATATGCAAAAGGATATCATTACTTTAGAAGAAGCACAAGCAATTATTGACAAATACAAAAATCAAAATAAGACTAACTATTAAATGTCAAATCAAAAATAAAAAAATTTAATTTAAATTTGT
>OGIN01000256.1_pt1 | contig 61565 bp, 55 predicted proteins | sample 1571851 | NCBI WGS metagenome assembly OGIN01 (sample SAMEA2582123, study PRJEB24529) | metagenome | biome: Human gut stool | place: China | collected 2011 | reverse complement strand
GGGAGGTCTACCACTACCACCTCCATGTGGTCTATGTGCCTGTGGTGGAAAAGCAAATCCTGTGGTCGAAACGCTGCAAGGACAAGGCACTGGTCGGTACCGTAAAGGAGACTGTCATGCAGGTCAGCCGGAGTAAGAAGTGGGCATCTAAGCCTCTGCTGGACGATGCCGGAAAGCCCGTCCTGCAAAAGAACGGCAAACCAGTCCTGAAGAAGTCATACAGCATCCTGCAAGACGATTTCTTCAACTATATGCGCAATGCCGGGTACACAGATGTGGAGCGCGGCGAACGTGGCAGCACCGAAGAACACCTGACTGTCACCCAGTTCAAAGTCCAGCGGGAGCAGGAACATCTGGATAGCCTGACCGCCCAGATCGACCAGAAGGAGCAGCACCTCATCCAGACCAGTAAAGCCCTTTCCAAAAAGGAGAAGGAACTCGCCGCAGTTCAGAAAAAGGCTACGCTCACAAAAGAAGCCCTCATCCACGCGCGGGACTTGGATTATATCGGCAAGCGCACCTTCCTCGGCAACTATTCGCTGACCGAAGAAGAATTTTCCAAACTGAAAAAACAGGCTGACCACGGCTATATGATGGACGTGGAGAACCGCCGCCTGAAAGAAGAACTTTCCACCGCCAAGAAGGAAGCCATTCATTGGAGCAACAAGTACCACGACCTGTGGTACGATGTAAAGCCCTATCTGGATGCTCTCCACCGTGCTCCTGAACTGGTGCGCGGTTTTCTGGAAAAGATTCTTGCTCCCAAGCAGGAGCGCACCATGAATGTGCCGCAGAAAAACCGCAAGCGTGGGCAGGATATGGAACTTTGATTTTCGGAGGATACTATTTGAATAAAAAGAAGAAGTCAAACAAATCCGGCTACCCGGATGAAGCAATCAAGTCACTGGCACGTTGTTTCTATCCCTCTATGATGGAATTTTTCAACAGCGAAGAAGGCCAGCGTGAATACGAGGAGTGGCTGAAAGAGCAGGAAGCTCTACAAGCCTTGCCTGTTGCAGCATAAAAACAGCAGGACGCTCCCAGTAAAGGGAACGCCCTGCCTTATATAGATGTATCTCACCGAGGTGTGTCCAGTTGGGCACACCTCTTATTTTTTTGTCCTTAATCTTCTAGCCCATGGCTCCCGGCTGCATTTTTCAAATATTCCTCTGGGTCGCCATTCAAAATCAAGTCCGCATAGCCCAGCGGGTCATTGTAGATGAGGTAGTCCAGTTCTGACCTCTGCTCCATGGTAACATCCAGAGCATCCTCAACCCCGGTGCAGTCAATGGAAATTTTTCTCCCGTCCCGGAGCAGCAGCTCCACGCAGCCAGTGTCTATATTAAACTTGCAGGCTCTTTCATCGTACTTCATAATCATACCCTCCAAATCTTGTGATTGTCTTACGGTCTATGACAAGGCATCGGAGTTTTGCGCCGTCCACAGGAACCTTCGTTGTTGTACCCGAAGAAAACGAAAAATCCGAACCCTTCTCCAATCGGAAATAGGTTCGGATTTTTCTTGTTTGGTGGGCGCGGGTGGATTCGAACCACCGAAGCTGAAAAGCAGCAGATTTACAGTCTGTCCCCATTGGCCACTCGGGAACACGCCCATATTCTTTTCGTGTCCGTTGCCGGACGACTTGTTTAGTTTATCATAGGTTTCTGGATTTGTCAACCTCTTTTTTCATTTCTTTTCTTTTTTTGTCAATACAATGATCCATATTTTCATGCACGCCTCACAAAAGCCCCCCTCTGAAAAGTCATACTCATTCATCAAATTTTGCAATATTGTGAATATTTTGTATTTTTTCGGTGGACAAGCATCCAGCAGGAGTGCTACAATAGTCTTTGTTCTTTCCCGTCCGCTTGCGGGCGGCGGGAGCTTCACACACAAACAGGAGGAACTTTCATGTTCGAAAAAATCTTTCACCTGAAAGAAAACCACACCGACGTCAAGACCGAGGTCATGGCAGGCATCACCACCTTCATGACGATGGCCTACATCCTTGCGGTCAACCCCAGCATCCTTTCCGCTTCCGGCATGGATGCAAATGCCGTTCTGATCGCCACCTCTCTGGCATCCTTCGTCGGCACTGCCCTGATGGCTCTGCTGGCCAACTACCCCTTCGCGCTGGCTCCCGGCATGGGCCTGAACGCCTACTTTGCCTATACCGTCGTCCTCACGATGGGCTACAGCTGGCAGCTGGCCCTGATGGCCGTCTTTGTCGAGGGCATCATCTTCATCGTGCTGAGCCTGACCAACGTCCGTGAGGGCATCTTCAACGCCATCCCCATGACCCTCAAGAGCGCAGTCAGCGTGGGCATCGGCCTGTTCGTTGCCTTTGTCGGCCTGCAGAACGCAAAGCTCATCGTCAACAGCGACTCCACCCTCGTCACCTACCAGCACTTCAAGGGCGAGACCTTCTCCTCTGTGGGCGTGGGCGCCATCCTCGCACTGCTGGGCGTGGCCATCACCGCCATCCTGCTGGTGAAGAAGGTCAAGGGCGGCATCCTCTACGGCATCCTCATCACCTGGGTGCTGGGCATCGTCTGCGAGCTGACCGGCATCTATGTGCCGAACCCCGACGCCGGTATGTACACCGTCATCCCCACCAGCTTCGTCAGCTTCGACTTCTCCGCTCTGGGCAAGACCTTTGGTCAGGTGTTTAAGACCGATTTCTCCGGCGTGGGCATCCTGAACTTCTTCGCCGTCATGTTCTCCTTCCTCTTCGTTGACCTGTTCGACACCCTGGGCACCCTCATCGGTGTTGCTTCCAAGGCCGATATGCTGGACGAGGAGGGCAAGCTGCCCCGCATCAAGGGCGCTCTGATGGCCGACTCCATCGCCACCTGCGCCGGCGCTGTGCTGGGTACTTCCACCACCACCACCTTCGTCGAGAGCGCTTCCGGCGTCACCGAGGGCGGCCGCACCGGCCTGACCTCCATGACCACCGGTATCCTCTTCCTGCTGGCCGTGGTATTCAGCCCCCTGTTCCTGACCATTCCTTCCTTTGCAACGGCTCCGGCCCTCATCATCGTGGGCTTCTACATGATGGGTTCTGCCATCAAGATCGACTTCTCCGACCCCAGCGAGGGCATTCCCGCCTTCCTGACCATCCTGGCTATGCCCACTGCCTACAGCATCTCTGAGGGCATCGCCATCGGCGTCATCTCCTGGACCATCATCAATGTCGTCACCGGCAAGGCCAAGGAGAAGAAGATCAGCCCCCTCATGTATGTGCTGACCGTTCTCTTTATCCTGAAGTACGTCCTGCTGTAAGCACCTGCTCTGAGCCCGGGACCATCCCCAAAAACAAAACCAGAGCCTCCTGCCCTTGTGCGGAGGCTCTGGTTTTTTGTTGTCTGCTGCAGGGGAGCGGCTGCGGGGGCTCAGCCGCCGAACAGCCCGAAAAAGCTGGTGTGGGTGAAGCCCAGCACCAAAAACAGGACGATGAGGGCGAACAGCACCCCGATGATGATGTCCATCTGGTGGACCGTCAGCGGGAACTTATCGTAGAGCTTCTCTTTCGGGTTGACGAAATCGGGGTCATTGTTGTTGAGGAGCGTTTTGCGGCCCTTCGGAGCCTCTGCACGGGCTGCTTCGAGCTTGGCCTGCTCCTGTTCCAGCTGCGCTTCACGAGCTGCCAGAGCGGCTTCCCGCCGGGCCAGCTCCGCCTCGCGGGCGGTTTGTTCTTTTTCGGTCATAGTGTTTCTCCTGCCTTTAGATGAAGTTTTCCTTTTCGGGAAGGCTCTCCCTTTGGGAGAGCTGGCGCGTGAGCGCCTGAGAGGGCAAGCTCAGTGCGACAGAGCCTCCCTACAGCGATACACTGGCTCCTTGTCAAAACCATGTTATCGCTATGCTTATGTTTCTCTGGCAGCATCCTTGCCCTCTCCGTCATTGCTCCGCAATGCCACCTCTCCCAAAGGGAGAGGCTTTGGCTCACAGTCAAGTTCTCCATTATTATAACAAAGTGGGCCGCCCACTGCAACGAGTGGACGGCCCGATAGGCGCTCTCTTGGGGAAATTACTTCTTTGCGAGGTACTTGCGAATATCGATCGCAACAGCCACGATGATGACAAGGCCCTGCACGATGTAAGTGTAAGAAGAGTTGACGTTCATGAACTGCAGAGCGACCTTCATCAGCTCGAAGACCAGCACGCCGACGAGGATGCCGGGGACAGTGCCGACACCGCCGGTGGTGGAGACGCCGCCGATGGTAGAAGCTGCGATAGCGTCCAGCTCATAGCCCTGAGCGGTGTTGACGGAGGCGCCGCCGGACTTTGCAGCCAGCAGGCAGCCGGCCAGACCGAACATGCAGGAGGCCAGGATGTAGATGCGGATCTTGGTGGCGTAAACATTGACACCGGCCACCTCGGCAGCAGCCTCGTTGCCGCCGATGGCGTACATGTACTTGCCGTGACGGGTCTTGTTGTACAGGAACCAGAAGCAGCCCGCCACGATGAGGGCGATGACGATCAGCACAGGGATACCGAGGATGGTATCAGAAGCCAGAGAGGTGAAGTTCTTGTTCAGGGAGCCGATGGGGGTACCGCCGGTGTAGACCAGGCAGATACCGTAGACCACCTGCTGCATACCCAGGGTAGCGATGAAGGGCTGGACCTTCAGGTAGCTGACCACGAGGCCGTTGCACAGACCCACGATGGCGCAGATGGCAATGACCAGAATGAACACCACGGGGGTGGGCAGGGTGGGCATATTGGGGTAGAACTTACCGGCAGCGCCCTCGGTCTGCGCAAAGATGCAGGCCAGGCAGGCAGCGAAACCAGCCAGACGGCCTGCGGACAGGTCGTTACCGGTGGTGATCAGACAGCCGGAGATGCCCAGAGCGATGATGTAGCGGATAGAGACGTTCTTGAACAGGTTGATGATATTGGCCAGTGCGAAGAAGTTGGGGTGGATGATGCCGACGATGAGGGACACGGCCAGCATCAGGACGATGATGGCGTTGTTGCCCAGCCACTTCTTTACAGACTTGCCCGTTACTTTCTTGGTAGCTTCCACGATAGACAGCCTCCTTGTTTACTGATTGGCCGCCGCCGCTTCGGGCGCGGTCTCGAACTGGGTCGCCAGAGCCATGATGTTCTCCTGCGTAGCATCCTTGCCGTCGATGAAGCCGGTGATGCGGCCATCGCACATGACCATGACGCGGTTGGACATACCGATGATCTCGCTCATTTCGGAGGAGATCATGATGATGCTCTTGCCCTGCTTGGCCAGGTCGGCGATGATGCAGTAGATCTCATATTTTGCGCCGACGTCGATGCCTCGGGTGGGCTCGTCCAGAATGAGGACATCGGGGTTGTTGGCCAGCCAGCGGGCGATCAGCACCTTCTGCTGGTTGCCGCCGGAAAGGCTCTTGATCGCCGTTTTGGGGCTGGGGACCTTGATGGCCATCTTTTCCTTGTTGGTAGCCACCAGATCGAGGATCTTCTTGTCGTCCAGCATGATGGGACCCTTGCGCAGGGCGTCCAGAGAGGCGATGGAGATGTTATCGGCCACGCTCAGCACGCCCATGATGCCGGTGGCGCGGCGGTCCTCGGTCAGCAGAGCCACGCTGTGCTGGATGGCGTCGCGGGGCTGCTTGATGGCGACTTCCTGACCCTTGATCCACACCTTACCGGCGGTGTGAGCGCGCAGGCCGAAAATGCCTTCCATCAGCTCAGTGCGCTGTGCGCCCACCAGGCCGGCCACGCCCAGGATCTCGCCCTTCTTCAGCTCGAAGCTGCAGTGGCGGAAGGAGCGGGGATGGATGGAGGTGAAGTCTTCCACCTTCATCATGATCTCGTCGGAGGGGTGGTTCTCCAGCGGGGGATACAGGTTGGACAGCTCACGGCCGACCATCTTGGCGATGATCTCCTCTTTGGTCATATTGGCGACGTCCCACTTACCGATATAATGACCATCACGCATGATGGTGACTTCGTCGGCAATGACCTTGATCTCGTCCATCTTATGGCTGATGTAGACCAGAGCGACGCCCTGCTCTTTCAGCTCGTTCATGATGCGGAACAGGGACTCGACTTCGTTCGCAGTCAGCGAGGAAGTCGGCTCATCCAGGATCAGCACCTTGCAGTTTGCGGAAACAGCCTTTGCAATTTCCACCATCTGCATCTGTGCGATGCTCAGTGTACCCAGCTTCGCGTGGGACTTGATATCCAGCTTCAGCTTTTTCAGCAGTTCGTCGGTGTCCTTGTACATCTTGGCATGGTCCACGATGGTGATGGGGCCAGCCTTCTTGGTGGGGTAGCGGCCCAGCCAGATGTTCTCGGCCACAGTACGGGCCGGGATAGGCTGCAACTCCTGATGCACCATCGCGATGCCGCGGTTCAGTGCATCCAGCGGGGTGGGGATGTTGACCTTTTCGCCTTCGTACTCGATCTCGCCCTCGTCCATCTTGTAAATGCCGAACATACATTTCATCAGGGTGGACTTACCGGCACCGTTCTCGCCCATCAGGGCCATGACTTTGCCGGGGCGGAGCTCCAACTGCGCGTGGTCCAGCGCTTTCACGCCGGGGAAGGTCTTTACCACGCCTTTCATTACCAGACGGTATTCTGACATTCCTCAGAGCCTCCTTGTCTTTGGGTCTTGGAAAGTGCGTTTTTTGCCGGCGGGCTCTTAAAACAAGGCGCGTGCGCGGAGATATTTTCTCGCACGCACGCGCTTTTTTAGCTTTTAATTAAGCCTTATTGGTTCACTGCGCACCTTGCAACGATAGGGTTTCGGCTGCTTACTTGATGTACTGTGCAGCGTTCTCCTTGGTGACCTTGACGTAGTCGACCCAGTAGTACTGCTCGACCTTGCTGCCCTCGACGTACAGCTTGGTAGCAGCTGCGGCAGCGGTAGCCTGGCCCACGTCATCGTTCAGAACGGTGCCGGTCATGTTGCCATCGACGACATTCTGGACAGCCTCGCTCAGTGCGTCAACACCGACCAGATAGACGTCCTTGCCGACGGTACGGCCAGCCTGCTGCAGGGACTGCAGAGCGCCCAGTGCCATTGCATCGTTGTTGCAGAAGACGACTTCGATCTTCTCGCCGTACTGTGCCAGAGCGTTTGCGACGTCCTGCTGTGCGGTGGTCTGATCCCAGTTGTCCAGGTACTCGTACAGGCACTCGACTTCCTTGCCGGCGTCGGTCAGAGCCTTGATGGAGTACTCGGTGCGGTACTGAGCATCAATGTTCTCGGGGTCGCCCTTGCACATGATGTAGGTGATCTTGCCGTCGCCGTTGATGTCGCCCTGAGTCTCGGTCTCGAGGATCAGCTCGCCCTGATAAGTACCGGACTGACGTGCGTCAGCGCCGACGTAGCAGCACTTGTCTGCGTAGGAGTCCAGAACGCTCTTGTCGGGCTCACGGTTGATGAAGACGATGGGAGTCTCAGAGGGCTTGATGGTATCAACGATGGTCTGAGCGGAAGTGGTCTGGACGGGGTTGATGACCAGGACGTCCACGCCCTGCTGCAGGAAGGTGTTGATCTGCTCGGTCTGGGTGTTCTGGTCGTTCTTGCCATCGACGATGGTGACTGCGTAGCCCATGTCCTTCAGGTACTCTTCCAGGTCGGTGCGGTACAGGGTCATGAAGTTATCAGCAAACTGATAGATGCAGACGCCGACGTTAGCAGAGCCGGAAGCAGCAGCTGCGGTAGAAGAAGCAGCGGTAGAAGCTGCAGTAGAGGAAGCAGCAGTAGAAGCGGAAGAACCGCCGCAGGCAGTCAGAACGCCGGTAGCACCCACAACAGCGGAAGCTTTCAGGAAGTCACGACGAGAAATCATTTTCATAATCTTGTTCTCCTTCATTAACGCTTATCACAGCATCTCGCAAAGCGCACTCGTTACACGTTTTGCGGTTTCTGTTTGTATTATAACCATCCGCCCGACCATTCGCAATAGAACAAATAGACAAGATTATTTGCTATATTTTGTGAGTGTTCCACAATACATTCTGTTGTATCCAAAAATCTTTTTGTTAAGCGGCACAATTTTTCATATTTGTGCAACCAGCGTCCAAATTTATTGTGTCTGTGCGTATTTTTATCAAATCGGTTACAAACTTTTCGAGCCGTTTCGCGCCGGGATGCAACAATTTTATCGGTCTGCTTCAAATTTCTATTTTCCCGGGAATCCCGGCAGACTGTCATTCCATTTCGGAAATATTTTTCTATGCATTGACGGATTTCCCATGATTGTGGTAGTATATTACATAATTATAATTATCCGCTGCAGAAGAACTGCTGTTTCTCGCCCTCCTTCCACACCCTATCTCGTTACCTCGTTATAATAGGAGCGACACCATGTCCGAACTTACCGAGCAAAATCTGACACGCCAGCAGGCCGAACAGGAGATGGCCTGTCTGCGCAAGATATATGCTTCCGTCCGTCTTCTCGACCCGAAGATGCTGGCGGAAGAACCCTGCTACCCGCCCTGGAAGAATGTCCATCCCTGCACCAGCTGCGTGGGGCGCGAGGCAATGGCAGGCAAATGCCAGTGCTCCAAGCTGGAAACGCTTGGCAGCTCCCTCTATCAGGTCACAGCCCGCTATGTCGAGGTGGACGGCAAGCCCTATGTGATGGAGATGATCCTGCCGCTGGACGCCAGCGCCCGCAGCTCCCTCCACTCCAACGAGCTCATCTACCGGGACGCCCTCACCGGTGCCTACAACCGCCGTTTCTATGAAGAGGAATTAAAGCACAAGTACCTCAACGCCGGTGTCGCCATGATAGACCTCGACGACTTCAAGCTCTGCAACGACACCTACGGTCACTCAGCCGGTGACGCAGCGCTCCGGCTCATCGTCTCCATCATCCACCGCTGCATCCGCTCCACCGATATGCTGGTGCGGTACGGCGGCGACGAGCTGCTGCTCATCCTGCCCGACATCTCGGCTGAGGCTTTTGTGCGCAAGCTCAAGGACATCAACAAGCGCCTCTTCGCGGCCCATCTGCCCGAGTTTGAGAAGATGCACGTCTCGGCCAGCATCGGCGGCGTGATGGCCGCCGGCATCCCCATCAGCGACGCCCTGCTCATCGCCGACAAGCGGATGTACCTTGCAAAGCGCCGCAAGAACACGGTCGTCACCGCGGACATCGCCCCCGATGCCGTCTGCTCTGAAAATGAGCACCGTCCGATGGTGCTCATCGTGGACGACTCCCCCATGAACCGTGACATCCTCTCGGAGATCCTCTGCGACGATTTCGAGATCCTGGAAGCCCCCAACGGCCCCAAGTGCCTCGAGCTTCTGAACGCCTGGAGCTCGGATATTTCCATCGTGCTGCTGGACATCGTGATGCCCGACATGGACGGCTTCGATGTCCTCTCCCGGATGTCCGCCCAGGGCTGGCTCGAGGACATCCCCGTCGTGATGATCTCCAGCGAGGATTCCTCCCAGACCGTCCGCCGCGCCTACGAGCTGGGTGCTTCGGACTACATCAGCCGCCCCTTCGATGCCCGCATCGTCCACCGCCGCGTCTCCAATGTCGCCCGGCTCTACGCCCGTCAGCGCCGTCTCAGTGCGCTGGTGTCCCAACAGTTCTATGACCGGGAGAAAAACGACCAGATCATGATCGGCATCCTCAGCCAGGTCACGGAGATCCACAACAGCGAGAGCATCCACCACATCTCCCGGGTGCAGCGCATCACCAGCATCCTGCTGGAGCGTCTGTGCCAGAAGACCGACATCTACGGCCTGAGCGGGATGGACCGCTACCTCATCACGACGGCCTCTGCCCTCCACGACATCGGCAAAGTTGCTATCGACGACCGCATCCTCAACGCCCACGACCTGACGCCGGAACAAACCGCCATCCTCCACACCCACCCCATTCTGGGTGCGCAGATGCTGGAAAATCTGTCCCAGTATCAGGACGAGCCGCTGGTGAAATTTGCGATCCAAATCTGCCGCTGGCACCATGAGCGCTGGGACGGCAGCGGCTATCCCGATGGCCGGAAGAGCGATGACATCCCCATCGCAGCACAGGTGGTAGCGCTGGCGGATGCCTATGACGGTCTGACCGGCAAGCGGGACAAGCGCGAGGCCCTCTCGCAGGAAGAAGCGGTCGCTGAGCTGACCGCAGGAAAGCACGGTGCTTTCAATCCGCTGCTGCTGGAATGCCTGCGCGACGTAGAAAGCCGGCTCGCGGAGGAGACTGAGGCCGATGCCCCTCCTCCCCTGAAAGAAGGGATCCTCTTTGACGAAACTGTTCTTGGGTGAGGTATAAAAATGACGTTGGAACAAGTATATGCAGCCATTGGCGGCGATTACAAGGGCGTGATGGAGCGTCTGCCCAGCGCGGACTTCGTCCGCCGCTTCGCTCTGAAATTTCTGCAGGACGACAGCTTCCCGAACCTGAAAAAGGCGCTGGAAGAAAAGGATGCCCCGACAGCATTCCGTGCCGCTCACACCCTGAAGGGCGTCTGCCAGAACCTCGGCTTCGATGCACTGTACGTCCCGTCCAGTGCTCTGACGGAAGCCCTCCGCGGCGGCAGCCTTGACGGTGCCGACGAGCTGTTCCCTCCGGTAGAGAAGGAATATCAGCGTGTGGTCGAGGCGCTGAAGGCATTAGAATAACGAAAAAATCCCCCGCAGCGTCACAAAGCTGCGGGGGATTTTTCTATTGGATGAATATCAGGAACTGTCTGTCATTATTTCCGGCTTGCCAGCAGAGCCTCGATCTTCTTGATGGGGTCGATGATGCTGGAAACGGACATATCGTGGTTCAGGGCCACGACGAAGTATGCGGCGTACTTGGAGACGTCAACATCGACGTACCAGTCACGGGTCAGCAGCTCAGGCATACGGTAGGTCAGGTTGGTGCCGGTGACGTAGTCCAGAATGCCGTCGGCCACAGCCTTGTCGAACTTCTCGAGGCCGCTGGTGAAGAGCGGGAAGGTGGCGTTGGCGATGATGCGCTTTGCGCCGCGCTCTTTCAGGTTGGTGGCAACTTCCAGCATGCTCTCGCCGGAAGCAATGATGTCGTCAGCGACGAAGACGGTCTTGCCCTCGACGGAATCGCCCAGATACTCGTGAGCGACGATGGGGTTGCGGCCATTGACCACGCGGGTGTAATCGCGGCGCTTGTAGAACATACCCAGGTTGCAGCCCAGCACGCTGGAGAAGTACATGTTGCGGCTCATAGCACCCTCGTCGGGGCTGACCACGATGAACTTGTCCTTGTCGAAGCTGATCTCGGGGTTCTTCTTGAGCAGGTTCTTCAGGACCTGATAGGTGGGCATCGCATTGTCGAAGCTCATCAGAGGCACAGCGTTCATCAGGCGGGGGTCGTGAGCATCAAAGGTGATGATGTTCTTGACGCCCATGGCCTGCAGCTCCTGCAGAGCCACAGCGCAGTCCAGGCTCTCGCGGGACACGCGGCGGTGCTGACGGCCGCCGTACAGGCTGGGCATGATGACAGACACACGGTGTGCCTTGCCGGCCACGGCCTGGATGAGGCGTTTCAGGTTGGCGAAGTGGTCATCCGGAGACAGGTGGTTCTCATAGTTGAACAGCTTGTAGGTCACGCTGTAGTTGCCGGGGTCAACAACGATGAAAATATCGTCGCCGCGCACCGACTCCTTGACCAGACCCTTGGCGTCGCCGCTCTGGAAGCGGGGGCAGGCGCTCTCGATGATAAAGCTATTGGTCTGGTAGCCGGCCTCGCTGGCCCAGCGCACCAGATGCTTGTCGATGAGGTTGGTCAGCTCCTCGGCACCCGGGCAGGCGATGAGGCGCAGGTCGGCGACCTGAGGCTGGTGGAAGCAATCCTTAGGGGTAATGACAGACATAATTATAGCTCCTTAAAGTTTCTTTTATCAGTTGATAAAATCAGACGTTGAAGTGCATATCCGTTATTTATTCTATCACATTTTCGGCGTTTCGACACTAGAAACTTGCATCCAACCTGCATTTTCTGCGCCTTGCACATCTCTTTGTCGAAAAAGAGCCGGAGACTATGTGTTTTTTACAAAAACCATACATTCTCCGGCTCAAAAGTCATTCTTTTAAGTTTTTGCTCTTACAGGGCAGCGACAGCAGCCTTCAGCTCTTCGACGCGGTCGGTGTTCTCCCACTTCACGCCCAGGTCCTCGCGGCCCATGTGGCCATAAGCGGCCAGCTTGCGGTAGATGGGCTTGCGCAGGTCGAGGTCGCGGATGATGGCGGCGGGGGTCAGGTCGAAGACCTTCTCCACAGCCTGCTCGATCTTCTCGTCGGCCACGACGCCGGTGCCGAAGGTGTCCACCATGATGGAGACGGGCTTTGCCACGCCGATGGCATAAGCCACCTGCACCTCGCACTGCTTGGCCAGACCAGCGGCCACGATGTTCTTGGCCACCCAGCGGGTCGCATAAGCGGCGCTGCGGTCCACCTTGCTGGGGTCCTTGCCGGAGAAAGCACCGCCGCCGTGGCGTGCGTAGCCGCCGTAGGTATCGACGATGATCTTACGGCCGGTCAGGCCGGTATCGCCCTGAGGGCCGCCCACGACGAAGCGGCCGGTGGGATTGATATAATACTTGGTGTTCTCGTCCAGCAGCTCGGCGGGGATGGTGGCCTTGATGACCTTCTCCATCACGTCGGCGCGCAGCTGCTCCATGCTGACGGCATCGCTGTGCTGGCTGGAAATGACCACAGCGTCCACGCGGACGGGCTTGCCGTCCACGTACTCGACAGTGACCTGGCTCTTGCCGTCCGGACGCAGATAGTCCAGCTCGCCGCTCTTGCGGACTTCGGTCAGCTTCTTGGCCAGCTTGTGGGCCAGGCTGATGGGCATGGGCATCAGCTCGGGGGTCTCGTCGCAGGCATAACCGAACATCATGCCCTGGTCGCCGGCGCCGCCGACCTCATCGTTGGTGCCGAGGGCGATGTCGGGGCTCTGGCCGTCGATGTTGGAGATGACGGCGCAGGTGTCGGCATCGAATCCGAACTTTGCGCGGGTGTAACCGATGTCAGCCACGACCTCGCGGACGATCTTCTGGAAATCGACGTAGCAGTTGGTGGTGATCTCGCCCATGATGTGGACGAGGCCGGTGGATGCGCAGGTCTCGCAGGCCACGCGGGCATCGGGGTCGTGGGTCAGGATCTCGTCGAGGATGGCGTCAGAGATCTGGTCGCAGATCTTGTCGGGATGGCCCTCGGTGACGGACTCAGAAGTAAACAGACGGTGCTTTGCCATTTTTGTACCTCCTTGGCGTTGGGGTGTGTGTGTATCAATATTGACAGCTTCCTACTCGTTCATCAAGTTCATGCAATGAAAAACGCTCAGAACCGAAGCTCTGAGCGTTGCACTCTTATCTTTCGGTTTCCCGCAGGATTTGGCACCTTATGCTCACGCACAGGTTGTCGGGCTTCACAGGGCCTGTCCCCTCAGCCGCTCTTGATAAGTCGGTATTCAGTTTGTCCGGGTAATATCTTATCATTGCTTCGTCGAAATGTCAAGAAGAGTCGCACTCTTTTTTGACATTTCGCGCAGATTGATAAGGCTCAATAACCCTTTGCCTGCTCGCCGTTCAGGATCTTGACGGCGCGGGAGGTGCCCAGACGGTCTGCACCGAGGGCGAGGAACTTTTCCATATCCTCGACGGTGGAGATGCCGCCGGCGGCCTTGACCTTGCAGCGGCCAGCCACGCCCTTGACCATCAGCTCCACGTCCTGGAAGGTGGCACCGGCGGTGGAGAAGCCGGTGCTGGTCTTGATGTAGTCAGCGCCTGCCTCGCAGACGATGTCGCACATCTTGCGCTTCTCGTCGTCGGTCAGCAGGCAGGTCTCGATGATGACCTTCAGGACCTTATCGCCCACAGCCTGCTTGACGGCGCGGATGTCCTCGCGGACGGCGTCGTACTCGCCGTTCTTCAGGCGGCCGATGTTGATGACCATATCCACCTCGGCAGCGCCGTTCTCGATGGCAGTCCTGGCCTCAAAAGCCTTGGAAGCGGTGTCCATTGCGCCCAGAGGGAAACCGACCACACAGCAGACCGGGATGCGGCCCGCCATGTACTCGACAGCCTGCTTCACATAGCAGGTGTTGATGCAGACGGAAGCCGTGTGGTTGGCGATGGCCTCGTCGCACAGGGTCTGGATCTGGGGCCAGGTAGCCTCAGGCTTGAGCAGGGTGTGATCGACGTGGGACAGGATTTCTTCACGATTCATGCTTTTTTCCTCCTGAATCGAAGTTGTTTTGAAAACAGCTCCTTAGTTCTTGGTGGCACGGCGTACCTTCGCCATGCCGACAGCGCTCAGGGCAATGGCCGTTGCAGACACCGTTGCGCCGATGATGCCCAGCACAAGGCCGGAGACCAGAAATGCAAAACCTTTCAGACCACGTTTCATAATACCGTACCTCCTGAAATTGTTGTAATAGCAACCTCTCCGTCATGCCTGACTGAGAGGTTATTTCTTCTTAAAAACGATGAGCTTGCTGAATACATAATTCAGCACGACCACCACCACGTTGGAGAACACCTTCACCGCCATGCCCCACAGGGCCTGGGCATCGTAAAAGCTGGTGACAAAGATGGCGGTGGGGCCGTCGGCACCGCCGATGATGGCGATGGCGGCAGAGCCGTCGGAGATGGAGGGAGCGGGCGCTGCGCCGCCGGTGGCCATCTGCAGCACCGTATCCGGGCCAAACCAGCCAGCCAACAGGCTCAGCGCACCGTTCATAAAGCTCTCCACCAGAGCCGCCCCCTGGGCGGCCAGCAGGTTGCCGAAGATCATCATGATGGCGGCATCCAATACCAGTGTACCCAGACGGCAGGTGACGAATGCACCAAATTCTTTCAGCGCTTCTCTGCCCTGCGTCCGGCTGGCAAAGACGAAGGCCCGGTTGGTGACATAGGCGAACAAAATGCAGATGACATTGTCCAGCACATTGCCCCAGCTGTTGGCGGCTTCGTAGCCGAACAGGCGGCTGAACAGCGCATACAGTACGATGTTCAGCAATGTGGTCAGCACACCGAAAACGAGATAAGCCAGCACCTCGCGGTGCTTTATAAACCAGTTTTTCATTGACGTTAAAACCTTCCGTCGCCAGCAGGGCACTACCGTTTCCGAAATAAAGAAACTTTGCTCATCCAGTATATGCCTGACCGGCACGCCAGTGGCTCTCCCTCTGGGAGAGCTGTCGCGTCAGCGACTGAGAGGGCTATACAAAAACAGCCCCGCCGCCGTTTTCCCGGCAACGGGGCTGTAGTTCGCATTGTGTCTGATGAGACTATGCTGCGGGCTGATTACTCAGCGTCGTCGTTCAGCAGAGCCTTCATGGACAGGCTGATGCGCTTCTTGTCGAAGTCGACATCCAGCAGCTTCACGTCGACCATATCGCCGACCTTCAGTGCGTCGGAGACCTTCTCAACGCGGTCATTGCTGATCTCGCTGATGTGGACCAGACCGTCAACACCCGGCAGGATGCGGACGAATGCACCGAACTTGGTCAGGGACACGACCGGAGCGTGGAAGGTGCTGCCGATGGGGTAGTTGTTCTTCAGCTGCTCCCAAGGGTTGTCCTCAGCCTTCTTGTAGCCCAGAGAGACCTTGTGGTTCTCGGTGTCGATGTCCTTCACATACACCTCGATGGTGTCGCCAACGGAGACGACCTCAGAGGGATGCTTGATGCGGTTCCAGCTCAGCTCGCTGATGTGGCACAGGCCGTCCACACCGCCGATGTCAACGAATGCACCGTAAGAGGTCAGGCTCTTGACGACGCCGGTGTAGGTCTTGCCGACCTCGACGTTTGCCCAGAACTCCTCACGCTTAGCCTTGTTCTGCTCAGCGGTGACCTTGTTGATGCTGCCGACGATCTTGCGGCCGGAGCACTCGGTGACGACCAGCTGAACGTGCTGGCCGACCAGAGCAGTGTAGTCCTCGTCGCGGCGCATAGTGGCCTGAGAACGGGGGACGAACACCTTGACGCCCTTGACGTTGACGACAACGCCGCCCTTGTTGAACTCGGTGACATCGCCCTCGACGACCTCGCCGGACTCAGCTGCCTTGGCGATCTCTTCCATGCCCTTGCGAGATGCGAGCTTCTTGCGGGAGAGCTGGATGACGCCATCCTGATCCATAACCTTCTCGACGATGAGGTCCAGCTCATCGCCAACTTTCACCAGGTCCTCGACCTTGGCGGAGGAATCATCGGTCAGCTCGCTCAGCTTGACAAAGCCGGTCTGCTTAGCTCCGATATCCACCTGGATCTCGTTGGCAGAGATGCTGGTCACGATTCCTTTCACAATACTGCCTGCATGAACACGCTTTTCCTCGGATGCGTTCAGCATCTCCTCAAAGCTCATGCTGTCATTGATTTCTGCGCTCATACTGTTAAGTACCTCCTCAATAATAGACGATGGCGTTGAAGCCCCGGCTGTGACGCCCGCCGTCTTTACATCTGCAAACCATTCCGGCCGAAGTTCGCTCGCTGTCTCGACCGTTACGGCTCGCGTATGCTTTGCGGCGACCTGTACCAGCTTTTGGGTATTGGAAGAATGATGACCGCCAATGACAACAATGATGTCGCATTGTTGGCTGAGGTCTTCCGCTTCCTGTTGCCTCGCCCACGTCGCATTACATATTGTATCAAAAATTCGGGCGTTTGTATAGGCTTTTTTGAGAAACTCCGAACTTTCTTGCCATTTTGTTACCTGAAATGTGGTCTGTGCAACTGCAAAAATGGGCTTTTGGGGGTCAGAAGGCCCTTTCCACGCCTTCAACTGGGCCAGATCGCTGAAAATGAATACCTCTCCCCAGGTATGTCCGACGATGCCCTGCACCTCCGGATGGGACACGTCACCGGCCACCACGAGTGTCGCACCGGCGGCTTCGGCCTCGGAAGCGACTTTCTGTATCTTCTTCACGAAGGGGCAGGTGGCGTCGTGATAGGTACAGCCCCGGGCGTCCAGCTCATCGTAAATGCTGCGTGGGACGCCGTGGCTGCGGATGACCACCTCGTAGCCTGCAGGGACATCAGCGGGGGTGTCTGCTACCAGTGCGCCCCGGCGCTCGAGGTCTTCTACGGTCTGGGGGTTGTGGATGAGGGGGCCGAGGGTGGCCACCTTGCGGCCCTCATCCAGCAGACCGTAGGTCAGCTTGACCGCGCGGTCCACGCCGAAGCAGAAACCCGCAGTCTTTGCAAGTCTGATTTCCATTGTACTCTCCTAGATTCAACCTCTCCGTCATCGCTGCGCGATGACGGAGAGGGCAAGCCGCCTTACAATTCGCTCCACGCATCCAGAACGGCCTGTTTATTCTCCCGCAGCTTCTTTATGTCGCGGCGGCCTTCCATCGCAAACTGTGCGGCGGGCATGGGCTCGCCGAAGATGACACGCACCTTGCAGAACAGCTTCATCTTCCCATCGGGGGTGTCGTAGTAGATGCGGCAAGGCACGACGTCCACATTTGCTGCCGCCGCGATGACGAAGAGGCCGCTCTTGAGGGGAAGGAACTTTCCCTCCTGCTCCCGCGTCCCCTCCGGGAAGAGCAGCAGCGTGCCGCCCTCCTGACACTTTTTCACGGTGTCGTCGATGACACTGACCTCTTCTTTCGTGCCGCGGACACAGACTGCACCGGCGCACCGGAAGAACCACGACAGGAATGGGTTTATCTCGAACAGCTCTTTCTTGGCAAACACTGTCATCCGCTGACCCCAGAACCGGGTGATGACGACGAACACCGGGTCGATGGCGGAGATGTGGTTGGGGGCAATGATGCAGCCCTTCGTGCCGATTTTTTTCAAGTTCTCCCTGCCCTCACACCGGACGCGGAAGCCGATGTGGAACACCAGCCATGCCAGCGGGACCAGAATATAATATAGTATCATCTGACCTTCTCCGTGATCATTTTCTTCATGGCCTCAAAGCTCTGCTCGAAGTTCAGCTCCGAAGTGTCCAGCAGCACGGCGTCGTCTGCCTGCTTGAGGGGAGCTGCGGCGCGGTGGGTGTCCTGATAGTCGCGCTGCTTGACGTCGGCCAGCACATCTTCGTAGGGGGTGTCGATGCCCTTCTGCTGGTACTCCTTCCAGCGGCGGGTGGCGCGGGCCTCCGGGCTGGCGGTGAGGAAGATCTTCACCGTCGCATTGGGCAGCACCACGGTGCCGATGTCGCGGCCATCCATCAGGATGTTCTGCGTCCTGGCCATGTCCCGCTGCATCTCCAGCAGGAAGGCGCGCACCGCCGGATTTGCACCCACGGCAGAAGCCGCCATCCCCACCTCTTCGGTGCGGATGGCCGTGCTGACGTCCTCGCCATTCAGATAGATATGCTGTTCGCCCTCGATAAAAGCAAACTCGAGGGTGATATTGGGCAGCAGCGCATCGACTGCCTCGTTGTCCTTCGGGTCTTTGCCCGCGCGGAGAGCATAAAGGCCGATGGTGCGGAACATCGCACCGGTGTCCACATAAATGTAGCCGAAGTCCGCAGCCAGACGCCGCGCCAGCGTAGATTTGCCTGCGCCCGCAGGCCCGTCGATTGCAACAGAAATCATTTTTATATCTCCTTCTATAGCGGTCATTCCAGATGATTCGCAAAACTCTGCGCCGTGCAGAATGCGATCTGCAGGTTATAGCCGCCGGTATAGGCGTCCACATCCAGCACTTCGCCTGCAAAGTAGAGGCCGAGGGCCTTTTTGCTCTGCATGGTCTTGGGGTCCACCTCCCGCACCGACACGCCGCCTGACGTGATGACTGCGTGGGCCAAATCGCCCCGGGCGTCGATGGACACCCGCCAGTGCTTCATCAGCTGTACCAGTTCCCGCTTCTGCTCCCGGGTGATCTGGTTTGCCCTGGTGGCCGGGTCGATGCCCCAGCGGGCCACCATGACCGGCTGCATACTAGACGGCAGCAGCTTCACCAGTGCGCCCTGCGCCGCGTGGTTCGCCAGAAGGGCAAAGTCCCGGGTGATGCGGTCATAAAGCTGTTCCTCGCTGAGGGCAGGCTTCAAATCAATAAAAGCTTCGTACTTGTGCTTTTTCATGTCGCCCAGATGGCTCGACGCGCTGAGGGTCAGCGGCCCGCTGATGCCGAAGTGGGTGAACAGCATCTCGCCCTGCTCCTCGAAGATGGCTTTGCCGTCCTCGTGAAGGGTGAGGGTCACATTCTTGAGGGCGAGGCCCATCATCTTTTTGCAGTCGGCGTCATGGCTCACGAGGCTGACAAGGCTGGGGACAGGCTCCACGAGGGTGTGGCCCGCCTGCTGGGCCAGCTTGTAGCCGTCGCCGGTGGAGCCGGTGGTGGGGTAGCTCAGGCCGCCCGTTGCCACCAGCACGGCGTCCGCCTTGTACTCCCGGCCCGAAGTTCCCCGCACACCCACGCAGCGATAGGCCGGGCCGGGCTTTTTCTTTTTCGGGCGGCGCGGATCTTCCGGCGCGGCAGGCGCTTCTTCCGGCTGGGCCAGCGGCTCCAGCAGCAGCTTTTTTGCCCCGTCGTGGACGATGTCCGCTCCGTCTGCGTACCGCAGAAGAGCCTGCCGGATCTCTTCGGCCTTGTCGGACACCGGGAACACCCGGCGTCCGCGCTCCACTTTCAGCTCCACACCGAGAGACTCAAACAGCTCCATCGTCCTGGCCGGCGGGAAAGCCCCCAGCGACGAGAACAGAAAGCGGGGGTTCGTCCGCACATGGTGTAGAAATTCCTCTGCGGTGCAGTCGTTGGTCACATTGCAGCGGCCCTTGCCGGTGACGAGAATTTTCTGAGCCGGCTTTTCCATATGCTCCAGCACCGTCACCTCATGCCCCTGCCGCAGGGCCGCGCCCGCCGCCATCAGGCCGGCAGCACCACCGCCTACCACTAAGACCTTCATGTTTCGTTTCCTCCGCTTTTTCTTCTGTCTTCACACTTATTCTAGTTTATCATACCAGAATCGACCGCCAAAAGCAATGTGAAAAAAGCAGGTACAGCGTTCTGCTGCACCTGCCCGGAAAATTTTGCTTATTTCATGGCCTTGATGGGGTCGAGATACTTTTCGCCCTCCATGACTTCCAAGTGGATGTGGCTCTCTTCGGCACACTCACAGCTCACGCTGCCCACCTTGCCGATGGTCTGCCCGGCCGAGACGGTGTCGCCCTTCTTCACCTTGGCGTCCGTCGTGCCGCAGACCCGCCAGACCCTGCCGGAAGCGTCTTCAATGGCGACCACAGGTCCCCACTTGTCGTCCGTGCCGGTCTCCACCACCTTGCCTGCCGCCGGGGCGGTCACTTCCGCGCCCCTGTCGGCGGCGTAGTCCACACCGTTGTGGGTGCGCCAGTCGCCCAGCGTCTTGCTGTAGACCAGCTCATCGCCGCTGTAGCTGTTTAAGACGCGCCCCGAGACAGGCTGCGTGGAGGCAGGCGCAGCCGAACTGCTGGCAGGCAAGGACTCGGTTTGCAGCGCGGAGGGTTCGCGCACCGAACCAGAGCCAGACTGCGCACCAGAAGAGGACGCAGCCCCACCGGACGAGCTGTCGGCTTTTGGCACATTGGCCACACTGTTTGCCGCGGGTGCGTTCTGCTGCTGCCATTCGGCTTCCTCCTCTCCGGCAACGCCGGGCGATGTGTTGATGCCCTCGTCGATGCCGGGGGCGGTACTGGACGGGCTGCGCACCGCGTCCAGATCCTTCTTCAGCTCATTGCGCACCGTGCGCACAGCCCACACCCCGGCCGCTGCCGCCGCCAGCAGGCAGGCGGTAAGCACCAGCGCAAAGGCTTTGTCCCGCAAAAACTTTCTGAATTGCTCCATCGTTCGTTACTCCAATCCATCTTTGTGTACGGAATCGTTTCTTTGGTGGTAGTTTGGAGCGATGGAGCGGGGTTTATTCATCCTTTATTCGAAAGGACGCAAAAAGGCCCCGGATGACCGGGGCCCAAAGTCCTATTTAGTTGTTGCGGCTGCGGCTGTTCATGCCCAGCAGGCGGACGACGTACAGGAAGATGTTGATGAAGTCCAGATACAGGGTCAGTGCGCCGTAGATGGAAGCCTTCTCGGCCAGCTCGGCGTCGCCTGCATAGTAGGCGTAGATCTGGCGCAGCTTCTGGGTATCGTAGGCGGTGAGCAGCATGAACACCACCAGGCCGATGCCGCAGTAAAGCACCGAGGCACCGAAGCCAAAGCCGAAGAGCGCGCCCACGAGGCTGGTGACGATCATGGCCACCAGAGCCATCATGAGGCGGGGACCCCAGCCAGTGAGGTCCTTATGGGTGGTGGTGCCATACACAGCCATGAGGCCGAAGTAGACCGCCGTGGCGAGGAAGGCCATGACCAGCGTGCCTACCGAGAACATCAGGAAGTAGTAGCTCAGGACCATGCCGTTTAAGATGGCGTATCCGAAGAACGCGGCTCTTGCACCGTCGATGGACATCTTCTGCACCCGGGCGCTGAGCATGAACACCAGCGCCAGCTCACCGATGGTAAGCAGGAAGTAAAGCGAATCGACCAGATAAATGAGCGGCGTGGTCGCCGTGATATAGGCCATTGCGAAGGTGACGAGCAGGCCGCCGGCCATCCAGCGGTAGGTGCGGGTCATATAGTCCGATGCGCTCATCGAAGGCTCCGCATAGCCGCGGTCATAGTTGTTGTAATCCATAAGGAATCCTCCATTCAAAATCAGGGCATCGGTCTCGGCCTTGCCCCGGTCTACGAAATATAGTATACTGCATTGAAATGAACGATTCATGAAAAAGGCTGTGATATTTGATGTCCCTCGGACTTTATCTGCATATTCCTTACTGTTTTTCCAAATGCCGGTACTGTGATTTCTACTCTGCCCCCGGCCAGCGCGGCGTCCCCCGGGCCTATGTAGACGCCCTTTTGCGGGAACTCTCCCGGTTTGCGCCGGACGCGCCCCTGCGGCCGGACACCCTTTATTTCGGCGGCGGAACGCCCAGTCTGCTGGACCCGGCAGACGCCGCCCGGCTCATCGCCGCCGCGCAGCCCCTGCCGGGGGCCGAGATCACGCTGGAAGCCAACCCTGAGACCGTAACGGAGGATTCCCTCCGGGCATTCCGGGAGGCGGGCGTCAACCGCATTTCCTTCGGCGTCCAGTCGGCCCGGGACAGCCAGCTCAAGACGCTGGGCCGTCCCCACACGGCAAAGCAGGCGCGGGCCGCTTTCGCCGCTGCACGCCGGGCCGGGTTCGAGAACATCAGCGGCGACATCATGCTGGCCCTGCCCCATTATACGCAGGCCGAGTTCGACGAGACGCTGGAGCTGATCGAGGATGGCGGCGCGACCCACATTTCCGCCTACCTCTTGAAAATCGAGCCCGACTCCGCCTTTGGCCGGACGCCCCCCGAAGGTCTGCCCACCTCCGACGAGGCGGCAGATTTTTACCTCTACGCCGTCGAGCAGCTGGAACATCATGGCTACCGGCAATATGAGATCTCCAACTTCGCCCGCCCGGGCTATGAGGGAAAGCATAACCTCATCTACTGGGACTGCGGCGACTATCTGGGCATCGGCCCCGCCGCCCACTCCTGCATGGGCGGCAAACGGTTCTACTACCCCGCCGACACCGAAGCCTTTCTGCGGGACGAGGCCGCGCCCGTCATGGACGGCGGCTGCGGTGCGGAGGATTATCTCATCCTCCAGCTGCGTCTGCGCAAAGGTCTGAGCCTCGACGAATACAAAAAACGCTATGGCAGGGAGTTTTCCACCGCACAGCTGGCCTTTGTGCAAAACTGCGTGAAGAGCGGCTACGCCAACTTTGACGGTCACACCCTCGCCCTCACGCCTGCCGGGCTCATCATACAGAACAGCATCCTTGCCGAGCTGCTGTGAGCCTCAGTGAACAGCAAAGCTCATCGCCGCCAGCACAAAAACACCGATGATGCTGGCAATACGGCTCACCCTCTGCATCGCGTAATACCAGTCGGTGGGCTCACCGCCGTACACTTCCAGCCCGTGGCGGAGGTTCCAGAACAGCAGCGGGAACCGGACATCCAGCACAAGGAGCACCACCAGCGCCCCGATCGGCAGCAGGAACGCCACGCTGCCCCGGGTCTCCCGCCGCCCGCCGACGGCCACATTATAGAGCCAGTTACAGCTGGGCCAGAGGTCGGATCTCTGGTATTCGCCGTTGACGATGACGTTCACCTCGTCGGCAAGGCCCCCATCGTCATCCCGCCACAGGATGGCGTCGCCGGGGTCGCCCAGCGCGGTCCCGGTAAAAATGACCACTCCGTCCTGCTCAATTTTTACGCCCGGGTCGCTCATGCCCTCGGCTTTCGATTCGAGCCGATAGTGCCGCGTCTCTCCGTCCACTGTGAACTCCACCTCCGCACTGTTTCCTGTCTGGGCGATCTGCATGGTGTAGGCGGCATACGCATCCCTGCCCGAAAAGCTGCCGTCGGCCTGCCGGTACAAAAAGGCATCCCGCAGCCAGACGCCCGGGCGGAGGGCCGCCCAGAGATAGAGCACAGCGAGAAGCAGCGCGGTAAGAACGCAGAGCAGGCAGCTCGTCTTTTTCTCCATGGTCAGGCTCCTTTCGTTTCAGCCCAGTTCGATTACTTTCCACCCCAGCTCCCGGATGGCTTCTTTATCATGGGTCGCCAGCAGGGTGGGCTTTCTGCCGCTGCGTGCCTTGAGCATGGCTGCGGCTTTTTTCATGACGGCGGGGTCCATGCCGGTGAAGGGCTCATCCAACAGAAGCGTGTCGCTCTCGGCCCAGAGAGCGCGCAGCAAGGCCGTGCGGCGCTTCTGTCCGCCGGAGAGCTTCCGGGCAGGCAGGGCAAGGGCCTCGTCATCCAATCCTAATTGTATAATGTCATCTCGTATCTGCTCTTTGTATTGTGTTTTGGCCTTGTACTGTTCTGCGGTCAGCACCAGCGCCACATTCTCTTCGGCGGTCAGCTGGGGGCAGAGCCTGTCTTCCTGAAAGACCGCGCCCACACGCCCCACGCCCTCCACGCTGCCGGAGGTGGGTACTTCCAGCCCCATCAGAATGCGGAGCAGGGTCGTCTTGCCCCAGCCGCTTGGCGCCCAGAGCACCGCCGGGCCGTCCACAGTAAGCGAGAGGTTTTCGAAGAGAATTTTCTCTCCGAATCGTTTAGACAGATTCTTTATTTCCAGTTTGTTGTTGGTTTCACTCATTTTTCAGCCCCCTCTTCGCCCAGAACCGCCGCTACCGCTTTATCCAGCAGAGCGAGGAACAGCTTTTCAAATACGGCGCTCAACAGGATGATGACGAAGGTCCAGGCAAACAGCTCCCCGGTGGAAAGGGTAATTTTTGCCCGGTAAAGCGCGTCGCCGATGCTGCCGTCGGGCAGGCCGATGACCTCTGCTGCTACGCCGCTCTTCCAGCAGATGCCCAGCGCCACGCTGCATCCCTGCCGGAACGCAGGCAGCACCGCCGGGAGCCAGACCGCCCGCAGACGCCGCCCCAGAGGCAGACGGAACACCTGCGCCATTTCGAGAAGCTGGCGGTCAGCACTCCCGATGCCGGTGCGCACTGCGCTGTAGAGGACGGGTAGCACCATCAGAAAGCTGATGAGGACGGACAGCGACGAGCCGCTGACCCACACCAGCGCCAGAATGATGAAGCTGGCCACCGGAGTGGCCTTGACCAGCTGCATCACGGGGGCGAGAAGGGCGTCTACCCATTCCCACTTTTCGGCGGCTACCGCCAGCACCGCGCTGGACAGAACGCCCAGCCCGAAGCCCAACAGGATGCGCCCGGCGCTGAAACCGATGCGCTGCCAAAACTCGGCCTGCGGCAGCAGCTCCACCAGCGTACCGATGGCCTGCACCGGCGAGACAAGAAAGACTTCCTGCCCGATGGCCGCAGCTGCCGCCTGCCAGACGCCCAGCCAGAACACCGACGCCGCCATAATTTGAATGCGGCGTTTTTTTGTTTTATCCATGTATTTCTTTGCTCCTGTTCGTTTTCTCGCTTTCAGAATATCACATCATGTATGAGAATACAATCCTTCATCTTTTCTTCTCTTGACATGAAGGTCATAAAACACTACACTGGAATAAAGTAATCCTTATTCTACGTGCCTCCGCGCACAGCTGGGAGAGATGACCATGCACGATTCCGCTCAGGCCCTCCGGGGCAAAAAGCTCCTTCTGGTGGGGTTCACCCTGTTCTCGATGTTCTTCGGGGCAGGCAACCTCATCTTCCCGCCCTTCCTCGGCGCACAGGCCGGGACGGCGCTCTGGCTCGCTTTTGTAGGCTTTGCCGTCAGCGCCATCGGCCTGCCCATCGCGGGCGTGGCAGCAGTGGCCCGGGCGGGCGGTCTGCCTGCGCTGGCCGGGCGGGTCCATCCCCGCTTCGCACAGGTGTTCGCTGTGCTGGTCTATCTGTCCATCGGTCCCTGTCTCGCGATCCCCCGCACGGCCAGCACCTCGTTTGAGATGCTGACGCCGCTGGTGGGGCGGAGCACACCGGGACAGTTCCTCTACTCCCTCGTGTTCTTTGCTGCGGCGTACTTCGTGGCCCTCAAGCCCGAAAAGCTGACCCAGCGGCTGGGCCGCATCCTCTGCCCTGCCCTGCTGGTGCTCATCGTGGTGCTGTTCGCGGGCTGCATCCTCCGCCCGGCCGCGCCCGGCTACGGCACGCCTGCCGAGGCTTACGCCGCCCTCCCCGCCGCACAGGGCGTGCTGGACGGCTATCAGACCATGGACGCGCTGGCAGCGCTCAACTTCGGCGCGGTCATCGCGCTGAACCTTCAGGCGGTGGGCATCACGGAGGAGTCCGCCGTCCGGCGCGGCACCATCCGGGCCGGGTTCATCGCGGGCGGGATGCTGCTGGTGGTCTACGCCATGCTGACCCACATCGGCGGCATCTCGGGGGCTGCCTTCCCCGGCAGCGACACCGGTGCCGCCGTCCTGACGGCACTGGCCGACGGCCTGTTTGGCCGGGTGGGACAGGTGCTTCTGGCCGCCATCTTCGTCATCGCCTGCTTCAACACCTGTGTCGGCCTCATCGCCAGCGTAGGCGAATACTTCCACGAGCTTCTGCCCCGGCTGCCCTACCCCGCCATTGCAGCCTTCTTCGCGCTGATGAGCATGCTGCTGGCGAACATCGGCCTAGCGGGCATCCTGAGCCTTTCCGTCCCGGTGCTGAACGCCATCTACCCCATCGCCATCATCCTCATCGTGGTGGAGTTCCTGCCCGGACGGTTCCAGCGGACATCGGTCTGGCGGCTGAGCATCCTCTTCACGGCCATCCAGAGCATCCCTGCCGCCCTGCCCTTCGGCCCCCTCTCCACCTTGATGAACGCTCTGCCCCTGAGCAGCCTCGGCTTTGGCTGGCTGCTGCCGGCCCTCATCGGCATCGGCGCGGGCCTTCTGATGTAAGAAAAACTGCCGCACGGCTGTGCGGCAGTTTTCTTTGTTTCAAAGCTTACTTTGCAGAGTTGCGGATCGCCGCCATGACCTTGCGCAGGACGGACGGCTCGGTGTAGTAGAAGTTGTCGTCCGGCAGCTTGCCGCCCACGGCGGCGGGAGAGGCATCGTAGAGCACCTGCAGGTAGGCAGAGATGTCTTTCTTCATCTCCTGACCGTTGCGGTAGACGATGTTGCACTTGGGCAGGGCCTTCTTGGCGATGGCAGCCTTGGCCACCACGCCGACTTCCTCACAGAGGGCGGCGGTGCCGTCGATGTCCTCGTTGGCAGCCTTGACGCTCTTCTGGTAGTCGGTCAGGAAAGCTGCGATGACATCGGGGTTCTGCTTTGCGTACTCGGTGCGCACCACGGTGACGCCGGTGATGAGCTGGGTGTCACAGACCCTGTTCCATTCCCTGGTCAGGTCGAGGACGACGCGGAGGTCGCTGTCCTTCATCTGGGCAGCGGTGACGTAGGGCTGAGGCAGGACGGCGATGGCATCCTTTTTGGCAGCGGCCATCTGGGCCGTGACCTCGGAAGCCTCGCTGTAGTATTCGATCTTCACGTCCTTGTCGGGGTCGAGGCCGTTCTTCCTGAGCAGATAGCGCAGGACGTACTCGGGGGTCGTGCCTTTGCCGGTGGAAAGGATGGTGCGGCCCTTGAGGTCGGCAAAGCTGTGGACGGTATTGCCCTTCTCCACGACGTAGAGGACGCCCAGCGTGTTGACGGCCATGACCTGGATGCCGCCGTTCGTCTTCTGGTAGAGGGTCGCGGCGAGGTTGGCCGGGATAGCGGCCATGTCGAGTTCGCCCTTGATGAGCTTCGGCACGATCTCATCGGCAGCGCCGTAGAGCTGCAGGTCATAGTCGAGGGAAGCAGTGCCGTCCTTCTCCATGCTCAGCAGGTTGACAAGACCCATGGTGGTGGGGCCTTTCAGGCCGGCGATGCGCACTTTGGTGCTCGTTTTGGCCGATGCGCCGCAGGCCAGGACGCTGACCATCAGCACCAGCGACAGCAGCAGAGATGTCAGTTTTTTCATAGGATTCAGCTCCTCACTTTCATTGGGAGAAATTTTCCCGCAAAAAATTTGCAAAACCATTTGCTTTACGCCCTCAAGTTTACTATAATAAGAGAAAAAATACCGTTGCACACGCAACGGAATCGCAGAAGGGCGGTGAGGGCCCGGGGAAAACCTCACGGAATGGGTATGGAAAATTATCTTCCGCTGTTACAATCCACCTCTCTGTTCGCCGGGCTGGAAGCCGAAGCGCTCCGGGTCCTGCTGGGCGAAGTGGGGGCCGTATTGCGCACCTACAGCCGGGGCGAGACCCTCGTACTGGCCGGACAGCCGAACCGCCGGGTGGGCGTGGTGCTCTCCGGCGCCATCGAGGCCTATCATTCCGCCGCCAGCGGGGTGCGTCTGCCCATCAGCCAGATGGGGCCGGGCGGTGTGTTCGGCGACGTGCTGGGCGGCTCGAGCCTTTCCAGCCCGGTGACGGTGGTGGCCTCGGCCCCCTGCGAGGTGCTGCTGGTGCCTTACGAGAAGCTTCTGCTGCCCGGGGCCGACCCGGCCCGCCAGCGGGTGCTGCAGAACCTTGTGCGCACCATCAGCGACAAATACTTCCTGCTCTCCCGCCGGGTAGACCTGCTGCTGCTCAAGAGCCTGCGGGCCAAGGTGTGCGCCTACCTGCTCAGTGAGGCCGAGGTGCATCACAGTCTTACCTTCACCATCCCCTACTCCCGCATCCAGCTGGCCGACTACCTCAACTGCGACCGCAGCGCCCTCTCCCGGGAGCTGAGCCTGATGCAGCGGGACGGCCTGCTCGAGACCTATAAGAGCAGCTTCAAGCTGCTGGAACCGGACGCGCTGCGGCACATGGTGCTGTAACAGCCTCTCCCAGAGGGAGAGCCTTATATAGAAGGAGAACTTCATCATGTCCAAACCGATTTTATGGATCGTCATTCCCTGCTACAACGAAGAACAGGTGCTGCCCATCACGGCCCCCATGTTCCTGAAAAAGATAAACGACCTCGCCGCAGCGGGCCTTATCAGCGAGAAGAGCCGGGTGCTCTTCGTCAACGACGGCTCCCGCGACGCCACCTGGTCCCTCATCCAGAAGTTCGCCTCTGAGGATGAGCACTTCATCGGCATCTCCCAGAGCCGGAACCGCGGCCACCAGAACGCCGTGCTGGCCGGGCTGATGGAGGCGCTCCACAGCGGCAGCTGCGACATCACCATCTCCATCGACTGCGACGGTCAGGATGACATCAACGCCATGGACGAGATGGTCAAAAAGTATCTGGACGGCGCCGAGGTAGTCTACGGCGTGCGCAGCCGCCGGGACACCGACACCTTCTTCAAGCGGTTCACCGCCGAGGGCTTCTACCATGTGATGAACGCGCTGGGCGCAGACATCGTATTCAACCACGCCGACTACCGGCTCATCAGCGCCCGGGTGCTGGAGAGCTTCGCCGACTACCGCGAGGTAAACATCTTCCTGCGGGGCATGGTGCCGCTGGTGGGCTACCCCAGCGACACCGTCTACTACGAGCGCCACGAGCGTCTGGCCGGCGAGAGCCACTATCCCCTCAGCAAGATGCTGGCCCTTGCCTTCGACGGCATCACCAGCCTGTCGAACAAGCCCATCCGCCTCATCACCGGCGCGGGCATCGTGGTCAGCCTCATCAGCTTCATCGGTGTCATCTGGGCCATCGTGCAGGCTGTTCTGGGCAGCGCCGTGGCGGGCTGGGCCTCCACCATCTGCATCGTCTGCTTCATGGGCGGCGTCCAGCTGGTGTGTCTGGGCGTCATCGGCGAATACGTCGGCAAGATCTATATGGAGACCAAGGCCCGCCCCCGCTACATCATCAGCGAGCGCACATGGGCTCCCTACGAAAGGAAGTATCACGGATGAGCAAACAGAGCTGGAAAGGCAGCACCCTCCTGAACCCGGAGCCGCCGGTGCTGGTCTCCTGCGGCGGGCTGGACAAGCCCAACCTCATCACCATCGGCTGGACCGGCACCATCTGCACCCAGCCCAGCATGGTATCCATCAGCGTCCGCCCCGAGCGGTACAGCCACCACCTCATCAAAGAGAGCGGGCAGTTTGCCATCAACCTGCCCACCGAGGCACTGGTGAAGTCGGTGGACTGGTGCGGCGTCAGGAGCGGCCGGGACTTTGACAAATTCGCGGCCTGCAAACTCCATTCTGCCCCCGGCTCGGTGCTGACGGACTGCCCCATCCTCGAAGAAAGCCCCGTCAACCTTGAGTGCAAGGTCACGCAGGTCATCCCGCTGGGCAGCCACGACCTCTTTCTCGCCGAAGTGGTGGCCTGCGACGTGGACGAGAGCCTGCTGGACGAGAACGGTAAGCTCTGCCTCGACAAGGCCAAACTCATCGTCTACAGCCACGGCGAATATCTGGCTCTGGGCAAAAAGCTGGGGACCTTCGGCTACAGCGTGCGGAAGAAAAAAACACGGCGGAAATAACTTCCCCGTGCTTGACAATTCGCGTAAAACAAACTATACTAAAAATAGAAAAGGCACTGCGACAAGCGGTCAGCCTCATTCAAGAACTATGGCTCAAAAATTGAACCGTCGCCTTTGCCGAGGTGGCGGTTCAGCGTTTTTTCACGATAATGGTGATAGTAAACTCACCAATATGGAAAGTAATCCGCATTGCCTCACCCCCTTTCGGGAAGTGTAAGCCAACCGCCTGCCGTATGTGCAGTGCCTTGCCGCCAAAGCAGCAAAATCAGTATAACACAGTTTTCGACAATCTGCAATCACAAAAGCCGCAGGATGCATTGCGCATCCCGCGGCTTCGATTTTATTTCAGCAGATCACTCAGACATCTGACCGTCCGGCCATGATAGCCCGTGACCGTCTCGGCATGGAGCAGACTGCTCAGCACACTCTCCTCCACGCACTCGGCCACCGCCCGGAACAGCGGATTGATGGCGTCGTCGTGGACCATACCCACCGGCAGAATGGCCTTTTCGGAGTAGTGCGGCACCCGGTTGGCGGTGGTGAAGGCAATGACGATCTCGCCGGAGCCGTTGCCGCAGAAAGAGCCGGTGCGGGACAGGCCCACCAGCGCCCGGTGGCAGAGCCGCCGCAGCTGGCGCTCACTCAAGGGGATGTCCGTCGCCAGCACTGTGATGATGGAGCCCTTGTCCTCGTGGGGCGGGATGTGGGCGTCCAGCAGGCTCTGGATGGGGGTGCCTGCCACTACGAGGTCATCGAAGACGGCGTGGTTGGAGAGCACCAGCGCACCGATGGTGTACTGTTTTCCGTCCAGCTCCACCACACGGGAGGCCGAGCCGATGCCGCCCTTCAGGCCGTGGCAGCGCATTCCCCGGCCCGCGCCCACAGCGCCCTCGGCGAAATCGGCGCGGCAGTCGGCCAGCGCGGCCCGCACGTTTTCTTCTGTGACGTGGAGGCCCCGGATGTCGTTGAGGCCGCTGTCGTTGCACTCGCAGACCACCGGGTTTACGCTGCCGGTAGTCTCGCAGATGTCGGGGTTCTTATCCAGCATATACTTCACCAGCGCTGTCTCCACAGTACCTACGCTGAGGGTATTGGTGAAGAGGATGGGCGTTTCCAGCGTTCCCAGCTCGTCGATCTGGACAAGGCCGGTGGTCTTGCCGAAGCCGTTGATGACATGGCTGGCCGCCATCACTTTATCGTGGAAAATATCGCCCTGATGGGGCAGCAGCGCGGTCACACCGGTCTGGACCTCGCCGTCCGCCAGTGTGCAGTGGCCCACCGTCACGCCCGGCACATCGCTTATCTTGTCCAGCGGCCCGCAGGGCAGTTTGCCCACCCGGATGCCCCGGCTCTTCCATTTTGCTTCGATTCCCATAAGTATCCTCCTTGCAAAAATGCCCCCTCCTCACCAGACGGAGAGGGCTGATCTTATTCTTCCTCGTGCTCCACCTTGCTGATAGCGCCCAGGTCGTAGGGCGTGTTCTGGTAGACGTAGTAGTTCAGCCAGTTCTCATACAGCAGGTGTGCGTGAGCACGCCAGCGGAAGAGAGGCGGCTGCTCGGGGTCGTCGTTGGGGTAATAGTTCTTCGGCACCGCGATGGGCAGGCCCTTGCCGACATCCCGCTTGTACTCGGCGTCCAGTGTGTACTTGTCGTACTCCGGGTGGCCGGTGACGAAGATCTGCCGTCCATTCTCGGTGCTCATCAGGAAGGGGCCGGCTTCGTCGCTCTCGGCGAGGATGCGCAGAGCCTTGCAGTTCAGCACGTCTTCCCGGCTGATGCCGGTGTGGCGGCTGTGAGGGGCATAGAACACCTCATCGAAGCCGCGCACCAGCGGGTTCGAGGGACGGGTGACTTTATGCTCGAAGACGCCGAACATCTTCTGGTCGAGAAGCTGCTTGCGGATGCCATAGTGGTAATAAAGTCCCGCCTGTGCGCCCCAGCAGACATGAAGGGTGGAGTAGACGTTCGTCTCACTGAAGTCCATGATCTCGCACAGCTCCTGCCAGTAGTCCACCTGTTCAAAGTCTATTTTCTCCACAGGCGCACCGGTGATGATCATGCCGTCGTAGCGGTTGTTCTTCACCTCGTCGAAGGTCTTATAAAACGCCTCGAGGTGGGCCGCAGAGACATGGGTCGCCGCATGGCTGGCCGTCTGCAGCAGGGTCATGTGGACCTGAATGGGCGTATTGGCCAGCAGACGGGCGATCTGGGTCTCAGTGGCGATCTTGGTCGGCATGAGGTTCAGGATGAGGATCTCCAGCGGACGGATGTGCTGGGAGAGCGCCCGTTCCCGGTGCATGACGAAGACGTTTTCCTCGTAGAGGGCATCGTAGGCGGGAAGAGTCTTGGGGATGATCAGCGGCATAGCATCGTTGCTCCTTTTGACGGTTTTAGCGGGAAGTTTTTATCTGCATCCGGAGACGCTTTTTTCACGGGAAGGGGCCGAAACCGGCAGATGGCGCTGACCGTGTTTCTTAGATCTTATCCAGCGCCTGTGCAATATCGGCGATGAGGTCTTCGCTGCTCTCGAGGCCGCAGCTCATCCGCACCAGCTCAGCAGGCACACCGGCAGCGGCCAGCTGCTCGTCGTTCATCTGGCGATGGGTGCTGGAAGCCGGGTTCAGGCAGCAGGTGCGGGCATCGGCAACGTGGGTCTCAATGGCGGCAAGCTTCAGCTCCTTCATAAAGGTGCTGGCGGCTTCGCGGCCGCCGGCCAGGCCGAAGGAGACGACGCCGCAGCTTCCGTTCGGCAGATACTTCTCCGCCAGCGCATGGTAAGGGCTGGACTCGAGGCCGCAGTAGTTGACGTAAGCCACTTTCGGGTGAGCCTCAAGGAACTTTGCAACGGCCATGCCGTTGGCGCAGTGGCGCTGCATCCGGACGTGGAGGCTCTCAAGGCCGAGGTTCAGCATATAGGCGTTCATGGGGGACTGCATCGAGCCGAAGTCGCGCATGAGCTGTGCGGTGGCCTTGGTGATGAAAGCGCCCTCTTTGCCGAAGCGCTCCGCGTAGGTGATGCCATGATAGCTCTCATCGGGAGTACACAGGCCGGGGAACTTGTCGGCGTGGGCCATCCAGTCGAACTTGCCGCTGTCCACGATGGCACCGCCCAGCACAGCGCCATGGCCGTCCATGTACTTGGTGGTGGAGTGGGTCACGATGTCGGCCCCCCACTCGAAGGGGCGGCAGTTGACCGGCGTGGGGAACGTGTTGTCCACGATGAGCGGTACGCCGTGGGCGTGTGCGGCCTTGGCGAACTTTTCGATGTCCAGCACGGTGAGGGCAGGGTTGGCGATGGTCTCACCAAACACGACCTTGGTATTGGGCTGGAAGGCAGCATCCAGCTCTTCCTCGCTGCACAGCGGGTCCACGAAGGTGGCGGTAATACCCATCTTCTTCATGGTGACGGAGATGAGGTTGAAGGTGCCGCCGTAGATGGTGCTGGACGCCACGATGTGGTCGCCTGCCTCGCAGAGATTGAACAGCGCAAAGAAGTTGGCGGCCTGACCGCTGGACGTCAGCATGGCGGCGGTGCCGCCTTCCAGCTCGCAGATCTTTTTCGCCACCATATCGCAGGTGGGGTTCTGCAGGCGGGAGTAGAAGTAGCCGTCGGCCTCGAGGTCGAACAGCTTGCCCATGTCCTCGCTGGTAGCGTACTTGAACGTAGTGGACTGGATGATGGGGATCTGGCGGGGTTCGCCGTTGCCGGGGGTGTAGCCGCCCTGCACGCAGATGGTATCACGGTTCATTGCAACATACTCCTTTACTGGGTTTGTCTGTATAGCACAATTCCCCGCAGGAGCATGAGCCTCCTGCGGGGAATCGATTCGTTAAATTTTATTCCCTGCCCGGAGGCACCTAAAGGCTCTCCCTTTGGGAGAGCTGGCGCGTATGCGCCTGAGAGGGCTAGGACGCTGACAGAGAAGCACGGACACAGCGATAATATTTCTCTGGCAAAGATACTGCCTATCGCTGTGCGGCGGCTCCATCTCACCGGGCTTGCCCTCTCCGTCACCTTCGGTGACACCTCTCCCAAAGGGAGAGGCTTTTCTCACTTCCGCAAGCGCTTATCGCTCCTGGTCGCCCAGAAGGTACCGACAGTCTGGAACACCTGCACCATGAGCACCAGCAGCACGACGCAGACGATCATGATGTTGGTCTGGTAGCGGTAGTAGCCGTAGGACAGAGCGATCTTGCCCAGACCGCCGCCGCCGATGACGCCGGACATGGCCGAGTAGCCGAGGATGGTCGTCAGGGCAGTGGTCATGCTGGAAATGAGGCCGGGCAGGCACTCGGGGATCATGACCTTGGTGATGATCTGGAAGGGAGTCGCGCCCATGCTCTGGGCAGCTTCCACGACGCCCTCGTCCAGCTCACGCAGGCTGGTCTCCACCAGACGGGCCACGAAGGGGAAGGCCGCGACCACCAGCGGAACGATGGTGGCCTTGGTGCCGACGGTAGTACCCACAATGGCGCGGGTCAGCGGGAAGACGCAGATCATCAAAATCAGGAACGGCACGCTGCGCAGAATGTTGATGACGATGTTCAGGATGTGCATCAGCCAGCCCGGCAGGGGCAGGACGCCGTCCTTATCGCCAGCCACCAGCAGAACGCCCAGCGGCAGACCCAGGACCAGAGAAAATGCCGTGGAGAGGACGGTCACATAGAACGTCTCCCAAATGGCGAAGCCATAATCTGCAAAGCTCATTCTCCGGTCACCTCCTCAACGGTCACACCATTCTGGCTGCGCATATAGGCCGCAGCCTGCTTTGCCTGTTCGGTATCGCGGGGAAGCTTGAGCAGCATGGAGCCGTAGCACTGGCCGCTCAGATCGCGGGTGTCGGCGCTGAGCACAGACACGAGGATGCCCTTCTCCGCAGCGAGGCTCGCCACCAGCGGCTTTGCGGCGGACGAACCATTGAACGTAACACGGACCACATGATCGTCGGGCGCAAAGCTCGAGAGGTCGCGGGCTGCGCTGCCGCCGTTGGGGGCGACGAGGCGCCTGGCCGCAGCCGTCTTGGGATTCGCGAAGATCTCGCGCACCTCACCCTGCTCCACGACCACGCCGCCGTCCAGAATGGCGACGGAGTCGCAGATCTCTTCCACGACGCTCATCTGGTGGGTGATGACCACCACGGTGATGCCCAGCTTCTTGTTGATGTCCTTGATGAGGGTCAGGATGGCGTGGGTCGTGTTGGGGTCCAGCGCACTGGTGGCCTCATCGCAGAGCAGGACTTTGGGGTTGGTGGCCAGCGCACGGGCAATGGCGATGCGCTGCTTCTGGCCGCCGGAGAGCTGGGCCGGGTAGGCGTTGGCCTTATCGGGCAGGCCCACCATTTCCAGCAGCTCCCTGGCGCGCTTTTCGGCATCGGCCTTCTTCACGCCCGCAAGCTCCATCGGGAAGCAGATGTTCTTCAGGCAGCTGCGCTGCATCAGCAGATTGAACTGCTGGAAGATCATGGTGATGTCGCGGCGGCGCTCACGCAGGGCCGCGGGAGACAGGGTCTCCATCGCGGTGCCGTCGATGACGACACTGCCCTCGGTGGGGCGCTCCAGCAGATTGATGCAGCGCACCAGCGTGGATTTTCCCGCGCCCGACATACCGATGATGCCGTAGATGGAGCCATCGGGGATGGTCAGGTCGATGTTCTTCAGCGCATTCACCGCGCCGTCCTTCATCTGGAAGGTCTTGGAAAGGTGTTTGATCTCGATCACGATTTACTCCTTCGTTGGTAAAGCTCAGCCCTCGATGGGTGCCAGGCTGTCCTGCTTGCCGCCGTAGATGCCCATGGGCTCGACGTGGATGCCGGCGACGGTCACCAGATGGGTACCCTTCTCCTCATTGAAGTTGTCCAGATACGGCTGATGCTGGAAGTAGTTGGTGTCGCACTGGCCGTCCTCGACGATGGTGTTGGGGATCACATAGTCGTCGTACTCCTGGATGTCCAGAGTGATGCCCTTAGCGGCCAGAATGTCCTTGCAGACCTCCAGGACCTCGCAGTGGGGAGCGGGAGTAGCAGCGCAGCTGACGGTCTCGCCGTTCAGTGCATCGTAGTTGATGGAAGCGTCATAGCCATCGGTCGGGGTCTCGACGACGGAGACGACAGCGCCCTTGTAGTTCTCATCCATGAAGTCCTTGACCTGCTGGCTCTGCAGAGCGGCGACGAGGGCCTTGATCTTGGGCTCGTTCTCGTTGCCCTCCTTGCAGACCAGAACATTGACGTAAGCAGAAGAGCCGTCCTCCATTGCCAGAGCGTCGGTCATGGGGTCCAGACCAGCGGAGATGGCGTAGTTGGAGTTGATGACAGCGTAGTCCTCGTCCTGCAGGACGTTGGGGACCTGAGCAGCCTCGACCTCATCGACGGTGACGTTCAGGGGGTTCTCCTCGATGTCGTTCTTGGTGGCGGTCAGGCCGGCGTCAGCCTTCAGCTTGAAGAAGCCGTTCTTCTCCAGCAGGGTCAGAGCGCGGGCCTCGTTGGTGGTGTCGTTGGGGACAGCGACCTTCACCTTGTCCAGCTTTGCTGCAGCGGAAGCAGCCTCAGAAGAAGCGGCAGTGCTGGAAGCAGCAGAGCTTGCGGTGGAAGAAGAGCCGCCGCAGGCGGTCAGGGCTGCAGCAGCGGCTGCGACACCGGTAACTTTCAGAAAATCACGACGAGTAATCATAGTTTTTCCCTCTCTATTATTGGATAGAATGTACAGCGGCGGCGCGGCACAGTCCGCGCCCGCCTTGAACGGAAGCATCAAAAAAAGCCCCCGTCCCTGCCAGCCATGCGCTGCACAAGGACGGAGGCCTGAAACTTCCGTGGTACCACCTTGGTTCACAGCATCCTCGCGGACACTGCCTCAAAACTGCGGCAGAATTTTTTCTGCTTACAGCCGGACGCTTTAACGGGCGCACCCGTCGCGGACTAGTGCTCTTGCTCTTCATCCGCGCAGCTCCGAGACCATTTTCGGCTCCCTGTTTCCTGCCCTTTTCCACCTGCCGGGCTCTCTGGTAAGGCTCATGCGAAAGCTTACTCTTCTCTTCACAGCCATTTTAGTGATATTGCGTTTATTGTACTCGCCTCGACGGGATTTGTCAACCCCCTAAAACAAACTTTTTCAGTAGGGAATTGAAGATTCTTCGCCCATGAGACAAAATATGCCCCCGCGCTGTGTGCGCAGGGGCATATTCAGAAGCGATCGATCAGCCCTGCTCCTGCTGTGCCTTCTTGGCTTCGAGAGCCAGGATGGCGTCGCGGCGGCTCAGGTTGATGCGGCCCTGCTGGTCGATGTCCGTCACCTTGACGACGATGGCATCACCCACAGCAACAACATCTTCCACCCGCTCGACACGCTTGGTGTCCAGCTTGGAGATGTGGACGAGGCCCTCCTTGCCCGGAGCGATCTCGACGAAGGCACCGAAGTTCATCAGACGGGTGACCTTGCCCTTGTAGATGGCACCGATCTCGGGGTCTTCCACGATGGTCCTGATGGTGAAGATGGCGCGCTTTGCGTCCTCCTGATCCACAGCGGAGACGAAGACGTGACCGTCCTCCTGCACGTCGATCTTGCAGTTGCAGGTGGCGCAGATGTCCTGGATGACCTTGCCGCCCTTGCCGATGACGTCCTTGATCTTATCGGTGGGGATCATCATGCTGAACATCTTGGGGGCCCAGCGGCTCAGCTCGCGGCGGGGCTCTGCGATGACGGGCTTAATGATCTCATCGAGGATGTACAGACGGCCCTTGCGGCATTTCTCGAAGGCCTCGGCGATGATGTCGTAGGTCAGGCCGTCGATCTTAATATCCATCTGGATGGCGGTGATGCCCTTGCGGGTGCCGCCCACCTTGAAGTCCATATCGCCGTGGAAGTCCTCGACGCCCTGGATGTCCAGCATGGTCATCCAGCGGTCGCCCTCGGTGATGAGGCCGCAGGAGATACCGGCGACAGGAGCCTTGATGGGGACGCCTGCGTCCATCAGAGCCAGCGTGGAGCCGCAGATGGAAGCCTGAGAGGTAGAGCCGTTGGAAGAGAGGACCTCAGACACGCAGCGGATGGTGTAGGGGAACTCTTCCAGAGAGGGCAGCACAGGCAGGAGAGCGCGCTCCGCCAGTGCGCCGTGGCCGATCTCGCGGCGGCCGGGGCTGCGGGGTGCGCGGGCCTCGCCGACGGAGTACGGCGGGAAGTTGTAGTGGTGGATGTAGCGCTTGGTCTGCTCGTCGGTCAGGTCATCCATGAGCTGGTTGTCCTTCGTACCGCCGAGGGTGCAGGTGGTGAGCACCTGAGTCTGGCCGCGGGTGAACATACCGGAGCCATGCACACGGGGCAGGATGCCGACTTCTGCGGCCAGCGGGCGGATCTCGTTGATGCCGCGGCCATCCACGCGCTTGCCCTCGTCCAGCAGCCAGCGGCGGACGACGTACTTCTGCATCTTGTAGCTGACGAGGTCGAGGTCGGCCTCGGTCAGGTCGGGGTACTCCTCGGCGATCTTGTCCATGATGGGCAGCAGAGCGGCATCACGCACATTCTTGTCGTCGGTATCCATGGCGGACTTGAAGTCGTCGAGATACTTCTCCTTGATGGCGTGGAACACGTCCATATCGAGGCCCACGACCTGGAAATCGATCTTCGGCTTGCCGCGCTCGGCCACGATGCCGTTGATGAAGGTGATGATCTTCTTGATCTCCACGTGAGCGGCCTTGATGGCGTTCAGCATGGTGTCCTCATCCACCTCATTGGCACCGGCCTCGATCATGACGATCTTGTCCATGGTGGCGGCGACGGTCAGGGCCAGGTCGCTCTTCTTGCGCTGCTCCTGAGTGGGGTTCAGGACGATCTCGCCGTCCACCAGACCCACCTGCACGCCGCCGATGGGGCCGTTCCAGGGGATCTCGGACACAGCCGTGACCAGAGAAGCGCCGATCATGCCGGCGATCTCAGGGCTGCAGTCCGGGTCCAGGCTCATGACGGTCATGGTGATGCAGACGTCGTTGCGCATCTCCTTCGGGAACAGGGGGCGCATGGGACGGTCCACGACGCGGCTGGTCAGGATGGCGCGCTCGCCGGGGCGGCCCTCACGGCGCATGAAGCTGCCGGGGATGCGGCCTGCGGCGTAGAGCTTTTCCTCGTACTCCACGTTCAGGGGGAAGAAATCGACGCCCTCACGGGGCTTGGGGCTCATGACCACGTTGCACATCACGCAGGTCTCGCCGTAGCGGATGAGGGCGCTTGCGTTGGACAAGCCGCACATCTTGCCCATCTCCACCTTGAAGGGGCGGCCTGCCAGCGTAGTCTCGTAAACTTTGAAGTTGTCAAAGTTTTCTTTGCGGGAACCAAATTCGATTGCCATTTGGTTTGCCTCCTTATGTCCGTTTGATATTCCAAAAGGCTGCCCGCCGCGCATCATAGCAATAAATCCAGCGTCCGTGCCGCTTCGCACAGGCGTTCGATTTACTGCTGCAACACGCAGCAGCGGCCTATTTGTTCCAGTGCCTGGGATACAAGGGAAAATCCAACATAAAAGAGCAAAGGGCAGGCACCATTTGCGGTACCTGCCCTCTGTTTTCTATTACTTACGCAGACCCAGAGTTGCGATCAGAGCACGGTAACGCTCGATGTCCTTCTTCTGGAGGTAGGCCAGCAGATTGCGGCGGCGGCCAACCATCTTCATCAGACCACGGCGGCTGTGGTGATCGTTCGGGTTCTTCTTCAGGTGCTCGTTCAGCTCGTTGATGTGAGCGGTCAGCAGAGCGACCTGGACTTCGGGAGAGCCAGTGTCCTTCTCGGTCAGAGCGACTTTGGCCATAACTTCCTGCTTGTTCATAGTAACAGTACCTCTTTATAAAATTTTTATTTGCCAGCGACACAGCAGCGGGAAAACGGTACTCCCGAGTGGGCATACTCCCAGCCCCGTATCGCGGTAACAGGGCTAGTATAACAGAAACCAACGTAAAAAGCAAGAAAAATTTTTACAGATCCGCAAAAATAAGGATGTTGTTTTCCTGTCAGATCATGTTATAATCTGTCTATTGTAATAAAGAGGTAGATCGAATGACACATTGCTTTTCCCGCCGCAGCTTCCTCAAAGGAAGCGCAGCCGCCGCAGCGGTTCTTTCAAGCCCGCTCCTCCCGGCTGATGCGGCTTTTTCTGAAACCGAAAACGGCCTGTTCTCCCCTGTCTCTGCTCTCTGCCAGACCCAGTACGGCCCGGTGAAGGGCAGAGAGGGCGAAAACGGCCTGCTCTGCTGGTACGGCATCCCCTACGGTGCCGCGCCCACGGGCGAAAGCCGCTGGACAGCGCCGCAGGAGCCCGCCTGCTGGCACACAGTGCGGGACTGCACCAGCCCCGCCCCGGCGGCCTACCAGTACACCACTTTCCCCCTCGGCACCGAGGACTGCCTGACACTGGACATTTATTCTTCCGCCGAGGCCAAAAAGCGGCCCGTCCTCGTCTATCTGCACGGCAGCGCCGCCACCGGCTCATCTCTCGAGCTGCCCGGCAGCGAACTCGTGCGGGACGCGGGCTGCGTCTTTGTCGCGCTCAACTACCGGCTGGGGCTGTTCGGGTGGAACTGCCTGCCCGCCCTCACTGCAGACCCGGACTCCACCGGAAACTTTGCCCTGCTGGACATCGCCCGGGCGCTGGACTGGGTGCGGGACAACATCCGCCGCTTCGGCGGCGACGCCGACAACATCACCCTTTGCGGCTTCTCTGACGGCGGACGGATGGCAGCGGCCCTTGCGGGCAGTCCGCTCTTCTGTGGGCGCTTCCAGAAGGCCGCCGCCATCTCCGGCGGGCTGTCCCTCGCCGACCCGGACGCTTCGGCCCATCAGCTGGCCGAGCGCTTCGCGCCGCTGGCCGTGGAAGATGGGCGGTTCGCTGACACGGCTTCCGCCGCCGAATGGCTGCTGACGCCGGGGGCGGACGTCCGGGAATGGCTCTGCGGCCTCGAACCGGCCCGCATTGCGGCCCTCGGCAAACCAGCCATCCTTTACGCAGACGATGTGGTGCTCTCCCGGGACGCACGGAGTGCTGTCCCTCTCCTGCTGCTCAGCAGCGCCACCGAATTCAGCGGCTTCGTCCGGGACGACCTGCGGCCCGCTTCCAGCGCGGCCCGGGCCTATGCCGTAAAATACGGCTCAGCCCTCTGCCGCTGGAGCAGCACCGAAGCTGTCGCCGAAGCGCTGGGCGGCAGTGCTCCGGTCTGGCTTGGCCTCATCGACTACGGCGGGACCGACAGTCAGACGGCTATCCCGGGCCTCGGCTCCTTCCACGGCCTGCCGCTGGCGCTGTTCTCGTCCGAAAGCAGCTATTCTGCCTGTGCTGATCTGTCTTCAGCAGGTGCGCAGGCCCTTTCGGCCCGGCTGAAGCAGGCGCTTGCCGGTTTCATGACCAGCGGTTCCCCGGGCTGGGACGCCTGGACGCCGCAAGACCGCGCTACCCTCCACTTCGATGCCGACAGCGAAACCGCCTGCATCACCCTCAACTCCTACCCGGATACCCAGGAAAGTATCCGCGCCGCCATGGCCGCAGACACGTCCCTCTCCGCCGCCGAAAAGGAAACGGTGGAGCACCTCTATTTTTCCGGTCTCTCTTTCTGACGAAGCAAAAACGCACCTCACCGACAGTTTTCATCGGTGAGGTGCGTTCTTGTTTTATTCAGCGGATGATGCCGCCCACAGCCTTTTTGATCTCAGCTTTGTTCTGATACATCGCAGCGTCAGGCTTTCCCCCATGCTTTCCGGAATGTCATACACGGCCTGCTGGTCTGTTTTGTTTTTTCATAAAGTTCACTCCGCGAAGTATTCCTGCGCGCGCCGGGCTGCGTGGTCGATGCACTCGCGCAGCTCATCCAGCGTGTCGAACTTTTTGCTGGGGCTGAGGTAGGCGTGGAACTCCACCACCGGGTCGGTGCCGTAAAGGTCGCCGGTAAAGCCCGGGATGAAGGTCTCGCAGGTCACCTTGCTCTCGTCGCTGTTGACGGTGGGCCGGGTGCCAAGGCCGGTGGCCGAGGGGTACCACCTGTCCCCTATCCTGGTGCGGGTGATATAGATGCCGTACCGGGGCAGCTGGAAGCCCTGCGGGTAGAGCTGGTTGATGGTCGGCACGCCCAGCGTCCGGCCAAGGCCCGCCCCGTGATGCACCGTGAAGCGGATGGCGTAGGGCATCCCCAGCATGGCATTGGCCGCCGGGATGTCACCGCCTTCCAGCGCGGTGCGGATGCGGGTGGAGGAAACGGGCTTCTCCTCAAACTGTGCCATCGGCAGGACGACGACCTCCACGCCCAGCGGCGCGCAGAGCTGACGCAGCAGCTCCGGTGTGCCTGCCGCCCTGGCACCGAAGGTGAAGTTCTCGCCGCAGAACAGCGCCCGGGCGTTGCAGTCCCGGATGATGCCCAGCACGAACTGCTCCGGCGTCATGGCCTTGATCTCCTCGAAATCGGGGCAGAGATAGTGCTCCACGCCGAGGCTGGCGATGAGGGCGTGCTTGTCCTCGGTGGAGAGCAGGCGCTTGCCCTTCATCTTGTTTTCGGTGGGCAGGCGGAAAGTGAACACCGCCGGTGCCGCGCCGTGGGCCCTGGCCCACTCCACTGCGCCATTGATGACCGCGCGGTGGCCGATGTGGATGCCGTCAAAAAAGCCCATTGCCACAGCAGAGCCGTGGGCACCGCCCAGCGCAAGCGGCGCAAGCTGTGAATAGATCTGCATGAATGTTCTTTAATTCCTCTCTACAAAGAGTTTTTCGACCTTGAGCACGCCGCCGGTGATGTTCGCAAGACCCAGGAACTGACCTTCGGCATTGCGGACACGGTAGCGGCCATCTGCCGCCGGATAGCGGCTGGTGGGGCAGCCGTTGTACAGGTGCTGCTCCACCCTCGGCTCTGCCACCAGCAGAGGCAGGCTCTCGAACACGCTCTCCACCGGCAGCATCAAAGCCTGCAGTGCCTCGGGGCCTGCGTCCTTTGCCGCCTGTATCTCTTCCAGCGTGTGGGCGTCGGCCTCGGTGTAGACACCCGCCGTCGTGCGGCGCAAAGCGCTCATGGTGCCTTTCTGGCCCATAGCGGCGGCAATGTCCTCCAACAGGGTGCGGATATACGTTCCCTTGGAGCAGCGGACGGTGAGGACGTATTCGTTCTCTGCCGGGCTGCCGCCGTACCGGATGTCCAGGATCTCGATGGGGCGGGCCTTCCGCTCCACCGTGACACCCTCGCGGGCCAGCTTATAAAGGGGCTGGCCGTTGATCTTGACCGCCGAGTACATGGGCGGCGTCTGCATCTGGGGGCCGAGGAACCGGGGCAGAACAGCCAGCAGCTCGGCCTCCCCTGCCGTCACCGGGGCCGTTTCCAGCACAGTGCCGGTGATGTCGCCGGTGTCGGTCTGCATCCCCAGCCGCAGCCGGGCGCAGTAGGTCTTGGTGTGGTCGAGCTGAAGGTCCACGGCCTTGCTGGCCCCGCCGCAGAACACCGGCAGGACGCCGGTGGCCATGGGGTCCAGCGTACCGCTGTGGCCCAGCTTGCGGGTGCCGAGGATGCCGCGCAGCTTGGCGATGACGTCAAAGCTGGTCCACTCCATCGGCTTATCTACGATAAGGATGCCCTGCATCAGCTTTCCTCCTGCGTCTCGGGGCGGTCGAGTTCCGCCTCCACTTCGGCCAGAATGGCGCTCTTGGCGTTGTCGAGGTTGCCCAGCAGCTCACAGCCCGCTGCGCGGGTGTGGCCGCCGCCGCCCAGACGCCGTGCGATGGCGCAGGCGTCCACGCCCTTGGCGGCGCGCACGCTGATGCGGTAGCTGCCGCCGGGCTGCTGACGGAGCAGCAGGCCCACTTTGACCCCCTCGATGCTGATGGGCAGGCTGGTCAGCTCTTCCAGGTCAGCCGGGTCCACGCCGCTCTGCTCGATCTCGTCCCGGGTCAGATACATCAGGGCGCAGCGGCCCTCAAGATGATATTCCAGATGGTTGCGGGCGATACGCTCCGCCTCCATCCGCTCCCGGGGTTTGGTGTCGAAGAGCAGGGTGTTCAGCTCCTCCACCTGCGCACCGGCCAGAATGAGCTTTGCAGCCACGAGATGGGTGTTGGCAGTGGTGGAAGAGAACCGGAAGCAGCCGGTGTCCGTAGCGAGGCCGGTGTAGAGGCAGTTGGCGATGAGGGGGGTGATCTCCACGCCCATCTCGCTGATGACCTCATACAGAAGCTCTGCCGCTGCGGCCGCATTGCCGTCCAGCAGGTTGAAATCCGCATAGCCGCTGTTGCCCGTGTGGTGGTCGATGCAGAGATCGACGTGGCGGGTATACTGCGGCACACCGTTGTTTTCGCCAAAGAGCTGCACACTGGCAACATCCACGGCCACAACGGTCTTGGGCTCAAACTCGCCCCGGAACGGCACCGGTGCAGTAAAGCTGTAGCGGGAAGGCACTGCATCGGAGCAGAGGACAGCTGCCGTCTTGCCCAGCGCCTTGAGCGCGTGGCAGAGGGCGCTGCCGCAGCCGATGGTGTCACCGTCCGGGTTTTTATGACACAGGACCAGAATGTTGTCCGCAGCACAGAGGCGCTCGGCCATCTGCTGCACATTGAGCTGTTCTGTCATTTGATGGATCCATCCTTTCCGCAGCGCTGGATTTATTCCTCGGTCTCGGCGGGCTGAGAGTCCTCAGCGTCGCCGTTCACATTCAGCGTGCGGAGCAGCTCGTTGATGTGGGCTGCATAGGCGGCACCGTCGTCCTCCACAAAGATGAAGCGGGGTGCCTTGCGGATGTGCATTTTCTTGCTCACTTCGGTGCGCACATGGCCTGCGGCGCGGTTCAGGGCCTCGATGGCGGGCTTGGGGCCGTCCTCACGGCCCATCACGCTCACATAGACCTTCGCCACGTCCAGGTCGGGCGTCACATCCAGCCGGGTGACGGTCAGCAGACCGCCCTCCAGTCGCGGGTCTTTCAGCCGTCCGATGATGGCGATGAGCTCACGCTTCATGTCCTGCGCCAGACGGCCCATATTTTTCTGAGACATAGTTTCTCCTCTGAAAAGCCCGTTATCACCGCCCGGGGGCGATGATAACAGCAGCTTCAACTCTTAGTCGCGGTATTCTTCCATCTTGAAGGCCTCGTAGACGTCGCCTTCCTTGACGTCGGCAAACTTTGCCAGAGTAACGCCGCACTCGTAGCCCTCGGCCACTTCCTTGGCGTCGTCCTTGAAGCGCTTCAGAGATGCGATCTCGTCCTCCGTGATGACGATGCCGTCACGGACGACACGCACCTTGCTGTCGCGGGTGATCTTGCCGCTGGTGACACGGCAGCCTGCGACGGTGCCGACGTTGGAGATCTTGTAGACCTGACGGACCTGCAGCTCGCCCAGAGACACCTCGCGGAACTTGGGAGCCAGCATACCCTTCATAGCGTCGGTGACGTCGTTGATGGCGTCGTAGATGACGCGGTACATACGCATCTCGACCTTGGTGGCAGCGGCCTCTTCCTTCGCCACGTTGTCGGGGCGGACGTTGAAGCCGATGATGATGGCGTTGGATGCGTCGGCCAGGTCAACGTCGGACTTGCTGATGGCACCGACGCCGGCGTGGATGACGCGGACGCGGACCTCGTCGTTGGAGATCTTCTCGAGGCTCTGCTTGACAGCCTCGGCGGAGCCCTGGACGTCAGCCTTGACGACGATGGCCAGCTCCTTCATATCGTTCTGAGCCATCTGGCTGAACAGGTTATCCAGCGTGACCTTCTGGAAGGCGGAGAACTGCTTCTCCTTGGCGGCAGCGATGCGCTGCTCGGCCAGCTCACGGGCCAGACGCTCGTCCTCGACGGCCTCGAACAGGTCGCCGGCCTCAGGCACAGCAGTCAGACCGGTGATCTCCACAGGGGTGGAGGGGCCGGCGTCGTTCAGCAGGATGCCCTTGTCGCTGCGCATGGTACGCACACGGCCCACGGCGGTACCGGCGATGATGACATCGCCGGAGTGGAGGGTGCCGTTCTGCACCAGAATGGTAGCGATGGGGCCCTGGCCCTTGTCCAGACGAGCCTCGACAACAGCGCCCTTGGCACGGCGGTTGGGGTTGGCCTTCAGCTCCATGACCTCAGCTTCCAGCGCGATGCGCTCCAGCAGGTCGTTGATGCCCATGCCGGTCAGAGCAGAGACGGGGATGCAGGCGACGTCGCCGCCCCAGTCCTCGGTGATGATGCCGTACTTGGTCAGGCCCTCCATCACGCGCTCGGGGTTGGCGGTGGGCTTATCCATCTTGTTCATGGCCACGATGAGCTTGACGTTGGCGGCCTTGGCGTGGTTGATGGACTCGACCGTCTGGGGCATGATGCCGTCATCGGCGGCGACGACCAGAACTGCAATATCGGTCATGTTGGCACCGCGGGCGCGCATGGAGGTGAATGCCTCGTGGCCCGGGGTATCCAGGAAGGTGATGAGGCTGTCGTTGACCTTGACCTGATATGCACCGATGGCCTGGGTGATGCCGCCGGCCTCGCCTGCGGTGACGTTGGTCTTGCGGATGGCGTCCAGGATACTGGTCTTGCCGTGGTCAACGTGGCCCATGACGCAGACGACCGGGGGACGGGTGACGAGATCGTCCTGAGAATCCTCCTCCTGGGTGAACAGGCGCTCCTCGATGGTGACGTGGACTTCCTTCTCGACCTTGGCGTGGAACTCCTCGGCCACCAGAGCGGCGGTATCGAAATCGATGACGTCGTTGATGGCATGCATCTCGCCCATCTGCATGAACTTGGCGATGACCTTGCCGGCCTGCTGCTTCAGGCGGGCAGCCAGCTCACCGACGGTGATCTCATCGGGGATGAGGACCTTCAGCTGCGCATTGCGGGCCTTTTCCAGCTGGATGCGCTGCAGACGCTCGAACTCGGTCTCGCGCTTGCCCTTCTGGAACTGCTGGCGCTGGCGCTGGCCGCGCTGGGTGAACTTCTGCTTGTTGCCCTGGGGGGTGGGCTTGCGGCGGTTCTCGGTGTTCTTGGTGGAAGCCAGATCGTCGTAACGGGCGTCGAAGCGGTCCACGTTCATATCGACGGTGCGGGTATCGACGGTGACCTGATTGTCCTCGCGGCGGACAGAGACGGACTGAGCGGAAGCAGCCGTAGCCTTTGCGCCGGTCTCACGGGCCAGCTCACTCAGGGAGACGGTCTTCTCCTCGCGCTTCTTGTGCTGCTCGTTCTTCTTGTTGTTTTGCTTGGCAGCGGGCTTTGCCTCGGCCATTGCGGGCTCAGCCTTGGGAGCCTCGGGCTTCTTTTCGGCCTTGGGCTCTGCCTTCTTCTCGGCGGGCTTCGGCTCAGCCTTGGGGGCCTTGGCGCTGTTCAGGAACTCGTCCAGGCTCTTGACGCTGTTGTCCTTGCTGAACTTCTCCAGCAGGTAGTTCAGCTCGTTCTCTTCCAGAGTGGAGCTGTTCTTCTTGCCGGTGCTGCCCATGGCGTTCAGCTCGTCCAGGACCTTCTTGGCAGAGATGCTCAGGTCCTTTGCAAAATCGCTCACTTTATATTTTACGATCATTCGCTCATATCCTCCTCAGTTTGAATCGCTCCGCACGCCGTCAGCCGGTCAAAGCAGAGCTTGGCGAGGTTGCGGTCGGTGACGGCATAAATGGCCACCGGTTTGCGGCTGATGTCAGCCAGCTTATCCTGTGTCAGCGGCATGGGGATGACGTCCACCATATCGCCCACAGCGTAGTTGAGCCGCTGCACGGTCTTGGGGCTGGCGTCGGACGCAGTCATCACGAGCCATGCCTTGCCCTTGACGACGGCGTCTTCCACCGCGTCAAAGCCCATGGTCAGAGCGCCCGCCTTGCGGCAGAGGCTCACGGCCTGGAACAGGGCCTCATTCGGCTCAAGGGCCGGTTTTGCGGGGGCGTTATGCTTCTTTGCCATCGCGGTCGGCCTCCTTTTCTGCTTCCACACTGGCCAGCTGCTGGGCCAGTGCATCGTATACCTCGGCGGGGACCGGCTGCTCAAAGCAGCGCTCCAGCGCCTTCTTCTTTTTTGCCTTTGCAAGGCAGGCGGCATCCGGGCAGAGGTAAGCACCGCGGCCGGGCTTCTTGCCCACGGGGTCGATGCTGATCTCTCCGCTGGGTGCGCGCACCACACGCACCAGTTCCTTCTTGGGGCGGCTGGTCAGGCAGCCGATGCACTGGCGGGCAGGGATCTTCTTTTGTGCCATCCGGTTTTCCCTCCTTCGGCAGGTGTTCCGCGCTTATTCTGCGGCGGTGTCTTCGGTCTTCTCAGCCTCGGCAGCCTTCGGCTCTTCCTCGCCGTAGTAGCCGCTCTCGGGGCGGATGTCGATATTGTAGCCGGTCAGGCGGGCGCACAGACGGGCGTTCTGGCCCTTGTTGCCGATGGCAAGGCTCAGCTGCTGGTCCGGCACGGTCACGCGGCAGGAGCGGGTCTCGCCGGGCAGCAGCTCGACCTTGACCACCTTTGCGGGGCTGAGAGCTGCGGAGATGAACTCGGAGATGTCCTCGCTCCACTTCACGATGTCGATCTTCTCGCCTCCCAGCTTCTCGACGACAGCGGCCACACGGTCGCCGTGGGGGCCGATGCAGGCAGAGACGGGGTTGACGTTGGCGTCCTTGGACCAGACAGCCATCTTGGTGCGGGCGCCGGCCTCGCGGCTGATGGCCTTGACCTCGACGGTGCCGTCATAGATCTCAGGCACTTCCAGCTCGAACAGGCGCTTGACGAGGCCGGGGTGGGTGCGGCTGATCATGACGCGGGGGCCGCGCTCGCTTGCCACGACATCCACGATGTAGACCTGCAGCATCTGGCCCTCGGTGTAGACCTCGCCGGGGACCTGCTCGTTGCGGGGCAGGATGGCCTCGCCGCCCTTGCCCAGGTCGAGGGCAACGATGCCCTTCTCGGGGTCAACGCGGGTGACGGTGGCCTGCACGATGTCGTGGGCGCGGGACTGGATCTCGCTCAGCTGCTGGCTGCGCTCGGCCTCGCGGATGCCCTGACGGATGACGTGCTTTGCGGTCTGGGCGGCGATGCGGCCAAAGTCCTTGGTCTTGAGGGGGGTCACGACGCGGTCACCCACCTGATAGCTCTTGCGGATGTGCTGAGCCTCGGTGATGCCGATCTCGCTGTGCTCGTCGTACCAGTCCTCATCGGCCACGACGTCCTGGATGAGGGCGACGTTGAACTTGCCGGTGCTGGGGTCGATCTCGACCATGACGTGGTCGTCCTCGACCTCGTAGTTCTTCTTCACGGCGATGACGATCGCAGCCTTGATCTTTTCGATCAGGTACTCCGCGGTGATGCCGCGCTCGTGCTCCAGCATGGAGAGAGCTTCAAAAAATTCGTTGTTCGCTGCTGCCATTTTTCGGGTTCCTCCCAGTAATTTATTTTCGTCTTAATCAAACAGATGTTCGTCATCACAGAGATGGACGCCGGATGCGGCGTTCACCTCAAAGCTCACCGGGCCGTTCTCCGTCTCGACCGTGACGGTGCTGCCCTCGCGGCCTTTCAGGATGCCGGCAAACTCGCGCACGCCGTCGGCGGTGGGGCGGATGAGCTTGACGCCGATCTTCTCGCCCTTGAGTGCCTCGTAGTGCTCCGGGCGGGTCAGCCTGCGGCCAAGGCCGGGGCTGCCCACCTCGAGATAATAGCTCTGGTCGATGGGGTCTGCCTCATCGAGGATGGGGTCCAGCGCGTGGGACACTTCGGCACAGGTGTCGGTGTCCATGGTGCCGTCCCGGTCGATGAGCACACGGAGATACCAGTCCGGCCCTTCCTTCTCAAAGACCACATCCCACAGGCGCAGGCCCATGCCCTCCACGACGGGGCGGACAAGCGCTTCGACTCTCTGGGCGGTGTTGCCGCCAGACTGCTTCGCCATAAAAAACCTCCAAACAAACAAGAAAAGCGGACCTTGCGGCCCACTTTCCAATAAAACTATAGCGTACTACTAGAATATAGCATACTCTTGCGGATTATGCAAGCTTTTTCGTGAAAAATCCTCTTCTCACAGCACCCAGACGCCATCGCGGAACAGCTCCACGGTGCGGCCGTCGCGGCACTTGCCGGTGATATGGCTGTCCTCGGCGCCCACCATGACGTCCTCGTGGATGGCGGACTGGTTCATGCCCCGGGCCAGCAGCTCGTCCTTCGACAGGCGGGTGCCGCTCTCGGTGGTGCCGGGGTAGCTGGCACCAAAGGCGATGTGGCAGGCGGCGTTCTCGTCGAAGAGGGTGCTGTAGAACAGCGCGCCGCTGCGGTTGATGGGGCTGGACGCCGGAACCAGCGCCACTTCGCCGATGCTCCGTGCGCCCTCGTCGGTGTCCAGAAGCCGGCCCAGCAGCTCCGCGCCCTCGTCTGCACCGTGCTCCACGACCCGGCCATCCTTGAAGGTGACATGGAAGCCCTTGATGAGCTGGCCGTTGAAGACGTAGGGCTTGGTGCCGTAGACGATGCCGTTCACCTTGTCCTTGTGGGGGGCGGTGAAGACCTCTTCGGTGGGGATGTTGGGCAGGAAGACCACGCCCTTTTCACTGACGCTGGCGGCACTCTCCCAGACGGCCTTGTCGGCGATGCCGACGGTCAGGTCGGTGCCGTTGCTGCTCTCGAAGTGGACGCTCTCGAGGTCGAGGGCGTTCATCTTGTCCTTCAGGCCGGTCAGACGGTCGAGGTGGGCTTTCCACTCGCTGACCGGGTCGCCGCCCGTCACCCGGCAGACGTCGAAGATGAGCTGCCAGAGCTTCTCGATGGCCGCAGCCTCGTCCAGCTCCGGGAATATCTTCTTCGCCCAGGGGGCGCTGGGCATGGCGGCGATGGACCACTGGACGCGGTCGTTCATGGTATACTCCCGCCACGGAGCCATGAACTTGCGCTGTGCAGCGTTCACACGGCTGATCTTCGCGCCGTCCAGACCGGCGTAGACCTCGGGGTCGTCGGCAAGGATGTGGAGGACGCAGACGCCGCCCTCGCTCTCGGCGTAGTCGAGATAGCGGCGCAGCTGATAAGATTTGAAGTCGGTCAGGGCTTCCTCGCTGCCCAACTCCATCCGGCTGCGGGAAATGTCGTTGTCGCTCCAGTTCACCAGCACGTCCCGGGCGCCGGCCTCGTAGGCACTGCGCACACACAGACGGGCCAGCGGGGCGGCCTCGAGGCAGCAGTTGATGACAAGGGTCTGGCCCGGCTGGGGGTTGACGCCCACCCGGACGATGAAATCGGCGTATTTTTTCAGAAGAAGAGTAAAGTTTTCCACAGAATATCCTTTCTGCCGTGCAAACCACGGCGCTGCATTTTCTATCTGACAGTATAACCGCTCCGGCCGGAATTGTCCACCCGATAAAAACAAAACAGATGCTTCTGCCGGTTGAAAAATCGGGAAACATCTGTTATACTAGTGTACGAGAGTGCTGTCTACATAACGGCAGGCGGTCTACACCTTTCCGGCCTTACGTCGGGAAGGCGAACATTTTTGTTATGCCCCCGACGCTCCACAGCGAAAGGGGGGATGTTCTATGACGCTTTTGGAAACTTTAGCTCTGCTCACGTTGCTTGCAACTGTGAGCTTCGGCGTTTTCGATATCGCCTGGAAAATCTTTAACAACAAAAAATGACCGCCCAGTTTAGCCTACTCGCGCGGTCATTTCTTGTAATGATCAACCGGAAAGGTGCTGACCGTTTGCCAGACAGCACTTTCTTTAGTTGTATTATACCACAGCCCCGCCGAGATTGCAACGGCGGGGCTGTGATATTTTCGATGTCGCATGGAAAATCTTTCATAACAAAAAATGACCGCCCCAGTGTCTCACGCCTGAGCGGTCATTTTTTGTGACTGATCTGTCGGAAAGGTGCTGACCGTTTGCCAGACAGCACTCTCTTCGTTTATATTATACCACAGCCCCGCCGAAATTGCAACGGCGGGGCTGTAGTATTGCTCGCAACTGTGAACTGGGGTGATGTTCTATGACGCTTTTAGAAACTTTAGCTCTGCTCACGTTGCTTGCAACTGTGGGTTTCGGCGTTTTCGATGTCGCATGGAAAATCTTCAACAACAAAAAATGATTGCCCCCAGTGTCCTAAGCTGAACGGTCATTTTTTGTTATGACTATCCGGAAAGGTGCTGACCGTTTGCTTGGCAGCACTCTCTTCGTTTGTATTATACCACAGCCCCGCCGAAATTGCAACGGCGGGGCTGTTTTTTCACTCACAAAAGCGAGTTTTTATCAGAACTCGATCTTGCTCTCGATATAAGCCTTCAGCTCGGAGATGGGCATACGCACCTGCTCCATGGTGTCGCGGTCGCGGACGGTGACGCAGTTGTCGGCTGCGATGCCCTTGGCCTCGTCGCCCACGGTGTCGAAGTCCACGGTGATGCAGTAGGGAGTGCCGATCTCGTCCTCACGGCGGTAGCGCTTGCCGATGGAGCCGGTGTCGTCGTAGTCCACCATGAAGTACTTGCTCAGCTCATTGCGGATCTCCATGGCCTTGTCGCCCAGCTTCTTGCTCAGGGGCAGGACAGCGCACTTGTAGGGAGCCAGAGCCGGGTGCAGATGCAGGACGGTGCGGACGTCCTCCTTGCCCTTGCTGTCGGTCAGATGCTCCTCGTCGTAGGCCTCGCACAGGAAGGCCAGCGCCACGCGGTCGCAGCCCAGAGAAGGCTCGATGACGTAGGGGATGTAGTGCTCGTTGGTCTCGCTGTCGAAATACTCGAGGCTCTTGCCGGAGGCCTCCTGATGGCGGCTCAGGTCGTAGTTGGTGCGGTCGGCGATGCCCCACAGCTCGCCCCAGTCGGTGAAGGGGAAGGCGTACTCGATGTCGGTGGTGGCGCGGCTGTAGAAGGCCAGCTCGGCAGGCTCGTGGTCGCGCAGGCGCAGATGCTCCTTCTTGATGCCGAGGCTCAGCAGCCAGTTCTCGCAGTAGTCCTTCCAGTAGGAGAACCACTCCAGGTCGGTGCCGGGCTTGCAGAAGAACTCGCACTCCATCTGCTCGAACTCGCGGGTGCGGAAGGTGAAGTTGCCCGGGGTGATCTCGTTGCGGAAGGCCTTGCCCACCTGACAGACGCCGAAGGGCAGCTTGCGGCGGGTGGTGCGCTGGATGTTGGCAAAGTTGACGAAGATGCCCTGCGCGGTCTCGGGGCGGAGGTAGCAGGTGGAAGAGCTGTCCTCGGTGACGCCGATGGCGGTCTTGAACATCAGGTTGAACTTACGGATGGGGGTGAAGTCGTGCTTGCCGCAGACGGGGCAGACCACGTCCTCGTGTTCGGCGATGAAAGCGTCCATCTCGTCAAAGCTCATGGCGTCCACGTTGACCTCGGGGTGCTCGTCGCCGATGAGCTTGTCGGCGCGGTGGCGGGCCTTGCAGGCGCGGCAGTCCAGCAGGGGGTCCGAGAAGCCGGCCACGTGGCCGGTGGTGACCCAGGTCTGGGGGTTCATGATAATGGCGGCATCGAGGCCCACGTTGTAGGGGCTCTCCTGCACGAACTTTTTCAGCCATGCCTTCTTGACGTTGTTCTTGAACTCGACGCCCAGAGGGCCGTAGTCCCAGCTGTTGGCCAGACCGCCGTAGATCTCAGAGCCGGGGAAGACATAGCCCCGGTTCTTGCAGAGATTGACGATCATATCAAGGGTCTTTTCGCTCTGTTCCATTGTAAGTACATCCTTTCCGTCCGCGGCTGGTTTGCCGTGTCGTGTTGAGTCGTTGTCCCGGCGGCTTTCCCCGCAGCCGGGCCTGCTTTTCCTGTTGAAAGCAGAGTACCTTTACTTTACCATGTTTTGCGGAGATTGTAAAGGCCGACTCCCCCGCTCCTCCCCGCCCCGTCTCCAAAAAAACCAAGGCCCGGAGCGTTTCCGCTCCGGGCCTTGGAGTCATTTCTCAATGTGTATCACAGACAGGGTCTGTAATGATTTGAAGAAACAGGGGTGATTAGTTCAGGGCAGTAGCCAGAGGAGCGACCACGATGATGAAGGTGTGGGTCTTAGCAGCGGTGTCGCTAGCCAGTTTAGCCTTCACTTCCTCGGTAGTCAGGTAAACCTTGACTTCCTTGGGGGTGCTGGTGCTTGCGCTGTAAGTAGTATCCTTTGCGATCTCATCGTAGACAGCCTTAGCGGGCTTAGACCACTTGTTGTCGCCGGAAGTGGGGACAGCAACGACCTTGGTAACGACCTTGGTGCTACCGTCGAAGGTCAGAGTTGCGGTGGTGGGGTCGGCATCGTCCGTCAGATCACGAACAGCCTTGGCAGCCTTAGATGCTGCGGTCTTCAGGTCAACAGACTTATCGCCCTTGGTGACCTTGTCGGCCTTCTTGAAGGTGTAGGCGCCAGTAGATGCGGCGTAAACGTTCAGCTGATCCAGCAGAGCCTTCTCCTTGACCTTGTCGGTCAGAGCGCAGCCAGTCAGCATAGACACTGCCATAACACCGGTCAGGACGAGGGCCAGAAGTTTCTTTGCCATTTTCATGATTTTTGCCTCCATAAATAAAAATGAATTATACAGGCAGGCCATCCATTTCCGGCTGTCGGCCTGTGCTATCATTATACCCCACCCATCGTTTTTGTCAATATCTTCTTCTCATTTTTATCACATTTACAAATTCCTTTCTTTTCAATCGTGCATTTTCCACAAATTCACGGAGGGCTCTCAGGCGGGCCGAGGGCGTGACAGGGGAAAGTTAACCGGCCTGCCAATGGCTCCCCCTTTGGGGGAGCTGGCGAGCGGAGCGAGACTGAGAGGGCAAGGCTGCTGACGGCGAATCCCAGACACTGCGATAGTATCGCTCTGACAAAGAGCCTGCCTATCACTGCGCCTGCGGCTCTTTCCTGCCGGGCTTGCCCTCTCCGTCACCTTCGGTGCCACCTCTCCCAAAGGGAGAGGCTTTGGCAGGCCGCAAGGCGCAAAAAGACCCCCTTTCGGAGATTGGAGCTCCGGGAGGGGGTCTTTCCTTTTGGGTGAGCCAATGGACTCATTTGCTTCTACCTTTATCACTTTTATTATATGCCATTCTCCCCAAAAGTCAAGCACTGCACAGAAAGTTTACAGTCACTCTTCTCTTGGCAGGCCCTGTATCTTTTTGGCGAATTATATGTTATAATGGTTTTGCGGCCTTGCCCGCCCATTTATTCGGGAGGGGAGGTGAGAAAAATGGAAAGTATTCTTTCTTTTATACTGTCTGTCGGAGCAAATGTAGCAGCTTACTATATTTGCAAGTGGCTTGATGGATGGTTCATGGGCCGTAAGCACTAAATAAAGAAGACCCCCTTTCGGAGCGGCAACTCCGTGAGGGGGTTTTCTTTTGCTTTGGTGAGAACGATGGAAAGTATCATTCTTTCTTTTGTACTTTCATTATATGCCATTCTCCGCAAAAGTCAAGCACTGTGCGGAAAGTTTGCAGTCACTCTTCTCTTGGCATTCCCTGTATCTTTTTGGCGAATTATATGTTATAATGGTTTTGCGGTCTAACTCCGCCCATTTTATTGGGAAGGAGGTGGGAACGATGAATCATATTTTTGCCTTTATGACCTCCGTCGCAGCAAACGTAGTGTCAAACTTTGTTTGCAAGTGGCTTGACGGCTGGTTCAAAGACCGTAAGCACTAAATAAGGAAACCCCCTTTCGGAGATTGCAGCTCCGGGAGGGGGTTTTCTTTCCGTGGGACGATGAATCAGTAATTGCCTTTACTATCTTTAGTATATGCTATTCTCCCCAAAAGTCAAGCACTGCACAGAAAGTTTACAAGCGCCCTCTTCGCCCTTTTATTTATGATACTTCATCCCCGCGTTGATGGTGCAGGCGCGGTAGATCTGTTCGGTGAGGACAAGGCGGGCCAGCTGGTGGGGCATCGTGATGCGGCCCATGCTGAACCGGAGCGCCGCCGCGCGCTTGACCTCGTCCGAGAGGCCGTGGGACGAGCCGATGACGAAAGCCACGTCTCCCGCGCCGCTGTTTGCGCGGTCGGCGAGGAACTGCGCCAGCTCCTCGGAGGAGATCTGTTTCCCCTCGATGCACAGGGCGACGATGGCCGCGCCCCTGCGGACGCTGCCGAGGATGGCTCTGCCCTCTTTGTCCAGCGCCTTTTTCACCACGGCGTCGGAGGCGTTCTTCTCTTCGATTTTTTCTTCCGGCAGCTCGACGATGCGGAAAGACGCAAACGCCGCCAGACGCTTCTGGTATTCGGCCACGCCCTCGGCGAAGTATTTCGCGTTGAGCTTACCGACGCAGATCAGGTCGATGTTCTGCATGGTTATCTTCTCCTTTCTCGCGCTCCAAAGGCTCTCCCTTTGGGAGAGCTGGCGCGCAGCGCCTGAGAGGGCAAGGCCGCTGCCAAACAGCTCTTACACAGCGATCGTATCGCTCTGACAAAGAGCCTGCCTATCGCTGCGCAGCGGCTCTTCCGTGCCGGGCTTGCCCTCTCCGTCATTGCTTCGCAATGCCACCTCTCCCAAAGGGAGAGGCTTTAGCAGGCCGGGCAAAGTGAACGGTTTCGCCAGAGGCTCCCCTACTAGGGGAGCTGTCTGCGAAGCAGACTGAGAGGTTGTACGAAGACAGAGCCTGACCGTGAGCCGCTGCTGGACTCAACCTCTCCGTCAGCGCTAACGCGCTGCCACCTCCCCTACCGAGGGGAGGCCTTGGCATTCCGCAAAGTTTTCCTTCTCAGTTCAAAGTTTTCCACTCCGCCAGAGGCTCCCCCTTTGGGGGAGCTGGCGGGCGCAAGCCCGACTGAGAGGGCAAGGCCGCTGACGGCGAATCCCAGACACAGCGATAGTATCGCTCTGACAAAGAGCCTGCCCATCGCTGCGCAGCGGCTCTTTCCTGCCGGGCTTGCCCTCTCCGTCGCCTCCGGCGACACCTCTCCCAAAGGGAGAGGCTTTTTTACAGCATCGTCATCTGCTCCCCTTCATCCTCCGCGCGGACGAGCGCACCGGTGGCCGGCAGGCTGCGGACGCGGTAGCGGTGGGGATTTGCCAGTTCCAGCGTATCCGCCGGGACGACGGAGGCGATGGTCTGGTTCTTTTTCAGGGTCACGACGGCCACACCCTGGCTGTCGCGGGTGGTCTTTGCGGCGATCTGCGCCGTGCCGACCAGGAGCATCCGTCCCGCGCTGGTGCGGATGGCCAGCTCCGTCTCCTCGGGCAGGAAGAACATGGTCGCCAGCGGCTCTTTGTCGCAGTAGGCTTTCAGCAGCTTGCGGCGGTTCTGCTTGGTGGCGTAGGAGCTGAGCGGAATTTTTGCGCACTTGCCGCTGGCAAAGAAGAAGAGCATATAGCCGCCGTAGTCGGAGGTGATGACCATGTCGAGGATGTTCTCGCCCTCGTCCATGCCCAGACGGCCCGGCAGATAAATGCCCATCTGGGCCACCTTGCCGTCTTCCAGCTCGGCCAGACGCACCTTATACACCTGCTGTTTGTCGGTGAAGAACAGCGCTTCTACGTTGTTCCGCGTCTCCACCTGCTGGACGATCTCGTCGCCCTCCTTGAGCTTGTGCGCACCGGCCGTGCGCAGGCTCTGGGGCGGGATCTTCTTCAGATAGCCCTCGCGGGTGAAAAAGACGGTGACAGGATAGTCCGGCACGGCCTCTTCCTCGGCGCCGCTCTCTTCCTCGGGCAGGTCGTAGAGGATCTCGCTGCGGCGGGGCTGGCCGTACTTGTTTGCCACGTCGGCCAATTCCTTCATGATAATTTTGCGGATGCGGGCAGGCTTTGCGAGGATGTCGTTCAGATCGGCGATGTCGGCTTCCAGCTGCTCGATCTCGCCGGTGCGCTTGAGGATATATTCCCGGTTGAGGTGGCGCAGCTTGATCTCAGCCACATAGTCGGCCTGCACTTCGTCGATGCCAAAGCCGATCATCAGGTTTGGCACGACTTCCGTCTCCTCCTCCGTGGTGCGGATGATGTGGATGGCCTTGTCAATGTCCATCAAAATCGCCGCCAGACCCTTGAGCAGGTGGAGGCGCTTTTCCTTGCCGTGGAGGTCATACCAGGTGCGTCGGCGGACGCATTCCATCCGGAAGGCCGTCCACTCCTGCAAAATTTCCCGCACCCCCATGACCCGGGGCTGGCCCGAGACAAGGATGTTGAAGTTGCAGCTGAAGCTGTCTTCCAGCGGGGTGGTCTTGAAGAGCTTGGCCATCAGCTTGTCGGCGTCCACGCCGCGCTTGAGGTCGAGGGTGAGCTTGAGGCCGTTCAGATCGGTCTCGTCCCGCATATCGCTGATCTCTTTGATCTTGCCCGCCTTGACCAGCTCGGCGATCTTGTCCATGATGGCCTCCACCGTGGTGGTGGGCGGGATCTGGGTGATCTCGATCATGTTCTCGCCCGGCACGGCGGCGTAGCGGGCGCGCACCTTCACGCTGCCGCGGCCATTCTCGAAGATGTCCCGCATCTGGGCTTCGTCGTAGAGGATCTGGCCGCCGCCCACGAAGTCCGGGGCGGGCATGGTGGTGGAGATGTCGTGCTTTGCATCCTTCATGAGGGCGATGGTGGTGCTGCACAGCTCTGCCAGATTGAAGGAGCAGATGTTGCAGGCCATGCCGACGGCGATGCCCAGCGTGTTGTTGGCCAGAATGGTCGGGAAAGTCACGGGCAGAAGGGTCGGCTCGGTGGTGGTGCCGTCGTAGTTGGGGACGAAGTCCACCGTCTCCTTGTCGATGTCCCGGAACAGCTCTTCGCAGACGCCTTCCAGTTTTGCTTCGGTGTAGCGGGCCGCGGCGCAGGACATATCCCGGCTGTAGGCCTTGCCGAAGTTGCCCTTGCTGTCCACGAACGGCACCAGCAGGCTCTCGTTGCCCCGGCCCATGCGGACCATGGTGTCATAGATGGCGGCGTCGCCGTGGGGGTTCAGGTGCATGGTGCTGCCCACGATGTTCGCCGACTTGGTGCGCGCGCCCTTGATCAGGCCCATCTCATACATCGTATACAGCAGCTTGCGGTGGGCGGGCTTGAAGCCGTCGATCTCCGGCAGGGCGCGGCTGACGATGACGCTCATGGCGTAGGGCATATAGTTCGTTTCCAGCGTGCGGGTGATAGGGTCTTCCAGCACACTGCCGGCGTTCAGTATCTCAACGCCCTCGCCCAGCTGGGGGCGGACAGGCTTTGCGGTTTTTTTGCTCGATTTTTTTGCCATTGTAAATCCTCTTTATCGGGAACAAACTCCTTCCGTCATTGCTGACGCAATGCCACCTCCCTCCATGAGGGAGGCTTTGGCAGGGCATAAAGCTTCATCTCTTCGCCAGAGGCTCCCTCTCCGAGGGGGCTGTCTGCGAAGCAGACTGGGGGAGTCCGTTCTCAGCTCACATCCAGATCATCCAGATACTCTGCGCCGTGCTGGGCGATATGCTCCTTGCGGCCTGCGAGGTTGTCGCCCAGCAGGATGTCGAACACCTGCGCGGTGCGCTCCACGTCGGTGGGCATCACCTTGATGAGGCGGCGGCTCTCGGGGTTCATGGTGGTCAGCCACATCATCTCGGGGTCGTTCTCGCCCAGACCTTTCGAGCGCTGGATGGTGTATTTCTTATCGCCGATCTCCTCGAGGAAGGTGGCCTTCTCGGGCTCGGTGTAGGCGAAATAGGTGCGGTCTTTCGTGGTGATCTCGTACAGCGGCGACTCCGCGATATAGACGTAGCCCTCGTTGATGAGGGTGGGGGTCAGGCGGTAGAGCATGGTCAGCACCAGTGTGCGGATCTGGTAGCCGTCCACGTCGGCATCGGTACAGATGACGATTTTATTGAAGCGGAGATTGTCGAGGTTGAAGGTAGCAAGCTCCTTGTTGTGCTTGCCGCCCAGCTCCACGCCGCAGCCCATGACCTTGATGAGGTCCACGATGACGTCCGACTTGAAGATGCGGGCATAGTCGGCCTTGAGGCAGTTCAGGATCTTGCCGCGGATGGGCATGATGGCCTGATATTCACTGTCGCGGCTGGTCTTGACGGCGCCCATAGCCGAATCGCCCTCGACGATGTACAGCTCACGGCGGGAGGCGTCCTTGGTGCGGCAGTCCACGAACTTCTGCACCCGGTTCGCGAGGTCGATCTGGGTCGAGAGGGTCTTTTTGATGCTCTGGCGCGTTTTTTCGGCATGCTCACGGCTCTGCTTGTTCACCAGCACCTGCTGACAGATCTTCTGGGCCTCGTCGGGCTTTTCGAGGAAGTAGACTTCCAGATAGTGCTTGAGGAAGTCGGTCATGGCCTGAGAGACGAACTTGTTGGTGATGGCCTTTTTGGTCTGGTTCTCATAGCTGGTGCGGGTGGAGAAACTGGACGAAACGTAGACCAGACAGTCCTGCACATCCTGAAAACTGATGGCGCTCTCGCCCTTTTTGTAGAGGTTCTTCTCCTTCAGATACTTGTTGATCTGGTAGACGAAGGCCGTGCGGACGGCGTGCTCGGGGCTGCCGCCGTGCTCCAGCCAGGACGAGTTGTGGTAATATTCCAGCAGCTGCACCTTGTTGGAGAAGCAGAACGCCGCGCTCATCTTCACCTTATAGTCCGGCTGGTCTTCGCGGTCACGGCCAGTAGCTTCGCTCTCGCAGCTGAACACCGGGGTCAGGCTGTCTTCGCCCGCCGTCTCAGCCACATAGTCGGCGATGCCGTGCTCATAGCACCAGCTCTCCTTCCACGGCTTGCCGGTGGCGGGGTCTTTCTCCTTTTCGTCGGTGAAGTTGAGGGTCAGGCCCGCGTTGACCACAGCCTGACGGCGGAGGACATCTTTATAGTAGCTGCCGGGGACGTCGATGTCGGTAAAGACCTCATCGTCCGGCTTCCAGTGGATGATGCTGCCGGTGCGGCGGCCCTTGTAGGGCTCTTTGTGCAGGCCGCCCACGTTCTCGCCCTTCTGGAAGTCGAGGTGGTAGTGGAAGCCGTCGCGGTAGATGTCGGCGGTCATCCATGCCGAGGCGTACTGGGTGGCACAGAGGCCCAGACCGTTCAGGCCGAGGCTGAATTCATAGTTGTCCTCGCCCTCGCCGTACTTGCCGCCTGCGTACATCTCGCAGAACAGCAGCTCCCAGTTGTAGCGCTCTTCGCCCTTGTTCCAGTCCACGGGCATACCGCGGCCAAAGTCCTCGACGATGACACTGCCATCCTTGCAGCGGGTGACGTTGATGGTGTCGCCGTGGCCGTCGCGGGCCTCGTCGATGGAGTTGGAGACGATCTCAAAGATGGAGTGGGCGCAGCCCTCCACGCCGTCCGAGCCGAAGATGACGGCCGGGCGCTTGCGCACACGGTCGGCACCCTTCAGCGAAGTGATGCTTTCGTTGCCATATTCCTGTTTTCTTGCCATGCTGCTCCTCCCGGCCCCGGAATGTTCTTGCAGTGGAGCCGTCTCAAACGCTTTTGCTATATATAGGTATAGATTCCCACAGCGGGAGAAAAGCGATCCTTTTCATTCCCATTTATTAAACCATAGGTTGTTGAAGATGTCAAATAGTCTTTCCCTGTCTGCCGCCCGCAAAAAGCGTCAGAAAAGTCAGTCTTATTTTGGACGATAACACGGGCAAAATATAGAAAGTTCAAAAATTCTCAAAAAATTTTGCATTTACCCCTTTACAAAATCGAAATTTCAGGTATAATAATCATCGTCCGGTGCGCCTCTGTAGCTCAGTCGGTAGAGCAGGGGACTGAAAATCCCCGTGTCATTGGTTCGATTCCGATCGGAGGCACCAGTCAGGAGACCCAGCAGGGTTTCCAATATGCGGCCGTAGCTCATCTGGTAGAGCGCCACCTTGCCAAGGTGGAGGTAGCGAGTTCGAGCCTCGTCGGCCGCTCCATAATGGAGCAGCAATCGTTGTTCCAGTATGGCCCGGTAGCTCAGTTGGTTAGAGCACCAGCCTGTCACGCTGGGGGTCGTCG